>Ga0099364_10010072_pt1 | contig 13048 bp, 14 predicted proteins | sample TergutTh196P3_FD_73070 | JGI IMG/M metagenome (GOLD analysis project Ga0099364, IMG submission 73070) | Microcerotermes parvus P3 segment gut microbial communities from Pointe-Noire, Republic of the Congo - Th196 P3 | ecosystem: Host-associated > Arthropoda: Insects > Digestive system > Gut ...
TTGCTCCGGTAAAATCGTCTGCAACAACAAGATAGTTGTTCAAACTTTTAGGAAGCAAGACTCTTAATTAGAGAGAGATCTCCTTTTACTGCAGAACGAATAATGGGACCCATGTATTCATCCACAGTGGCTGCTGTAAGAGGTACAGGCATGTTCTTTAGCTTCATATCCAACTGGGGATCTTTTGCTGCTGTTAAAATTTTATCAACAAGATCATCGCTCCATCTTGGGAGCTCTGCTAATGTTGTAGGTGCTTTAATAGCCTTACCAAAAGCGATAAGACCTTTGGCATAGGCTATGCCCAGCTCTCTGCCTTTTAAAGAGTCAAGATCTTCAGTAATATAACCATGCTTCTTTAGTATATTTCCCACAACAAGTATTTGCTTCTCTATTGCAGGTGCAAAGAAAACGGCATAGTAGGGATTCATTAGACCGCAGGCAGTACCATGACCGGCATTGTCAATAAGGGAGAAGCTGGTCATGTGGGGGCCGTGAGTTCCGCCTATCATTATCGCATAACCGCCAAGGTCGGTAGCCATACCTATTGCTTCGCGGGCTTCCATATCTTTTGGATCCTTAATAACCCTGGGTGAATAATTAACGCTAAGCTCCACTGCCGCTTCTGTAATTTCCTGCATAAGGTCGTAAGTTGCCTGGGGAGCACTTTTTGGCAAACCGGAAAAAACTTCAAAGCAGTGGGCAATGGCATCCAGGGCACCGTCTATGGTTAAAGGTACAGGTTGTGATGCTGTAACATCATAATCAAATAGGGCTGTAGGGGGAACTATGCCTTCGTCTACAATAAGCTTTTTCTGTCCTATTACGGGATCGGTAATATTGGAATACTTTGTAAGATGGGCGCCAGAAGAGGCGGCAGTCATTACTGCAATTACAGGGGTAAGTTTCTTGCTGCTCTTGGAGAGAGCCTCGCTTACTATGCCTGTACCAAACCAATGGTCTATTTCCGGTGTAACTTCGCTTCCAAGGGTGGCAAGGAAGGAAGCTGCCTTACAGGCGTCAATATTGGAACCGCCGCCAACAGCGATAATTACATCCGGCTTTAAATGTAAAATATAGGTCTCTATTCTATATACATCCGCACGGGGAGCATTAGGTCCTGCATCGGGAACTATCTTGCCGCCGGCAATTGATACACCTGCCTTCCCCAAAGAGTCCGCTACAGCATCGGCAACTGCTTTCATGTAAGTAGTGTTACAAACTACCAGGGCATTTTTGCCATACTTGGCAGCAAGTTTTCCTATCTCGGGAAGCACTCCCCTCCCAAAAACGTATTTGTCTCCTTTCCAGTCAGAAAGTAGTTTTCTTGATTTTTCAAAAACATCACTCATAGTTTACCTCTCCTATACGTTTAACAGCGTATACAATATTTTATTCGAAATGGCGAATATTGGCAATATCTGCGCCCATATCGCAGTCTGTGTTATCGTCACAAACAATATCAATTACATAGGGAACTTTAGATGCAATGGCATTTTTTAAGGCCTTGTTCAGCTCCTCGTATGTAAAAACCCGCTCTGCCTTGCATGCAAAACCTTCAGCTATCTTTACATAGTCCATTAAGGTCTTATTTTCCTTCATTTGAACCTGATACTCATATTGATAGGCGTACTTTTGGTTCTGCCTTATAAGACCCAAATAGGCATTGTTTATAATTAATACAACAACAGGCAGTTTGTAGGCAGCCGCAACACCAAGCTCTTCAACAAGGAAGGTAAAACCAAAATCCCCAATAAGACAAACACTTTGCTTTTTGGTGGCAACAGATGCGCCAATAGCTGCGGGTATGTCAAAGCCAAGGGTTCCGGCACCGCCTGAGGGCAGATACTTGCGGGGCTTATTAATGCGTTGGTACTGCCCGCTCCAAATTTGGGTAATACCGCAGCCTGTGGTAAACTGGGTCTCATCGTCAAAGGCTAAATTAATGGCTTCAAATACAGCCCGGGGGTCCATTACGGCATTGCCTTTTGTAACAGGCGCTTTGATATATTTTTTGCGCGCATCATAATAGTTACCAAGCTTACGGCTGCGTTCCTTTCCTGAACCCTTTGCGGCAGCAAGCAGCATCTTTAAGGCATCTCCGGCATCGGAGACTATGCCCAGCTCTGTCTTCATAATTTTGCCTATCTCGCTTGGATCTATGTCTATGTGTATGAACTTCCTGTCTCCCTGATAAACTGCAACATTGCCTGTATGGCGGTCTGTAAAACGGCAGCCTATGGCTAAAACAAGGTCCGAGGCAAGGAGGACTTCGTTTCCGCTGGAGACTGCACCTACCTGTATACCTGCCTGCCCTGCATTAAGAGGATGCTGATCCGGCAGACCACCCTTTGCCATATATGTAGTTATTACAGGTAGCTTCATATACTCGGCGAAATCCAATAGTGCCTTTTCTGCTTTGGAAAGTATAACTCCGCCGCCCATAATAATTACAGGATTTTTAGCCTCATCTATCATCTTGATTGCTTTTTCTATACTGCTCTTTGAAGGCAGAGCTGTTTTCTGTATAGAGGCTTTGTAAAGATCAATGTCAAATTCTATATTTACCATCTGAACATCAAGGGGAAGATCTATTAATACAGGACCGGGTCTCCCTGACCTTGCAGTTTCAAAAGCCTCACGGAATATAGAAGGTATAGTATTGGCATTAGTAATGCAGTATGTTTTTTTGCTTATTGTTTTACAAATTTCTGCAATATCAACACACTGAAAGGCACCCTTGCCCAAGAGCCCTGACACAGCCTGCCCTGTTATGGCAATAAGGGGGATGGAATCCTGCCAGGCAGTATACATACCTGTAACAAAGTTAGTGGCTCCGGGACCGGAAGTACATATAGCTGCTGCCATTTTTCCGCAAGCCCTATAGTAACCATCAGCGGCATGTACTGCTGCTTCTTCATGCCTCATTAGATAATGTTTAATGTCTGCTTTTTCCAGAAACTTATAGACAGGATTTATTCCTGCTCCCGGTATGCCAAAGGCATGTTTAATCCCCTCTTTCTCCAGAATCTTTACGATTACTTCAGCTGCCTGCATAATCTCTCCTTAAAATAAATATAATTCATTTTTACCCCAAAGCAGGGTAAATTAATTCCTGTATGGTACAATACCGGCAATCCCGGTAGCTATGGAATACACCGATGTACTTGCGGTAATAAACAATGTTTTACTGTCCCTCCCGCCAAAACATAAATTGCCGACTCCTTCCGAAACATAAAGTATTGCTATAGGTGAACCGTCAGGCGCAAATACCCATATACCGCCTGGGCCTGTAACATATACATTACCTTTTACATCAACTTTCATCCCGTCTACTGCTCCCTTTCCATAGGAAGTATCAACTTTTGCAAAGAGACCTGTCTTTTTTACTTTTTTATTGTTATCTACAGTATAAACAAAAATAGATTGCAGTTTTGTGTCATTTACATATAAAAGCGATTCATCAGGAGAAAATGCAAGTCCGTTTGGTCTTTCATAAACATCATCTACTAGATCAACATCTCCATTGGAGCTTACAGAGAATACCCCGTTAAACCCAATTTCCTTTGGCCCTCCCATCATATCAGAATAAGGGTCTGTAAAAAACACATAGCCGTCTTTTGTTACAACTACGTCATTGGGGCTATTGAGCATTTTACCATTATACTTATTACATATAACTTCGCTCTTATCTTTATCTGCATAGCTAATTGCATGTTCCTTTGACTCAGTAGAAACTATTCTGCCATCTGCACTCATGGAAAGTCCTATGGCCCTGTTGGAATTTTCGCGAAAAAGAGATGCTCCATCTTTCTCTGTCCATTGCCAAAGATGAAATTTTTGGAAATCTGTAAAATAAAGGATATCCGTTTTAATATCCCACACAGGTCCCTCACTAAAAAGATAGCCCGAGCAAAGTTTCCTAAGGTTTTTTTCAGGGAAAAGCTCATTTGCCTCATCTTTAAATATTTCCAGTTTTACTTCCATATTCTCTCCTGTTAATAAAATGCCTTAAGCTAATGCCTTGGCCTCATTGAGGGGTAAGGATTTTCTTCCCTTAGGGGCGGGAAAATTTCATCCATTCTTTTAACTGCATCCTCATCCAGCGTAATCTCAAGGGATCTTAAAAGTTCTTTTAAATCCTCTATAGAGTTAGGTGCAATTATAAGGGAGGAAACGGCTTTCTGCCTTAGTTCCCAAGCCAGGGTCACATTTGCTGGGCTTTCTCCCAGCTCTTTGCAGAATTTGCTGAATGCCATAAGAGGCTCTTTCAAGTTCTCGTAACTGTATTTGGACTCGGCGGACATGGGTCTTTTGTCAGGGTTAAGCATGTCTATACCAAGTGCACCGCGAAAAAGCGGGCTATACACCGTTATGCCAATGCCCATGTCCAATGCCATGGGGAAGAGTTCATGCTCGGGAAGGCGGTTAAAGGGTGTATAAAGGTGCTGCTCGTTAACAAAGCCCATAAACTTTCTCTCTTTAGCTACAGCTTGACCCTTTACAATCTGCCAGGCCTTATGCTGACTGGCACCTATATAGTCAACCTTTCCGTCACGCACAGCACATTCCATGGCTTCCCATACTTCATCCCAGTTAGCCTCAGGATCGGAAACATGCATTTGGTAAAGTTCAATTTTTTCTACATCCAGGCGGCGAAGGGAAGCTTCCAAATGGCGCCTGATTTTATACAGGGAATAACCCAAGCGGTTATTTGGCCCGTCAACAGTATCTTTTTCGTAAAGCCTTCCTACCTTGGTTCCAAGTACGGTTTTCTCCCGCCTCTGTCCACCCAGCTTAAACCAGCGGCCTATAATTTCTTCTGACATTCCCCTTTGTTCAAGGGAACCATATACATTGGCAGTGTCAAAAAAATTAATGCCTATTTCCAGGGCATAATCCATTATCTTATAGGCTTCCTTTTCGTTAACTACACCCCAGTCATGGTAACCGGAGGAAGTTCCCAATCCAAAATTGGCACAGCCAAGACATAACTTGCTTACGAAAAGCCCGCTTTTTCCTAATCTTGTATATAGCATAATAACTCCTATCTAAGCTGCTTCTAGCGGCGATATTAATTCTACCTTAAAGGCATTACAGAATAAGCGCAGGAATAAGTTTTACCCGGCATTATGCGCAATATCCCCGGCTTGTTAACCCAATCGGCGTCAACATCCTTCTGAGGTCTTGAGCTGATCGAACCAAAAAAAGGTTCAATGGCAATTAAAGGACTGCCGGGTTGTGTCCAAAACTGCAAATAGTTTGCCTTACCGCCTTCAATAAAAAGCCCTCTGTTATTTTTACTGTTCTTTAAATAAATTTTTTCCATAACGCTGCTAAAACATATACACCCGTCTGAAAAAATCCCATAATTTAATTGCAGTTTTTTGCCATTATCGAAGAAACATTTTTCAACATCACCTTCAGCACAGTAACTTTTTACCAGCTCCTTAATGCTTTTTGCATTTTCAAACTCTATATAATAATCTTCAAAACTGCAATCTTCTGTTACCGGGCAGCTAAAACGCGGATGTCCTCCTATGGAAAAATACATTTCCTTTTCGTCCCTGTTTTCAATCTTATAACTTGTTCTTAATGCATTATTTTCAAGTGAATATGTTATTAATAGATTAAAGTGCCATGGAAACTGCCTGTAAGTATCTTCATCATCACAGAGTTCATAGCCTATAAAGTAGGCTCCCTTTTCTCTTACAGCAAAGTCCCTGCCATTGGCAAAGCCATGTATGCCCATTTTATATTCTTTGCCATCATAAAAATATTTATTCTCATGTAAAAAACCAAGGAGAGGAAAGCAGACTTCAACCCCGGGCTTAGCAGTGCCTGAAGCACTCCAAAAATAGTTTATATTTTCATCGGTAAAACATAAATTTAAAGGGGCAGCATTATAGGAATCAGATTCAAATACAAGAAAATCATTTTGTATGGTATTCTTCATTGCTAAGCCATACTATCATTTTTCCGGAGATTTTTCAAGGAAGACATTTTTACCCTTGAATAAGGGGAAATCACGATATAGAGTGTGGATATGGAAAAAACCCTGGCGGCTCTTTATGGAGAGGACAACCTTTCAAAGGCAAAATTTAGGTATAAGGGCCTTATAGATGGGCTTGAGACTAAAGGCAGGGAAGAAAATGCATCAGTCCGGCTATTTTCCGTTCCGGGACGTACAGAACTGGGGGGAAATCATACAGATCACAACCATGGAAAGGTTCTTGCCGCTTCCATACAGCTTGATGCTGCGGCGGCTGTTGTAAAAAGAGGCGATAATAAGGTCTTCTTCCGTTCTACAGGCCATAAAGACGTGGAAGTAGATTTATCCACTCTGTCCATTAAAAAAGAAGAATATGGCACTACCCATGCCCTAATTAGGGGTATTGCAGCCGAAATGACAGCTCAGGGTACCCCGCTAGGTGGTTTTAATGCAAACTGCGACAACCAGGTTTTAAGCGGCTCAGGTCTATCTTCCAGCGCAGCAATAGAAGTGCTAATAGCAAAAATTTTTGACGCTCTTTACTGCGGCGGGAAAAGAAGCTCCCTGGAACTGGCTAAAATTGGTCAAAAGGCAGAGAATATATATTTTAATAAACCCTGCGGTTTAATGGATCAATGTACCTGTGCTACAGGCGGAACAATAGCAATTGATTTTAGCAATAAAGAAAAACCTTTAATAAAGAACATTAAACAGAATTTGGATGATGATTATACTTTATGCATACTTGCTACGGGAAGCAGCCATGCAAACTTAACTTCTGATTATGCGGAGATCCCAAAGGAAATGAAGGCTGTAGCTGAGTACTTTGGAAAAAGTGTTTTAAGAGAAGTAGATGAAAAATTATTTTTCTCCAAGATCACAGAACTAAGAAAAAGCACAGGAGAGAGAGCCTTATTAAGGGCAATACATTTCTTTAACGAGAATCGCAGAGTAGATGCAATGCTATCTAACTTAAAAAACCAAAATATAGAAGACTACCTTTCTTTGGTAAATGAATCGGGGGATTCATCCTGGCAGCTCCTTCAAAATGTCTATTCAGCAAAACAAGCCAATGAGCAAAGCCTGGCCCTGGCCATTGCTCTTACAAAAAACTTTTTAAAAAATGACGGCGCCTGCCGCGTTCACGGCGGCGGCTTTGCAGGAACTATACAGGCCTATATCCCAAGGGCAAAGCTTGACTCATACAAAAAGTTAATGGAAAATATTTATGGTAAAGGTTCTCTTACAGTGCTAAAAATAAGATCTGTAGGAGCTATAGAAATTAAATAAAAAGGGGTTTTATTATGTATTTTGATTTAACAGGTCCTGAACTTACAGGAAAAAGCGCAGAAATTGCAGTTAACGCCGCCGTGGAAAAAAAGATCAACTATATAGTTGCAGCATCCAATACAGGGGACACTATATATGCAATATTAAAAGAAAAAGAAAAGCAGGGCTATAAAGGGAAGATAGTCTGCGTACCCCATGTTTACGGATTCAGGGAAAACGGAAAGAACGAACTCTCAGACGAAAACCGCAAAAAGCTCGAAGATCAGGGAGTAAGCATTTGCATAGCAGCCCATACCCTAAGCGGAGCAGAAAGATGCCTAAGCAGGAAGTTCCAGGGTGCATACCCTGTAGAGATTATTGCACATACCCTGCGCATGTTTGGGCAGGGCACCAAGGTCTGTGTAGAAATAGGAGCCATGGCTCTGGATGCAGGGCACATAGCCTGGGGAGAGCCCATCATAGCAATGGGAGGAACAGGGCGCGGTGCAGACACGGCAATACTGCTCTCACCATCTTACACACATGCAATACTGGAAACAAAGATACACGAAATCCTTTGTAAACCAAGGCTATAATTTGCAAGACTGTTATGCCAAACTTAAAAACATAAACGCAAAACTCGCCAAAGAATGTGACAAGCTTACATTTAACAAAAATATAACGGTCTACAATCCCCTTGACTATGCCATTAAGCCGCACAATTTATACTTAAAAATGGCAGCATCCTCCCCCAAGAAGGTGATCTTCCTGGGAATGAACCCCGGCCCCTGGGGCATGGCACAGACAGGTGTACCTTTTGGAGAGATAGAAGCAGTAAGAGACTGGCTTGGTATAGAAGCCCACGTTAAAAAGCCCGAAAGAGAACACCCAAAAAGACCAATACTGGGGTTTAAGTGCAAGAGATCGGAAGTATCAGGACGCCGCCTCTGGGGGCTTTTTAAGGAGCAGTTTGGCAGGGCGGAGGATTTCTTTAAAGAGCACTATGTTGCAAACTACTGTCCCCTTGTTTTTATGGAAGAAGGCGGAGCAAATATTACACCTGACAAACTGCCCAAAAAAGATACTGAGCTTCTATATAAAATCTGTGACTATGCGCTGGCAGAGACTATAGACCTATTAAAACCTGACTGGCTTATAGGCATAGGAGGCTTCGCATACAAGAAAATAAGACATGTAGAAAAAACCGGCCTTTGTAAAACGAAATTCTCTGTTACCCAAATTCTCCACCCTAGCCCTGCCAGTCCCAAAGCAAATAAGGGCTGGGACAGGGAAGTAAAAAAGGCCCTGCTGGAACTGGGTATCTGGAGATGATTGCCATTGCCTAGAGTAATAAACTTTACTATAATACTCCCATGGCTGTACCTTCATATCCGGATTTTACTCCAATTTCGCTGGAACATAAAAGCGAAATGCATACTGTATTGGCAAATACACCTGATGGGGTATCTGAATTTACTTTCGCAGGTCTTTATCTCTTTAGAAAGCGCTACCAGTATAAAATCTCATGGCTGGAGGGAAAAACCTTTATAATTTCCGGCATACAGCCATCTTCTGATCCTGACAAAGTAGGGAAAAGCTTTTTTATGACACCCTGCGCAGCCCCGGGAAGGGGTGTGCTTGGAGAACTATACAAAAGCCACGACTACTGGAAAAATATTTCCGACATGGTATTAATTCCCGCAAGGCAACGCCTGGAAGAATGGGGGCTGGAATTTACGGAAGACAGAGATAATTTTGATTATCTATATACAAGAAACGATCTTGCAGAACTTAAAGGCAAGAAGTTCCATAAAAAACGAAATTTAATAGCCCAATTTTTAAAACTATACATTAACCATGAAGAAAAACCCATAACTTTGGAACTGGTTCCCGATGCATTAAAAGTCCTGGATAAATGGCGGGCAGAAAAAGATGAGGACGGGGACTATGTTGCATGCAAGGAAGCTCTAAGCCTTTTTGGTGATCTAAACATGAGGGGACGCCTCTTCTACATAGATGGCAAGCCTGTGGGCTGGTGTCTTGGTGAGCCAATAGCCAAAGGCAGGATGTTTACAATACATTTTGAAAAAGGAATAGAAGGCTACAAGGGAATTTACCAGTATATTAACCAGGCCTTTGCTGCCTCCCTGCCTGAGTATTTTACACATATAAACAGAGAGCAGGATCTGGGCGACGAAGGTTTACGTCAGGCGAAAATGACCTACAGACCTTCAGGCTTTGTAAGAAAGTATATTGCAAACGCTCCGGCGGCAAAATAAAAGTGGTATAGATGAATGTTTGGCTTTGATCTGCAAGAGATACTATTATTACTCCCCGGAATAATAATTGGCCTAACTGTGCATGAGTTTTGTCATGCCTTTGCAGCCTACAAACTGGGAGACAATACTGCAAAGGAAATGGGACGCCTCACTTTAAACCCCATAAAACATATAGACCCCATCGGTTTTCTATTTATTATTTTTGCAAGATTCGGCTGGGCAAAACCTGTGCAGTTTAACCCGGGAAACCTGCGTAACTACAGACGAGACAAAGCTCTAATTGCCGCTGCCGGTCCTGCATCAAACCTCGTACTTGTATTAATCTTCGCAGGCCTTAGCCGGCTTTGTTATTTTATAGCTAGCGGAAATTTAAGTATAAACTTATATATATTTATTACCTATATTTTTGTAATTTCTCGTTTTGCCGTTATGATAAATTTGGGACTGATGATCTTCAATTTACTGCCCATCCCTCCCCTGGACGGGAGCCACATAGCTTTTTCAGGTTTAAACCTAAGTGCGGAAACAGAGTACAGAATAATGAGATTAGGTGCACCACTATTATTTTTAATTATTATTGCTCAGAGAATCCTTGATATAACTATACTCCCCATAGTGCCCATTGTTTCATTTTTGTATAACTTTTTAATGCCATTCTAATTTCGCATTTATCTGGGCATAAATTCCATTACATCAAATTCATCGCCATCAAAGAAAATTTCTACCCTTACAACATTTCCTACCCGCCTGATGCGTCCGTCTAATTGCTCTATCGCACCCTGCCCTGCATATTCCACAGTATGATACAATTGACAATCGTTACAGTAATTATTCATTGCAATTCCATGACGTACTCCCGTTAATGGCTCATTGGGATCCAGCCTGCCTGTATGGTAAATAAGTATGAGTACAGCATTATTTTCTTCCACCACTACTGCAAACTCAACTTCACTGGTTAAATTAATTTCATTATTGAGCACCCATGAACTAACCCTGTAAAGACCCTGAAAATTGTCCTGACGTGCCGGCTCAGTTTGTGTTACAGGTATGTCATTGGTTTCTACAGTTTGCACTGCTTCCACACTTGGGCTTGATGCGCAAGAGTTAAACGTGAAATTAAGCAGAGACAAAGATGCAAGCAAGATAATTAAAGATAATGCTTTTTTCATTTATTCCTCCGGTAAATAAACTTGGATAAACTTTTTCATGGTTTCTATAATTCCCATTCTCTCTTTACAGCTTTCTCCATTTGCTTAATAAGGGCAGCCATATCCTTTAACAGAGGCGCTTTCAGGTTAAGTTCCCCTTCCCCATAAGAAGGAAAGAAAAGAGAAAGGGCATGGAGACCAAGCCTGGACAAAAGCGGTCTTTCCTGCTTTGGATCCCCTTTATAACCGCGTTTAAACGAAGAAAGAAAAACTGCTTTACTGTTGCCATAAAATTCATCACATACAATGGGGTGACCCATACTTGCAAGGTGCACCCTAATTTGATGGGTACGGCCTGTCTCGGGAATAGCATTTAACACAGAGTAGTTTCCGGCACTGCCTATAAGGGAAAAATGTGTAATGGATTTTTTTCCCTGAAAATGATCTACTATGGTTAAATGCCTTTTATTCCCGTTAGGCACAAGGGGAAGATCGCAGCTAAACTCCTTCCAGGAAGGACGGCCTCTTATAACAGCTATATAACTTTTATTTACATTCCTTGACTCAAAAGCAAGGGAGAGCTCCCTGTGAGTCTCAGAGTTTTTCGCAAAGACTACAAGCCCGGAAGTCTCCCTGTCCAGGCGGTGAACCGTAAAAACTTTTTCTATATTCAAAAACTCTGCCGCAAGTTTATCAAGCCTTTCACGGTTAATATCCCAGCGGTCTGCTTTAACAGCAAGACCGGAACTTTTATTAAAAGCGGCTATATTTTCATCTTCATAGATAAGTGAAAATTGATCCTTAGGCCTTGGCAAGTCTTTCATTAGCCTGGGCTTGGAGGCTTTCCGGAGGCAGCTCCATAAATTCTATCCTGACGCCGTCCGGATCATGAGTCCAAAACTGTATGCACTTGGAAAAACCTGTCTTAATTTCCGTATCTATGGGAGCACCCCTGCTCCTAAGTTCTTCCTGAACATCCTCAATATTGTCCACCTCTATGCAGATATGCTTAATACCTACATTGGGATTGGGGCTTTGCTCCCCGCTGCCGCCCGGGAAGATCTCGATAAATTGACTGGATGCTATATAAAAATAAACAGTCCCAAGAGCTCCACCTTCGGCATTATACATGCGGAAAGCTTCCTTCAAACCCACTACTTCGCGGTAAAACTTTGCAGTTTCTTCTATGTCCTTTGCCCTTATTGCTATATGCCCCAGTCCTTTTATCATATTATCCTCCAAAGAATGTTATTGTTACTTTATCTTGACTGCCTGCACCTGGGCACGAACACAAAGCTCAGCTGCCTTAAAGCAGTGATCCTGAGTCATTGCATTTTCCGTGCGGTTCATGCAGTCCAGAATTAACTGACCAAAGTAGGGATAACCAACCTTGCCCTTGCAATCGTAGTAAGTCTCTCCGTCTTTATTTGCAAGGAAAAGATGCCCTCCCCCGGAACCTTTTACGCCAAGGTTTACATACTTACGCTGCTCAATAAAACCCTCTGTTCCAAGTATAATGGACCGACCATCTCCCCAGGTCTGAAGCCCATCGGGGGTAAACCAGTCTACACGGAAGTAATGGGTAGAACCATTGTCACCAACAATAAGAGCATCGCCAAAGTCATCCAGTTCAGGGTACTGCGGGTGGTTATAATTGCCAATTTGGCTGTACTTAACTTCTGCATCTTTTACACCGGCATAAAAGAGGAACTGCTCTATCTGGTGGCTCCCTATATCACAGAGTATGCCGCCATACTGCTCCTTAACAAAAAACCAGTCCGGTCTTGTGGAAGGATCACCTATGCGGTGAGGTCCGGTACCAAGTACCTGAATTACCTTTCCTATAGCTCCCTGCTCCACAAGCTGCCCTGCAAAAATTGCGCTTTCTACATGCAGCCTCTCGCTGTAGTAGCACATATACTTCTTGCCGGTTTTTTTAACAGTAGCTTTTGCATCTTCCAGCTGTTTTAAAGTTGTAAGCGGAGTTTTATCGGTAAAATAGTCCTTCCCCGCTTCCATGGCACGTATACCAAGAGCGCATCTTTCAGATGCTATTGCAGCACCGGCTACCAACTTAACTTCGCCGTCGCTAAAAACTTCATCCTCGCTTCTTGCAGCCTTTGCCTGTGGAAACCTCTCCAAAAAGGCACTTACTTTTTTGGGATCAGGATCGTAGACCCACTTAAGATCCGCACCGGCCTGTACAAGTCCGTTACACATTCCATAAATATGTCCATGTTCCAAAGAAACTGCCGCAAAGGCAAATTCACCCTTATTTACTACCGGATTTGGTTTTTCATCGGGGACATAAGTCATACCATCTGATGCTTTTGCCATATTTCCTCCAAAATTTATTATTTATT
>Ga0099364_10010073_pt1 | contig 13048 bp, 12 predicted proteins | sample TergutTh196P3_FD_73070 | JGI IMG/M metagenome (GOLD analysis project Ga0099364, IMG submission 73070) | Microcerotermes parvus P3 segment gut microbial communities from Pointe-Noire, Republic of the Congo - Th196 P3 | ecosystem: Host-associated > Arthropoda: Insects > Digestive system > Gut ...
ATTCCGGCCACTCAGGGGACTGGCTGGATAAACTCGCCTATGCCTACTCAGGCTTTGCCGTTCTCGCCCTTGATGTCCGCGGGCAGATGGGCAGGTCAGAAGATAACCTCCTTGTAAGCGGAACCACCTTCCGCGGCCATATCATCAGGGGGCTCTCGGACAATGATCCGGAAAAACTTTTCTTCCGCAATGTATTCCTGGACACCGCCCAGTGTACGAGAATTTTAATGTCCATGGACTTTGTGGATCCGGAGCGTGTTGGAGCCACAGGAGGTTCCCAGGGAGGCGGTCTAACAATCGCCTGTGCCGCCCTGGAACCCAGGGTAAAAATGTGTGCATCAGTTTTCCCCTTTCTTTCGGATTATAAACGTGTCTGGGAAATGGATCTCTTTAAAGGCGCTTACGAAGAGCTTGGAATCCATTTAAAGAACAATGACCCCCGTCACCAGAACATCGAAAGAATGTTTGAACTCCTGGGTTATATCGATGTGTCAAATCTGGCGCCCCGCATAAAAAGCGAAACCTATATGTTCCTTAGTTTGATGGATGATATCTGCCCGCCTTCCACCCAGTTTGCAGTTTATAACCGCATAACGGCAAAAAAGTCATGCGAAATTTATCCCAATCACGGACACGAACACCTCCCCGGCCATGCAGAACTAATTTATAATTATTTTAAGGGATTATAGCGTATAACGAGGAGAGACAATATGTCGGTAACCATTAAAGATGTAGCACGGGAAGCCGGGGTTTCCATTTCTACGGTAAGCAAGGCAATGAACAATTCTCCTTCTATTCCGCAGGTAACTGTAGATAAAATACAGGCAGTAATGGAACGCCTGGAATATACACCCAACCAGCGAGCCGCAGCTTTTGCCCGCGCTTCCACCAGGAACATTTCTTTTTTGACCAAGTTTAACAAGGGCAGGGTTTACGCAGCCCCCCACATCTTTGAAATGATCTGCGGTGCACAAAACGAGCTTGCCAAGAACGGATACACCCTCACCCTCGTGGACACAAGCAATGAAGAAAAAGAAGGCGAAACAGCGAAAAAGATCATCATGCAAAAAAGTTCTGACGGCATCATCATAGAATCGGAATCCATAACGAGAAGCAGTGCCGACTATATCATCGAAAAAGAATTCCCACATATAATAGCAGGTAAACCAAGCTTTGAGCACAGCATTAGCTGGATAGACACAAACAATGTCTTATCCGGCAAAGTAGCCGCCCAGCATCTTTACCAATGCGGCTATAAAAAAATCTCATTTATAGGCGGCAAAAAGAGAGCAGTAATTTCTTCCTACCGCCTGCAGGGAGTACAGTCATTTTTACTGGAACACGACACAGAATTAATGGATAATCACATCCGCAGCATTGAAATTGAAGTCAACGAAAGCTATAAAGCCATGCTTGCCTTATTAAAATGTAAAACCCCGCCGGACTCCGTAATCTGCGAAAACAGTCTAATCGCCGTCGGCGTATTCAAAGCCCTCGAAGCCAGCGGAACCAGCATCCCCAAAAACATGGGCGTAATCATCATCGACGACTACCCCTACTCAAGGATCATCTCCCCCCCGCCCACCGTGGTCAACATAAATATATATGACATGGGTGTGGAGATCGTAAAAGCCCTAATGCGGAAAATAAAAAACCCCGCCCTGCAAATACAGGCCTACACCACCCTCCCGGAGCTGATTAAGAGGGAAACGACAGCGAAGCAATGAGATTGAGTTTTCCTCACCACTCCCTGGGAACAAAACCTTCCGGAATGCTGATCTTCACAGTATCGCCCGTCTGCTCAATCACATAAAATCCAGCTTCATGAGCATAATTTAACACTTCCTTATTCATTACTGCCCCAGCAATGGCTCCCTGGAATTTTCTATTATCATTTTTTATATATGCCCTGCTGCGAAGTACTTCCATCCTGTTTATATGTTGATCTACATCCTTTTCAGATGGTTTAGCTTTAACTTCAACCGCTATTGCTATATCACCATTCTCAAGTAAAAGGTCAATTTCTGCAAGAAAATTTCCAGAACTATCTGTTATTTGAATATTTTGAGAAACTGTATCAAAACTAAAACCCAATTCATTAAATTTCTCATTTATACTGGGTGCTACCAGGTGCTCTACCATTTCTCCAAAACGATTACCCAGGTCTCCAATTCTCTTATCAGTTTCCTTCATACGCCGGTCTGTCTCTTTCATCTGTAGGGCTGTCTCTTACTGGATATGTCTAACTTCCCGCAGTGCCTCCAATACTTCTTTAAATGTTTCTCCTGAATTTTGTCCGTTTCCAGACTCAGGATTTAATGTATTAACATCTGCCATACTATCCTCTCCTTGTAAAATTTACAGGATTTTCATAACAAGGTTATTATAACTCATTATTATTTTCCATACTATTATACGGCACGGGCATGAGATTTACTTGGCTTTTCGGGAAAATTTTTACAAGAACGCCAAATTTCACAATTTCTGGGAATCTTTTTCCTGTGATTATAGAGTATTCATTTATTAACAATATTTTTTTAGTAAAAATATACTAATAAATAATATATAAGTGAGTACTAGTATTGAAACCCAATTAAAATTGATGGTCTAATATGAAATCTAGTTCCTATATGGTTCTTATTTTCCAAAACAGGAGTGGTTTGCGTCACTATAGTACCATCAGCAGAAAGACTGCTAACCTGTCTTGTACCTGTCTGTACTGGAAAAAGATTATTTAATAAATAAGAAAAACCTAAATTGATGCCTAAATAAAAATTGCTGCTCATTACATATTGTGCAGACATAAGGCATCCTATCCCATGATATGCAGAATTATCCCCGCCAAGAATATCCAGACCTAATGCCAAAGGAACTCGCCATTTTACGCTATTATAAAGAAAAATCATAGGACCTGCAAAAAAATGAAAAAAATTACTATTTTCTATGTTTAATACACCTATCTCCACAGCTAAACCAACTCTTTCACCTGGATAAAATAAATTCATATTATATTGAATACCATCAGCAATATTTACACCAACAGAATATCCTGTGTTTAGATTAATCATAAAATATGGTGTATCAATACCCCATGTTAAAAATGCGCAAAAAAATAAAAAAAATAATAAGATTACTCTCTTTTTCATTAAATGCCTCTATTTTTTAAGTATAATATTACAATTTTATTTAAGTCAATCTATATATATTTCAGCCCTAAAACCTTAGAAATTATCTTCACTCACGTTGTTCGTTCGGCGGGCGCGTCCAGAAGGGAACCTTCACTCACGTTGTTCGTTCGGTCGAGGAGTCCGGCACAGACAATATCTTCCAAACACGCAGTAGTATAGGTATCACGATCAATAGGCTCACATAGTCGGCAATGGGGACAGCCATCTGAATGCCCAGTAAACCGTAGAAGGGGTTTAGGATAAAGAGGCTGGGGAGAAGGACAAAGCCCTGCCTTGCAAAGGCAGTTATGCTGGCTTCCAGTGCCCTGCCCATGGTTTGAGTCATCATATTGACAAGGAGGGCCGCGGCAAGGAAGGGGAGGCCAAGGCAGTGAAGCCTAAGCCCCCTTGCGCCTATTGTAATTACTTCCGGGTCGTTGCGGAAAAAGGCAATAATCTCTGGTGCAAAGAATGCCATCAAAATTGATACAACAAAGAGAAAGACAAAACTTGTGCGTACACAGAACCAGAAGGCCTTTCTTACGCGGCTGTAGATCTTTGCCCCGTAGTTGAATCCGCAGACAGGCTGGAATCCCTGTCCAAAGCCAAGGGCAAGGGAGTTGGCAAACATCGTAATCCGGCTGGCGATGGAAATTGCAGCTATGGCGGCATCACCATAAGGGCGGGCAAAAGTGTTGATTGTAATGGTGGCAACGCTCATCAGCCCCTGGCGAATAAGCGAGGGAACCCCTCCCCTGCAGGTTTCGATAAAGCGCTTTGGGGTGGGTGAAAAATGGGCGAACTTAATTCTCACACTGCCCTTTCTGGTGGTGCCGTAAAAAAACAAAACACAAAAACTCACAATCTGGCAGATCATTGTGGAAAGTGAAGCGCCCCGCACGCCCAGCCCAAAGACAATGATCAAAAGCGGTGTTAAGCCTATGTTTAAAAGGGTGCCGCTCACCATGCCCACCATTGCGATAGCGGCACTTCCCTGAAAGCGGAGCTGCTGGTTTAAAACAGTGGCAGCTACCATCCAGGGAGAAGCGAGAAGTATATAGAAGATATAATCCATGGCATGGGGCTTTATTGTTTCTGTGGCTCCAAGCAGCATTACAAAATTTTCCAGATTAAGGATAATCACAAAGGCAGTTAATGCCATCATCACAAAGCCGGAGATTAAGGAAGTAACCGCCATGCGGGACGCTGCCTCATGATCCTGTGCACCAAGCACCCTTGATATAAAGTTCCCGGAACCCTGGCCAAAGAAAAAGCCAATCGCCTGAATTATGTTCATTAATGGAAAGGCAATGCCGACAGCAGCTACCTCACTGGTTCCCAGGGTGCTCACAAAGTAGGTTGCTGCCATATTGTAAAAAGACGTGGTCATCATGATCATGATGCTGGGCCCGGCGAGGCTAAGCACCAGCTTCTCTACAGGGGCAGTGGTCATTTTGATAAATCGTTCGGTTCTTTGCGGAGAAGCAGCAACTTCTGACATTACTTATTATACCATACCATTTAATAAATGTAAGTTAAAACAAGCATTATAATTACACATATCCCCAAAAGTCCGAATGCATATTTAACCATCTTTCCCATTATGCTTCCCTCTTTGCCGGATAGGCCGATGGCAGCGGCGCCAATTGTGAGGGATTGGGGGGAGATGAGTTTTCCCATGGCGGAGCCTGCGATATTGGCAGTGATGGTGATTATGGGTTCCAGCCCCAGCTGTTCTGCGCTAATTCTTTGCAGGTTGCCGAAGAGGGCTCCCGATGAGGCGATTGACCCCGTGAGGAAAACTCCCGTGAAGCCTATGATGGGCGAGAAAACCATGAAGAGCGTCCCTGCAGCGGCGAAGGCGAGTCCCAGCGTAAATGAGATTCCTGAATAGTTGGAAACCTGTGCAATGGAGAGCACCAGGATCATGATGGCAATGGCAAACTTTAACTGTTTTAATGTCGATACAAAAACTTCCCAAAAGACCTGCAGCTGTAATTTGAATATTAATTTTGTAAAAATTGTGATTATGAAAATAGCAGTTCCTGCAGCGGCAAGAAGGTCAAAGTTAAAGACAGCCGCATATAGCGAAGCTGTTTCTGTTATTGGCGAAGCCTGGTAAACAAAGCCATGGAGGAAAGGCCACTCACCTATATTTATTTTTATGGGAAGGGCGGCAGAAAAATCCTTAAACTGCGGCAGCGACCAGATTACCATAAAAACCGTAAGCATCATAAATGGGAGCCAGGCATGGGCAATTTTTACTCCGCTGTAATTTTGCTCCGCATCAGGCTCTGCCACGTTAGGCGCTATCACGGTATGCAATACCACGGTATGCAATACCGAGGGATCCTCATCGAAACGCCAAATCCTTTTTGGCTTGTAGATTCTCAAAAAGCAGATTAAACCTGCAAGGGAAATGATCGGCGAGAGAAGGCTTGGCAGCTGAGGTCCCAGATAGCGGGTTATAAACAAGTTTGGAATTATGTAACAAACACTTGTTACGATGCAGAGGGGGAGAACTTCCAGGGCGGCCTTCCTTCCGCACAATATGATCAGCATTAGGATCGGGATTATCAATGCATAAAAACTCATAATGCCGCCGACCAGACTTGTAACCGCAAGGAGGGCGGAAGGGTTATCACCGAAGGCGGTGCTCACTGTAATCATTGTTGGGAGGCCGATGGGGCCGAAGGGAACGGGGAAGGTGTTTCCCACCAGGCAGATTACCACCGCCTTCATCGCAGGGAAGCCGAGGCCGGTGAGCATGGCGGCGGAAATTGCAACGGGCGCGCCAAAGGCAGTGCTTCCTTCGAGGAATGCAGAAAAGCAAAAACCAATCAAAATTGCCTGAACCCTTCTGTCGTTAGAGATTGATGCAATCGAATATTTTATCACTTCGAATTTGCCGGATTTTACAATGAGGTTGTACAGAAAGACTGCGTTAAAAACCAGCCAGCACAGGGGGAAGATCCCCTGCAGAGCTCCGTAGGCGGCGGCCGAAACTGCAGTAAGGGGCGGCATGCGGAAAATAAAAATTGCTGTTAAGAGGGTGAGGATCCAGGCAAAGAAAATCCCCTTATATGCCTTCATCTTTTTTATTAGAAGGGCCCAAAATAAAAACAATATTGGCAGCATGGCAAAGACTGCTGTTAAAAAAACATTATCTCCAACCGCGAAGTAGTTTTGTACCATTATAGGCCGTGTTCCGCCCGCTTAAGCTGTAACTCCTGTGCAGCTTTACTGAGGAGTACAAAGTAAGCAGACCAGCCTCCCATGCGCACCCTTAGCCCCCGGTATTTCTCCGGGTTCTCCATGGCTTTTTTTAGCTCCTCCGAGCTGGTGACGGTGAGGGTCATCATATTTCCCCCTTCCTGAATAAAGGTCTTAATTATTGCCTCTATCCGCTTTGTGCCGCCAGGTCCTTCCAGCCCCTTGCCGGAGAGTCTTAGATCAATAGGAGCGCCGGCAGCCATTTTACCTGTATTTATTTTTAAATAAGAATGAAGAGCTGCAAGGGGCCCCGACACATCCATACCGGGAACAGGTGACATATTGGGCGCTATGGGTTCCTGCTTCTCCCTGCCGTCGGCGGAGGCTCCGATTCTTTTGCCGATAGTAATAATCCAGGAATAAGTTCCTATGCAGGGTGAAAAAATAATTTTGGGATATTTTTGCGCATAATGCGCAGCCCGCTCCAGAAAATATTCCACCATATCCCTGGCTATACTGTCTGCGAAATCATCATTATTGCCGAACTTGGGAGCATCGTTTATGAAGCGCTGCCTTAATTGGCTCCCCTCATCCCCTGCCCAGTTGTTTTTAAGGATTTCCACCAGGTGCGGCAGGGAAAGGATTTTTTCGTCAAAAACAAATTTCTTGATGGCTGCGGCCGCATCGGCGGCATTGGAGACAGCTTCTGCCATCAGGTGCCACATATTGTACCTGGCTCCCCTGTGAAGTATGTCGGTAAGGTTTTCCGCGCAGTCCTTTGTAAGCACAGAAAGGATGGGCGCAGAACTTAATCTGCCGTGGCTGCCGTTATGCGTTAATTCCCTGTTTGTATACTCCATTGTCTTCTGCATAATATTGTCCAGCTGAATCTTCCAGGCATACATGAGTTCGTCAAAGGTCTTAAAACAAGCAGCATCTCCTGTGGCAGCCCCGTCAGTGATCCTGTAGGTAATAACATAATTACTGGCAAAAGTATAAGGCTTATGACGATCCGGGCCAAAAAATCCCGGCATTCCCCCGGAAAGAAAAGGCTCTCCATTGTTAAGCGCAAGTTCAAGAAAGTAAAGAAAGTTAAGCCCCCGGATCATTTCCTGGTTCGTCATTCCCTGGATTAGGGTTTCCCAGCAATTGGAGTTCGCATACTTCGAGGCGTCCTCTAAAGGGACACCCAGAGCCTCATAAGCAGGGATAATTACATCATCGTTATTTATAAAGGGCATGCCCCCGCCTGTTTTTAATACCTCAGAAGATCGCTCCAGAAGCTCCGGAGGGCTTCCTTTGTGCATGCGTACTGTAAGAACCGGGGCTGTCATTGAGAATTTCTCGTGGGCGTTTAAAAAAAGGTATGTAAGGGCATTGGTTGCATCTTTGCCGCCGGGAAGCAGCCCCGAAAGCAGTATATTCTGACCCCAGTGGTTAATTGCATCGGCACCGTCATTCTCTGCAGCAGTCGTAAAGCCAAAGTCGTAATAAATTCTGCACTGCTCAGGAGCCCCCTCTAGCTTTGTCTGGTCGGAAATCACATAGTTCTTTGGGTCTAACTGCGCACGGTCGTTGCAGCGAAGCACAAAACTGTCTGTAATGTCCTGGGCTTCCGCAAGGCTGATCCTGCCTGCTGCCCAGTCTCTTTCAAAATACGGGTTTAGAATCTGGTCGATACGGCCAATGGAAATGGTAGTATTTGTCTGAAAGAAGGCAAAGTTTACAAGCCAGAGTGACTGCGCCGCTTCCAGAAAACTCTCTGCGCCAAATTCCGGAACACGGCGGCAGGCAGATGCAATTTTTTCCAGCTCTGCCTTGCGTTTAACGGAGGTTTCAGCCCTGCCCAGCTCCTCTGCCAGTTGCGCATAACGCTGCGCCAGGGTGATGGCCGCCTCTGCTTCACGTACGCAGGCATCAATAAAATCGAGTTTTGCACGGCGTATATCGCTGAACTCTTCCCTCTCTGCCTCCGGGATTCTGCTTTTTAATTCGTTAATTATATCCCTTAATCCCCTGCTTAGGAGGGTATCATAATCCGGGCATTTATGGGAAAGATGCACAGAACAGCGGCCCAGTTCTTCGTTAAGGATGAACTTGGGCATAGTGCACCTTATTATTTTATCACCCGACAAACAAATGCCTGCAAGCAGATCGTGAGGCTCAATTGCAATGGGCATTTCCCGCATCACTTTTTCGTAAGCAAGGGAACGGCGTATAACGGCAGACTGTTTTTCTGTTTCTGCCGTAATTACCGACAAATTGCCTCCCCACATGCCCTGGGGATTATACATCCGTCTTTCTATGGTGTTATAATGTGCATTAATTTGGGGAGACATTTCCCTCAGGGATAAATCAGTCCTTGCCTGATCGATTATATTAACTGTAATTTCTGCCATAACTACTCCTGACCTTTTTCCATAGGATAGGGTCTTCCTGTCCAGAGATATTTTTCCCCTGCCATTATATTGTAAGGCAGAATCTCGATATTTTGAATTCCCAGCTTTGTAATAAAATCGTTAATTTCTGTCATTGTCTTTTTACTGTTATTTACCCCTGGAATGCAGGGAATGCGGACAGTTATTTTTTCCAGTGTGCCGGGCAGCTTGCAGAGCCTTTGCAGGTTTTCAAGGATTATGGAATTTGTAGCACCCGTCTCTTTTTCATGCTGTTCCCCGTCAATCAGTTTAATGTCGTAATATATTATGGAAGAAACTGAAGCTATCCTTTCCAGGTCTTTAAAACTGCCAAAGCCCGAAGTCTCAAGTAGGGTATCTATCCCCAGCTCCCTGCAGTTATGCATTATCTCGTAACAGAACTCACTCTGAGCCAGGGGCTCCCCGCCGCTTATACTGACACCACCCCCTGAGTTTTTGAAAAAGGGAATGTCCGGTTTAACACTGTCCGCCAGCTCCCTGGCACTGTACTCCATGCCGCATTTCCGCAGGGCTCCGGCGGAGCAGCCTTCCGCACATTTAAAACATTTGATACATTTCTCCCGGTTTATATATACCGGAGGGGAGCCGCTCTCCTCTCCACCGCCTTCCCCCCTAGCATTAATGCTTATTGCTCCCGCCGGGCAGGTCTTTATGCAGGCTCTGCAGTTAACGCACCTTGAGGCCTGGTACAGAAGTTCCGGAGCAAAGGACTGAGATTCCGGTGAATGACACCATCTGCAGGCAAGATGGCAGCCTTTAAGAAAAATAGTAGTCCTAATGCCGGGGCCGTCGTGGGTGGAGAAACGGTCTATGTCCATAACCAGCCCTTTTATATCCATGTAAGCATTATAATATATGTACATTTATTCCATTAGGGTTGGGAGGCTGGTGTTTAGGGCTTTGGCGAGCTTGATTACCACATCTATTGAAGGGATAACCTTTTTGCTTTCTATATAATACAGGTGGCTGTGAGATATTTCTGCTAAATTTGCAAGACCCAATAATGACATTTTCATGGAAATTCTGGTTTTTCTTAGGTTTTCTATAATTTTAATTGTTTCAATTTCCATATCTATTGACTCTAAAAATAGAGTATGTTAACCTGAATCAACAACTCTAAATATAGAGTAATCAAAATTAGGAGAAAAACATGACAAGAAAAACTTTTAAATTCACACTTATAGCAGTTTTACTGGTTTTCAGTATGGTAATTCTGGGCTGCCCTGACGGAAACGGTAACACAGACCCTGCCCTTAATGGGACTTGGGCAAGCGTAGGTGGAGGCGGGAGAATGTACCTTCATAATGGATCTTTTACAATGTCTTACAACGACAATGGCACGTTTAAAGATACGATGAGAGGTACATATACCACAAGCGGGAACACCATGACTAGTACTGTTACACTAGTTCATAGAAATAATTTAATGGATGAATCTGGTGAATTACCTCCTGGTTTTAATGCTTCTACAGAATGGTTCAATTATAGCCAATATGTGTCTTACTATAGGGATATCTACAAATCAGTGCTTGATTTACAGCTGAGTAATAACATTATTACCCAGGCACAATATAATGAATCGCTGGCTGAATTTGATACAGAATCAAGTGCTAGTAGGACATCTACTTATGCCATTAGCGGTGATACCTTAACCGTAACTACTACAAATGGACCAGACAATACACCTGTAATTGAGATTTACACCAGGGTAAACTAGTCATTTATTGACTTTACCAAACTAAGGCTGTCCGGTACCCTACCCCGGCAGCCTTTTTTTACTTCAGCGCTGAAGTAAAATTCACATGCCAAAATAGCCTTTCCAAAAGCTTGTGACATCTCACAAGCTTTTATTTTCAGACTTTGTGACATCTCACAAAGTTTCCTCCACACTTATTTATCCAATATTTCCATTATCCCTATTATCTATCACAATTCACCATACAAGGTATAACCCATAATCATTCAAACCCTGATTCGAGTTTCCTGTAAAGTAATTTTCCCCATCACCGATACTATAAATAATATAGGGTCAGAGTCTGTGTGCCCGTTGGGTATTGCAGATCGATCCGGAGAAGGAACAGCTTTGCTGTTTTTTCCCCTCACCCTTCCGGGAATGGGCGGGTCGAGGGTTCCAGGCACAATTTTTAGTATGAAGTTTTCGTAGCTAATCGTAGATTAGCAGAAAACTTCAAGACAAACTGCAAAGCAGTTTGTCCCGGCACGGATGCCGCGGCGGTAAGGGTTACAGGAACCCAAGACGCCGAAAATGCCAAAGGAGTGTTATATGATAATTAATCACAACTTGAGCGCAATGTTTGCCGACAGGTCCCTTAAAGTCACCCAGGTATACCTGGATAAAAATATGGAAAAACTGTCCAGCGGACTGCGCGTCAACCGTGCAGGTGACGATGCCTCAGGGCTCGCTGTTTCTGAAAAGATGAGAGCACAGATCCGCGGTTTGAATCAGGCGTCTACAAACGCATCGAACGGTATTTCGTTCATTCAAACAACGGAAGGCTACCTTCAGGAAACCCAGGACGTCGTACACCGCATTCGTGAGCTAGCGGTGCAGGCTTCAAACGGTATTTATACCGCAGAAGACAGGCAGTACATCCAGATCGAAGTTTCACAGTTAATTGCCGAAGTGGATCGCATCGCATCACATGCCCAGTTTAATGGAATGAATCTTCTTACCGGAAGATTTGGACGTATGACTGGTGAGAACGTGGTTACCGCCTCTATGTGGTTCCATATTGGAGCAAACATGGATCAGCGGACGCAAGTTTTTATCGGCACCATGACAGCTGCGGGTCTTGGAATTCGCAATGTTGGTGACCGTTCTATTCTTACATTGTCCACACCGGACGATGCCAACCGTGCCATTGGAACCTTAGATGCGGCAATGAGACTGATCAATAAACAAAGAGCAGATCTCGGCGCCTACCAGAACCGCCTCGAACACGCTGTCCGCGGCATCGACATTGGTGCTGAAAATCTGCAGGCCGCAGAGTCAAGGATCCGCGATACCAATATGGCAAGGGAAATGGTCGGTTACACAACCAATCAGATCCTCACCCAGAGCGGTACTGCGATGCTGGCACAGGCCAATCAGAGAGGTCAAACTGTTCTGCAGCTTTTACGGTAATTTAGACGGGCGGCTTGGAACTGGCTACCAGTTTGAAGCTGCCTAGAGAATTATTTTAAAAGACATCTCGGGAAGGCGCCTGTCATTTAGTTTTGCATATAGATTATTGTTAAATAGCATGGTCATGCAAAACTAAATGCAGGTTCTTTTTTTTTGTCTGCATATTTAAAAAGACATATCCAGACCAATGCCGATAAAAAACGGATGACCCCTGTCAGTAATGCTGTTCGTCAGCCGCCATGCGCCGAAAAAATACGGTTCAACAGAAACAGGAAATTTTACATAGGGGAAGAAAGATACCGTCACGCCAAACCTTAATGCCAGTGACTGTATTAATTTATATTGATCAATATTAATTCCCTCTTCCTGCGGGTGATTCTGACTTTCGTAAAATTGATTCCTAAGCATTAAAGCTCCGCTTATACGGTTAAAATACAAATGCGAAATATTGCCCTGAATCTCAAAAGCAAAGAGGTTCAATCTTGCTTCAGCACCCAGGAGCCAGTCTAAACTAAGTCCCGCCGGACTGTCGTACTCAAACATGCCATACTGTGAAACCAGGGCATTGCCGTAGCTGTTTGAAATCCCATGCAGATCCATGCCCCGCCCATCATAAGCACCGTATAAAGTGAAGGACAGGGGGAACCTTAAATCCGCTCTGCTTCTAAATACAAGATCAAAACGGGGCTCAAATACATGAACAAAACTTGCCCCGGACAGCTGCAGATTAAAATAGCGGTTAGACGCAGCAAGGTTAAAAAAACCATAGTAAAAATCATGATTAAAATCCCATTCGTAAGCGCTTCTTCCTACAGTTGCCGTTGTTTGATATGCATTTCTGGTATAACCGCCTCCCAGAGCAAAACCCATATTCCACTGCTCTGCGCTTCTGACAAGACTGCCTGCAACTCTTCCCCCTGTAGAACGGTAAACACTGAAGCTGGTTTCGGTAACTCTGTCAAAAAATGAAAGCTCCAGGGGGAAGCCCATGGCGGTATTCTGCCAGGTAAACTGTTCAATTACTGCCATTTTGTACTCCCAGTCTCCGTAAGCCTCCAGTGTGAAAAAATTATTGAAAACAGGAT
>Ga0099364_10010074_pt1 | contig 13046 bp, 11 predicted proteins | sample TergutTh196P3_FD_73070 | JGI IMG/M metagenome (GOLD analysis project Ga0099364, IMG submission 73070) | Microcerotermes parvus P3 segment gut microbial communities from Pointe-Noire, Republic of the Congo - Th196 P3 | ecosystem: Host-associated > Arthropoda: Insects > Digestive system > Gut ...
GAAAGGGGGAAAAGTTGCGGGGGCTCCCCCCCCCGCAACTTTCCCCCCCTTTTATCAGATGCGCGACGTCATTTCGACCGAAGGGAGAAATCTCGCAATGGTACGTCAATTTATAATTGGTTACTAAAGGGCGCTTTTTTATGGGGGATTGCGGGTCAAGCCCGCAATGACGTGCCGTGTAACGCGTCCCTACGAGATTGCTCCAAGCTCGGTAATAGCAAAAGTTATTCCAAAACAGACACAGATGCTACACTTATGCGCATGAAAGACGACCACACGAACAAGCCTTTATAAAAACCCGCATCATGTCCAACGGCGCAAACATGAATAACTATTTTCAAAATTTCAGCCGCGTTGTTCTCTTATCGTCTGTATATTACAATATTATCAATTGCGGCTCCCGGCTCGTTAAGAGGAGCATAAGACATGTAATTATTTTCATTGTACCAACTAAACCTAACTTGTATTGTGCCGCTCATTGCTGGTAAGGTTACTTCATTTCGTTGCCATATATAACCGCTTGGAACTAATATTACAGGAACTCCCATCAAACCTTCTGCTCCAACTATACTGACCTCCAAACGACTGTCTCTTCGATATTGAGGATTTTCAAATTTCCAGTCGAATGATATTATTACAGGATTTTCAGCAGTTGATACAATATTAAGGTCGCGGAAAAAGTGTACTTCACTAACAGAATTGGTACTATACCTGTTGCCAGAATTATTGTTGGAAATATAGCATGATCGGCTTCCACTGCTTGCAGTTGCCGTGCCTACATGCCATCTGTTGGTATAGTTACCATCGTTTACGAAAGTCCATCCGGCTAGTAAAGTGCCAAATCCTTTTTCAAAATCCTCTTTCAGTAATATTTCAGATATAACAGAAACCCTGCAACTTGCCCGTCTATTGCCATCTTGCGTTGTGGCGGTAATCGTAGCCGTGCCACTTGCTACTGCAGTTACCTCGCCCGTTATAGGGTCTACGGTTGCTATATGTGGCGCGTTGCTACTCCATGTTATGGATAGATTGGAAGGTGTGAGTTCATATATATGTGCCGAAAGTGTGTGCTTTTCACCGACTTCCATTGTAAGGTTAGTTTCCGAAACTTCAAGAGTACTTCCACCAGGTATAAACCAAACGCGACATTCGTCCCCATATAATGACTCCTTGGTCATAGCATAAATGGAAACATATCTTTGACCACGAATGAATTCTGACCAAGCAGCCCAGATATTCTCAAAAGGCAAATCATACCATGTTCCTTCTTCTAACCACCGCATCCAATTATCACCATCCCATTCTCTTATCAATGTTATGCGCCCATTATCGTCTACTGCTACTCTATCAGGGTCGCTGGAAATCCAGTACACTGTTTGCTCGGTAGCATTATCGGGCGAAACTGTGGCTGTTAAAACCATGCGTTCGCCAAGAGACAGAAGCACTTCGCGAGGTTCGATACTTACGCCGGTTACACGACCATCTTTGTTGCAGGCAGCCATCTGTAACGCTGCGGCAACTATAATATATATTGCAATCTTTTTCATTGTTTGTTATTTTTTTATATGTTACTAAAATCGTATTGCCAAATGTACGCTGTTTCCAGTAAGGTTGAAATCATATTCCAGACGCGATAATGGTCTTCCGCTGTTATTGTACACATCTACAGAGCGGTGAATAAGCCTTTTTCCCATAAACTTCAGGATAGCCCCTGTACCCATCACCGCCACTCCAACTGCAGCAACACAAAATCCAACCTCTAAACTAATATGTCCATCGTCGTAAAAATAAAAGTCGTAAGGTCTATCGTTACTATATGGTATGTAAAATACCTTTTCATTCCATAGTAATTGACCGAAACGGACGTATTGGTATCCTCCCCCATAGATAGTAAATTCATGTCTTTTTTCAAAAGGCTTTGTCATCATAAGCGCCCCTCCTACAACGGCAAGTCCACCTCCGGCAATCAACATGATATTTCCATTCCTGTTTCGCTTTACACCTTTGTCGTACCCAAGCAAGGCGTTCGAATTTGCCATAATTCGTCGCACTTCGCTATCGTTCAACGGTTCCCTGAACTGGAAAGCCTTATTACCTACTAACAACAGGTCGTTTAAAAGTTTCAGGTCGTACTGATAAACTTTCCACCCGCGGGCAATAAGATTGCCTTCGGCAAGAACCGACGATGTTTGTTCGGCGCCAGTGACAAGTCTGAATTGCACATTCGAGCTTCCTATCTCATCTACCTCGTTGCCAATGTCCCATACCAAAATTTTGTCCTTTCCTGGAAGAACATTGTTACCCACTGCGCCGGTCACAAATCTCAAGGGACCAATAAAACTTGCGCCGTTGTCCAAAGAAGCGTACGCTTCAACGTTTGCAGTCGCCGCCAAGTCGTAAAACACAACTATTACAGTGTCAATGCGCTGAACGCGCATGTTTGTAACCGGGCTTTGAGCAAAAACTTCGCCCACGAACACCATCGCGAGCATCAAAACTAAAAAAATACTTTTCATATTACACTAATTAAAATTAAAAAATTACAAAAAAAAATACTTATTCAGACAATAAAAAAACGCGGACTTAAAATTTTTATCTGCTGTCCACGGTCTTCCACAACCTACGATACCTGATAAGTTCAGTCCACGCAGCCGCATGAACATTCACTGATTAATTTTTGGTATCGTCAGCCCCACGCGCAAACGGGGGCAAAACTGTGGAAGTTTTGGACAACAAAACCAATAGCAATGCGCTACTTTATATGTCTTTCCTCCTCTCATTTTGACAAAAAAAGTGTCAAATGAGATTTGGAACCGCAAAAATAATACTTTTTTGATAAACAACAAAATGTTTTTTTTGCAGGGTGCATTTAATTTTGTTGAGGGCTGCGCCGTTCAAATTACCGTTTTTGTTTAGATTGACTGCATCAAGCTCTGTGAGATTCCTCACTGCGTTAGGAATGACAGCATTAGCACAGAAAAGAGGAATAAAAAATTTTTATCCGTCAGACGTAAAAAAATGTATGAAAACCGCAGTAATTCCTCAAAAAAACCTTTTCTCTATTCTATACAATACTGCGCGAGAGACAATGTTGAACAATAAAATAACGACAAAAAGTATCAACGCTGCAAACATTAACGCCGCTTCGTAGAGTGGCAACGAGAGCATTTCGCCGTAGTTGTTGGCAATCAGCGCAGGCAATGGATACGCGGCGTCGAACAGCGAGCGCGGAATTTGGGGCATGTTGCCGCATACCATCAAAACAGCGATGGTTTCGCCAAATGCGCGTGATATGGCAAGAATTATTGCCGCTAAAATTCCCGGAAACGTTTGGCGAAATATTACTTTTTTTGTGGTTTGCCACTTCGTGGCGCCCAACGACATTGATACTTCGCGTAACTGCGATGTTACAGACGAAAACAACTCTATGAACAGGCTTGTCAGCAAAGGCAGTATCATCACGCCAAGCACAAGTCCGCCCGCGAGTACGGTATATCCGGTAGAGAATTCGACAAAGCGTGGCGCAAGTTTTTCCGAAATCCACGGAACAATAAGTATAACGCCCCATACGCCGTATATTACCGAAGGCATTCCCGCAAGAATATCTAACGCAGGAAAAACATATCTTTTTACTCGCACATCGCCGTATTCAGTCAGATAAATAGCAGTAAGCAGCGCCACCGGAACAGCCAGTGTTATTCCTATAGCCGTTACATACAGCGTTCCCATCAGGAAAGGCAAAAAACCAAACTCGCCCCGCAGAGGACGCCACTCCGATGCTAACAGCAACTCGCCCAACGACCTGTCTTCAAATATGGGAGCCGACTTCATAAAAAGCCCCGTACCCATGACAATAACCATCAATAGCGCTGTGATAGTCAGGAAAAACATCACCCCGCCGGCAAACTTGTCCTTAAAAATACGGAATTTTATCATAACAGGTTTCAGGTTTCAGGTTTCAGGTTTAAGGTTTAATTTTCAATTTTCAATTTTCAATTTTTAATTAAATCCAATCCTTGCTGCAGTTTTTCTTCCGAAAGCGTGATATATCCTACCGGAACATTATATTGTTGCCCTTCGGTGAGAATAAATTGCAGAAACGCCACGAGCGCCGGGTCTTTTGGTATTCCGTTAGTTACTAAATACAGGTCTCGCGCCGGCGGCGATGGAAATTTATCGGCGGCTATTGCTTCGATGATACGGTCTTTGGTATCGTAAAATCGTTCGTCGTCGTCAATTATTCCGTTTCCGTTTACATCAATAGGCATTACAACCATTCCGGAGTTTGGCAGTCGGGTGCCTTCATCGTATGTGTACGACAGGTTGTTGTAACCAATTCCGAGTCTGTCGCGTTGCACAGCCATAGCAAGTCCGGGGTCGCCAAACACGCCTGTTCCTGCGAGGTCTTCCTGATTTTTGCCCATCCAGTGCGCCCATGTTTCGCCTGCGCCGCAAGCGTCAGAGCGAGTGTAGAGATGAACGGGGCTATCATCGGACGTTCCCGCTACCTGCCCCCACGTTTTGTATTCTTCCGAAATCCATAGACTGTATGCAATTTCAGCCGTTAGACCTCTTCTCAAGATGTCTTCCAGCGCAGGATTGTCTGAATTGATGGTGGCAACAACTGCGTCTTTGGCAACGGCGAAGGCAACGGCGCCTCTTTCTATTTCCACAGGATAGACGTCGCGCGAAACCATACCAATATCAACCACATTCGCCAAAACATCGGTCATACCTTTTCCCGCTCCTCCGGCGGAAATATCAATACGAACCCACGGATGAATATTTCTGAACTCTTCAGCCCATTTGACCGCCAACGGATAGAGCGCAAACGCTCCCGACAGCGAAATTTCGCCGGTTAATTCACCCTCGGCAGCCTTGCGACCACCGCCGCACGATAACGTCAAAAACGCCGCTACCAAAATAATTGTTGAAATTAAAAAAAACTTTTTCATATTACATTATATTAAGTACTGTTTATTGTTTTAAAATTATTATTAAAATCTAATCCAAAGTTGAGTTATAAGATGATGACTTTCAGCTGCATGTGCTGTTTTATATATATAATTAAGTTGCAGACGAACGTTATTAACAGGAAAATAATTCAAACCTACGGTATAATCCTGTAACTTTGTATCATCGTTGTCCAAGTTACGCTTGAAATAATCGTACCTTGCCACTGCCTGAATTTGTGGATGTAAATAATAGCCGAATACGGCGTATGCGCCATCGCTTTTTAAATCTATTGTTTTGCCTCGAATGTATTCGCTGCGAACAAGAAGGCGATTGTCGTCGTATTTTACTCCGATTCCGTTGCGCACCCTATTACGTTTGTTATCATCATTGCCTAATTTGCCATTGTAGTGCGAGAATGCAAAGGTAAGATGCCTTGTCGGATTTAATGACAATATTCCCGAAAAGTCTTTGGCTTTGTTATCATCGGCGTTGGCTCTGTTTATTCCCGAGCCGTTGAATATGCCGAAATAATAGTTTATCAGACTAAAACCTTCCCTTTGTAAAAAACTTCCGTTGAGGCTTATACCAACGTCTCTACCATTTGCCGAGATACCCGAAACGTCCGAGTAATTTACAAGGCGCGAAATCACAAGCGAATTTTCAATCATTTCCAGCGCGTTAGGGTTGTACGGGTTTTCGAGTGAAAACGGAATTTTGTACTGTCCTGCCATAAGCGCCAAATTGGGTCTGATTCTCCAATTAATATTCGCGTCCAATACTTTTGCTTCGTTCGCAAAATCAAGATGGATACGGTATTCCAACGACGTTATTACATTGCCGCGAACATCAAGCCTTGCCCTTCTAACGTCAAAACCGTTAGGACCATCTACATCATCGTAGCGATACCTCAAATTAATGTTTGGCGAAATTCTTGGCAATCTCGTTACGATATTTTCTACTCTGTTCAACCGTTCTTCCGTGTTTTCCTGCGCATTCAAAGTAATACAGAAGATCGTTATTAACAGAAAAAGCGTTATTTTTAGTTTGTTCATACAAGAAAAAATATAAGTTTTAAAAATTTTTGCAAAGAAATAGATAATTATTCATTTAAAAGATGTACTTTTGTGGGAAGTTTTCATTATCAAATATGGAATTTTTAATGTTTGTAGATGTAAATTTTAATACATTTTTGTAATTATTTTATTTTCATGGATTTAGACAAAGACTTGATGAGTTATAACAGTTTATTCAGGCGAATTGCCCTGCAATTTATTTCGTCCGATGATTTTAAAAAAGTCGAAAAAGCGTCTGTTTTTCTGCGTTTCAAGAAGGGTGAAACTATTCTAAAACAGGGACATTCGCCTACGCATATTGCTTATTTACAAAGCGGTATTGTTAAATTTAATTTTTACTCGTCAGACAACAACAAAAATACCATCATTACGCTTGTAGCAGCCCCAAAAATTCTTGGCGGCGCAAATCTTTTTTATAAGGATAATAATCTGTTTTCTATTGTGGCAGTGGAAGATTGTGAGATTTTTCTTATTGAGGCAAACGTGTTTTATCAACTTTTAAAAGATAACGGAAATTTTGCCGTTGCCCTGTTTCAGTTGGCTTCCGAAATGTTCAAAAAGGCAATTCTAAACTTCATCAGCGTAGCAAACAAGCAGAAAGAAGCCCGAATAGCAGATGTTTTTATTTATTTGTCGGAAGAAATTTATTTCAATCCATCGTTCAAATTGTCGCTTACGCGGAAAGAAATTGCCGAGTTTGCTTGCTGTTCGGTAGAAAATATCATCATGACGCTCTCCAAATGGCAACAGGAAGGAATAGTTTCATACTCAAGCAGGGATTTTAAAATTGTTGATATAGACAAATTGAAACACATTAGCAGGGTTGGTTGATATGGCGTCAGTTTACGTTCATATTCCCTTTTGCAGACAGATCTGTTATTATTGCGACTATCATGCCCGCGCCTCATTGAAAAATAAGGACGCAATGCTCGCTGCAATGAAAAAGGAATTTTCAAGTTTAAAGTTTAAAGTTCAAAGTTTAAAGTTTAAAGTTCAAAGTTTAAAGTTTATCGAAAACCTCAAACCTGAAACCTCAAACCTGAAACCTGAAACCTTAAACTTCAAACCTGAAACTTCAAACTTGAAACCTGAAACCCTCTATTTCGGCGGCGGAACGCCTTCTGTTCTGTCCATTGATGAATTAAAGGGACTGTTAGACGCTATAATACAGCATTATGAGGTTTCATCGGACACGGAAATAACCATCGAAGCCAATCCTGAAGACCTGACGGACGATTATTTGGCTGGTTTACGTCAGTTGGGCTTCAATCGGTTGAGCATTGGCGTTCAATCGTTTTTCGACGACGATTTACTGTGGATGAATCGCAGGCATAGCGCCGCAGAAGCGCGAAAATCGGTAGAAAACGCCAAAAAATATGGATTCCACAATATTAACGTTGATTTAATTTATGGTTTGCCCACTATGACCGCAGAACGATGGAAAACTAATCTGTATCAGGCTCTTGACTTGGACGTTCCGCATTTGTCGGCTTACCATTTAATTATAGAAACGCGGTCGGTTTTTGGCAAGCGGCAAGAGAAGGGAAAATCATTTGCAATAAGCGAAGACGACAGCGCAGAGCAGTTTTTTACTTTGCTTGATATGACTGAAAAAGCGGGGTATGAACATTACGAAATATCAAATTTTGCGCGTCCGGGTTTTCATTCACGACACAATACTGCCTGTTGGCAGGGATTGCCCTACATCGGCATAGGACCGTCGGCGCACTCTTACGATGGACAGTCGCGGCGATGGAACATCAGCAACAACAGCGAATATATTATCGCGTTGGAGCAGGACTTGCAATGGTTTGATAGCGAGCGCCTGACAACTGACGACAAATATAACGAGTATGTATTGATGTCGTTGCGTGCCGCGTGGGGTGCGGATATTAACCATATTCGCGTACATTTTGGCTCTGAATATGCAAATGAATTTCTACGACAAGCCGCCGTTTACATGCAAAACGGTTATATACAGCAACGTGGCGATATATTCACTATAACGCGCAAAGGAAAAATGATAGCCGATCGAATTGCGTCAGATTTGTTTTGCTAAAACGTATACAAAGTTTTTCTTTTGGTTTTATGAAAAAAAAAATCTTACTTTGCAAAAAATTTCAATCTTTAATTCGCAAGTACAGTTTTTCAGTTAATTCGTAAATAAATGACAATAAGAGACAGTTTTTCAGGAAGATTTGGTATCATCGCGGCGGCGGCAGGCTCGGCGATTGGTTTAGGCAACATTTGGAGGTTTCCGTATTTATGCGGACAGAACGGCGGCGGCGCGTATGTGTTGGTTTATCTAATTTGCGTAGCGCTTATGGGATTGCCTATAATGCTGGCGGAATTTGGCATAGGACGTAGCGCGCAAAGCAACGCATATCGCGCTTTCAGGATATTATCGCCGCGAAGACCGTGGTATCTGATTGGCGTGATGGGAATTTTAGCCTCGTTTACAATCATGTCGTTTTACAGCGCCGTAGGCGGCTGGACGATTGAATATATTATACGTTCGATAACAAATTCCATATCAGGCGATCACGCCATGCAATTCAACGATTTTATTTCGGGCAGTTATACGCCTTTATTCTATCAATTTCTTTTTCTGGCGTTATCGTTCTGTATAGTGATGATGGGCGTGAGTAAAGGTATTGAAAAAACTTCCAAAATACTTATGCCTCTATTGTTGTTGTTACTCATAGTGTTATGTATTCGTTCGGTAACATTGCCGGGCGCTTCAGAAGGTTTGAAATTCCTGTTGAAGCCCGATTTTTCAAAACTGACGGGCAATTCCATACTTCTTGCCATGGGACAGGCTTTTTTCTCGCTCAGCATAGGTATGGGCTGCATGATTACCTACGGCTCGTATATCAAGCGCAACGAAGATTTGATGTCATCGGCGGGTATGGTTGCCGGTTCTGACGTATTAATTGCCATTTTAGCGGGTATTGCTATTTTTCCGGCGGCGGCGGCGTTCAATATTGAGCCGGGAGCGGGACCCGGATTAGTTTTCATCACGCTTCCCGGAATGTTTGAACAAATGGCGGGCGGTATGATCTTTTCAGCGTTTTTCTTTATTTTGCTGTGTATTGCCGCGCTAACATCGTCAATTTCGCTGATTGAAGTAGTTGTGTCTTTCTGTTCGGAAGAAATGCGTATCAAAAGAGGATTGGCTACGGTGTTGGTTGTTGGCTGCATTTTCCTGTTGGGAACGCTTTGCTCGCTGTCGCTGGGGCTTGTGCCGGGATTGAGAATGTTTGGAATGAATTTTTTCGATTTGATGGATTTTATTTCTTCAAACCTGCTGTTGCCCATTGGCGGATTTTTCATAACGATATACGTAGGCTGGGTTTTGAGAAAGCGTATAACCGTGAAGGAACTGACAAGCGACGGCTCGTTGAAATTCACAGGTATGCGATTTTTCTACTTCCTGATAAAATATATCGTGCCGGTTGCTATCTTGATAGTGTTTATTTCGGGAATTTTGTAGAAAATCAAATCATTACATCACTCCCTGATCCAACATCGAGTTGGCAACTTTCAAAAAGCCCGCGATATTCGCGCCTTTAACGTAATCAATATAATCGTTTGATTTTCCATATTTTACGCACGATTCGTGAATATTTTTCATTATTTGATGAAGTCGCATGTCTACTTCTTCGCGCGTCCAGCTGAGTTTCAAGGCGTTTTGGCTCATTTCCAATCCCGATGTTGAAACGCCGCCTGCATTTGCTGCTTTTCCGGGTGCGAACATTATTTTGTTTTTGTGGAACAACTCTACCGCTTCCGCCGTACATGGCATATTTGCCGCTTCGCACACGCATATACAGCCGTTTTTTACAAGCGCATGAGCATCGTTAATATCGAGTTCGTTTTGCGTAGCGCAGGGTATAGCGATATCGCATTTCAGTTCCCATGGACGTTTGTCGGCATGAAATTCTGCTTCGGGAAACGCCTGCGCGTAAGGCGCTACCACATCGTTGTTGCTGGCTCGCAGGCTGACCAAATAATCTATTTTTGCGCCATGAACTCCGTTTTTGTCGTATATGTATCCGTCGGGTCCTGAAATAGCGATTATTTTTGCGCCCAATTCCGTTGCCTTCAGCGCTACGCCCCATGCCACGTTGCCGAAGCCCGATATTGCTACGTTTTTGCCTTTTATGCTCTCGCCTTTTATTGACAGCATTTCGTTTACGAAATATACTGCGCCAAAGCCGGTTGCCTCCGGTCTAATGAGACTTCCGCCCAAGTTCAGCGCCTTGCCTGTAAACACGCCGTTGTGCAGACCCGTCAATTTTTTGTACATTCCGTACATATAGCCTACTTCGCGCCCTGTAACGCCGATGTCGCCGGCTGGAACGTCCATTTCAGGACCTAATATTTTCCACATTTCAAGCATCAGGCTTTGACAAAAACGCATTATCTCCATTGCCGATTTGCCTTTGGGATTGAAATCGGCGCCTCCTTTGGCGCCCCCCATAGGCAAAGAAGTAAGGCTGTTTTTGAAAATCTGTTCAAAACCCAAAAACTTCAATATGCTAAGATTTACGCTCGGATGAAAACGTATGCCGCCTTTGTAGGGACCGATAGAATTGTTGAACTGTACGCGATAACCGCGATTTACATGAACTTTGCCGTTATCGTCCACCCAAGGAACCTTAAAACTCAACACACGGTCAGGCTCTACCAAACGCTCAATAATTCCCGCCGATTCAAACTGAGGATTTGTATTATATACCTCTTCAATAGATTCGAGTACCTCGCGCACTGCCTGTAAAAATTCATGTTCACCCGCATTGCGCTTTTCCAAAATTGCTATTACACTGCTAACATTCATTGTTTTTAAATTAAATATGCAAACTTATTGGGTGCAAAGTTAAAAAAAAATTTTGAATTGCAATAAAATTCAAAACTTAAACAGCAAGGGAAGCACAAATACCATTATTATACCGTAAAATAGTTGCAGCGGTAACTTAGCGCAGCGATCTTACCGCAGGGAATTTGAACGGCGGAGCCCTCAACGAAGTTAAATGCTCCCCCTGTCGGTAGTAAAATGAAAACTACCTTGCCCTCTCCATTTCGCTTTCAATCCCCGTACTGCGATTTCGGGCAGCACGTATCTGCTGCGAACCGAAATTGTAACGCGCTGTAAGTATTATCCGTCGCTGATACATACGTTCCTCGATACGTTGATCCAAGTTGGCGAATTCTATTCTCCCTTTATAGACTGAAGAATTTAATATGTCTTCTATGGATAGCCGAAACATTACCTTGCACAAAGGCAACATCAACATTTTCATTCTTTGCATTTTTCTTGCATATTTCCACAAAATCGGCGCTAATATCCATTCCTGTTATATTGTATTTGCCCATTTTTGCCAACTCTATGGCTAAATATCCTGGTCCGGGCGCTATCTCCAAAATACTTGCATTTTCGGTCAAATGCTTTGCTGCTTCTCTCGCATATTCCTGCATTTCGGGAATTCTATTGGCACGGGTGTTTTTATCGTACCATTTTGCAAAAGACCCTTTTATCCCCAAATCCTTGAACTTTCTGACGAATTTAAATATTGCCATGTTATTTTTAGTATTTACTTTTGATTTAAACCACAAAGGTAATACTTTTTTTCAAATAAATACAAACTTTTTTTTTACGAAAAAGCATTTTTTTTTGTGAAATTAAATTTTAGTTGTATCTTTGCGGCTCAAAAGATAAATACCTTTGGTTGTAAGAGCGGTGATATGCCGGTGCGTAAACCCAAAGGTTTTTTTATTGTTCGATGGTAGTGATGCAATATTGTATTTTTTTGCTTTCGTCGCTTCGCACAACGCCAACAATCATTTTTATGTTCTCAAAATACGGTTGAAATGCCGCTGTTTTCAAGTTCATAATTATCATTTCCTTATATTTGCGTTGATTTTCGACGCCCTCTTTGGGTTTGTCTTTCTTCACCACAACGGCGTATTGCAAAACTTCGTCGAAAGCGCACATCGCCATCGTATATTTATAGTTTCGCGCCGCCTTTTGCACCGTTTCCGAAATACCATCAAAACGTATTAAAATATCACTTTTCAGAGCCACATTGTATCGTTTCTTTGCTTCGTGCATCGCTTGCCATTTACCATAAATAGACCAAACGATTTGTTCGCGCTTTTTGAAATTTTCCCTGTTATTCGACTTTGGTATTGCGTAATCAAGAATGTAGATGTATTCATCATCTTCTTCAATTACCAATGGCGTAACCTTTTCAATAAAATCCTCTTTGGTAAAGGCATTCTTTGGTAAATTATCCATACTGACAAAAAAAATATTCCGCGAAAGTATAACAATTTTTCAAAAAATAAAAAATCATCAAAAAATTTTCATCGCCCATTTTGGCAGGTTCATCACCCATTTTTGCAAGTTCAGTAAAATTTTTGATACTTGGCGCAGCAATGATTTGTATTTTTGCGACGTTAAATTAACAATATCATATTGTACGTATGTCCATTAATGCCACAAGGTTTTATGTGCCGCCCGAAAGAGTTTCCAATAATTATTTTTGGAAGTCAATAACAGTTTTTTTTATTCTGTTTTCCGGTTCTTTCCTGTATGCGCGCGAACGAGGCGCGGGCGTTGCTGCCGGCATTACTGCAAATGCAGGTAACAAAATCAACAATGTCGGCATATTTGTCAGCGCCTATGTATATGATGATTTCGTGCAGTTTAATCCGGGGGCGCGTGTCCGGTACAATTTCAAAAATCTTGGCGTTCCCGGGCGGTATTGGGAATTTGACTGTTATGGCGGACTGTTGTTTGCTTATGGAAAACGCGGCGAAACTGAAAATCCGTTTATCAACAGCGTGTCCAACCAAACGCGGCGACCGTACAGTTTTGCCTATTCATACAACATCTACCGCGACGGCGTCGAAACGAGCCAAAAAACAGGTACTGTTGCGCTGCAATTCGATAAAATCAGCCTGATTACGGAAAATGATATTATTGGCGATAACAGGGACAGATTTCGGACGGCT
>Ga0099364_10010075_pt1 | contig 13045 bp, 8 predicted proteins | sample TergutTh196P3_FD_73070 | JGI IMG/M metagenome (GOLD analysis project Ga0099364, IMG submission 73070) | Microcerotermes parvus P3 segment gut microbial communities from Pointe-Noire, Republic of the Congo - Th196 P3 | ecosystem: Host-associated > Arthropoda: Insects > Digestive system > Gut ...
AACTACAAATCTTGTATCACCTGCACCCTTTATTGCAGAACCAAATATAATGCTCAATGTATCAAATAAACAGTAAAATGCAACAAATCTTAAAAGAATCGCAGCCTGAGAAAACATATCCTGATAATTAGCAGCATCTACATTTGCCGCAAAGGGCATTATAAATATTTCAGGTATAATTATAAACAACAAGGCTATTGTTGCCATATATAAAAATGTCATGTGAAAAGCTGAATATGTACAATATTCGGCTTTTTTAATGTCCTTAGCACCAATAGATCTTCCTACTAAAATTGAAACGGCGATCCCAAAACCTATCATTGGCATAAACGAAAAATTACTCAAATTGAAAGCAATATTAGTTGCAGCCAAATTTGATGTTCCCATTCTACCCACAAGAAATATAAATACCGTTATTCCTACAACATCCAAAAAAAACTGTAAGCCATTGGGTAGACCAAATTTAACAAGTCCTGAAATAAGTTTAGGATTAAACCTCCATGCTGAAAGCGTATTATATTTAAGACGATAATTCTTCTTAAATATGATGCTAAAATAAATCGTAAAATTCAATACAGACGAAAGAACAGAAGAAAGAGCTGCTCCTTTAATACCCATTTCAGGAAAACCCAAATTTCCAAATATCAAAACATAGTTAAAGAACACATTAAATACAAGCATAGCGATATTTGTCCACATAACTATAAAGGGTTTACCAATGCCTGAAAAAAAACTCGAAAGCGAACAACACCACAGAACACTTAAAGTTCCCACAGTCATAATCTGAAAGTAAACCTTTTCAAGCTCTTGAACTTCCGGTTCATGACCTATAAAATTGAAGATAGCCCCGGCAGATGGAATCAAAGGCAAAAGAATTAAAGCACCCAAAAGAGCAAGGTAAAACCCCTGCCACATTACCGCACCTATCATTTTGTAATTTTTTGCTCCAAAGAATTGTGAAACAAATACGGTAACATAATTTATGGTTCCTATGAAAATGCAAACCATTGTGAAGTTTAGCATACCTGCAGGTATTGCCGCCGCAATAGATTCAGTTGAATACCATGTCAAAAATATTCGATCTATGAACTGAGCAATAGACCAGCTTCCTGTGGTTATTATAAGCGGTAATGCCAAATTAAGAATTTCCTTATAACCATAAGGCGCATTCCATCTTTCTTTAAGTCGTGTTATAGCTTTAAAAATCATATTTTTTAAATTACAATGTCCCGGTTTGCATTTAGAGTTTTACACCCCATTTGTCAAAATGCTTATTATTTCATAATTCTGTCAAGAATATCCACAAAAAACACAATTCTTCATTTGTTTTCTTGACTTTTTAACATCATAAATAAATCTAAGGTTAATTCGTCTTATTATGGTAAAAAATGGGGAGACAGTAAATGAAATCTAAGTTAACTTTTATATTATGTATTTTAATTGCAGCATCAGCATTTTCTCAAAGTCCGGTTAGCAAACAAAAAGCTCTTCAAAAAACCGATGTGCAAAATCAAAAAGAACTCAATCGAGCAAATAAAGAAGCCTTGCAGCAAAAAATGAGACATTATATATCAGATATAAATAAAGCATTAAACGACACCGATAAAGATATAGCTCCTCCTATAGACATAGACGATGCCACCGATATATCAAAACATGATACAATACATTCTGATAAACAGCAACCGGAACCTGTTTATGCATATTCAAATGTTAATAATTTAAACATGCGATCAGAAGCAAATACTAAATCACAAATCATAGCTAAAATTTCATTTGCCGAGAAAGTGCAATTACTGGGCAAAACTTCGGATAACGAAACAATTGATGAAATATCGGCTCCATGGATAATAGTCAGAAAATCAAATGGTCATGAAGGATGGGTTTTTGGGGGATATTTACAAAATGATATCCCAAATAAAAAAGAAACTATTGACAAAAAAGAATCTTTTTCTGCTAAATTAAATATACCTGTTGAAGGAAGAATCTCAAGTAATTTTGGAACGCGAGTAAATCCGCTGACAAAAAAGAGTAATTCTTTTCATAGTGGTATAGATTTTGCAGCACCGAATGGAACTCCGGTATATGCTGCTGAAAGCGGAACAATTACCAAGGCAGAATTTAATAGAAACGGTTATGGCAATCTTATAATAATAAAGCATTCAGAAGATTTGACGACCTATTACGGGCATCTTTCTAAAATGCTTGTTAAGGTAAATCAAAAAGTTAATCGAGGAGAATTGATAGGCAATGTGGGATCTACAGGCAATTCTACCGGACCGCATTTACATTTTGAAGTACGAAGAGGCGGCATTGCTCATGATCCCAACGAATTTATAAGATAAGGTGAGGATAAATGAGAATAATATCAATATCTAACAATAAAGGCGGCGTAGGTAAAACTACAAGCACCATAAATATTGCTGCGGCTTTGCAAATTTGCGGCAAAAAAGTTCTCATTATAGATATCCATCATCAGGCTCATTTCACCTATCATTTGGGCATTAATCCCAAAGAGATTGAGCATAGCATATTTGAAGTATTAAAAGGTGAAATTGCGTGGCAGGATATTTTGCTTGATCGAAAAGGTCTTCATATTTTGCCGGCTAAAAACGATTTAAAAGACCTTGATTTTCTTCCATTTCCTGCAAAAGAATTTTTATTGAAAGAGGCTCTGGAAAATATTTCTGATTACGATTATATACTACTGGACTGCCCTCCTTCATTGGGTATACTAACATTAAATGCTTTAACATTTTCAACTGAGGTTTTTGTTCCACTACAGCTTCAATTTCTTCCCTTTCATGGAATGTATAACCTCTTTGAAGGCGTTCAAATGGTAAGAAAACGGCTCAATAAAAATGTTGATGTTACAGGCATTATACCCACCATGTATAATTCTAGCAAAAGCATAAACAAAGAAGTTTTACTTGAAACAGAAGAGAGATTGCCGGGTAAATTGTTTAAAACAATAATTCGAGAAAATGTTTCACTGCAAGAGGCTCCAAGTTGGGGGCAAACTATTTTTGAATATAAACCCGACAGCAATGGCGCTGTAGATTATATGAATCTAACCAAAGAGATTATCGAACTTGAGAATGGATGATATTATACATTGCATCTAGTGCAAGAAAATAAGACTGCTTTCCAAAACCTGTAATTTGCCCTAAAGATATAGGAGCAATTATCGATTCATGTCTAAACTCTTCCCTTGCATAAATATTTGTTATATGAACTTCTATTGTTTTAATGCCAACTGCGAGTATTGCATCTCTAATTGCAATTGAAGTGTGACTATATGCTCCGGCATTGATTATCATTCCATCGGCATTGCTGTTCTCATGGATAAAGTTTATCAATTCTCCTTCAATATTACTTTGAAATGGGAGCAATATAATACTATTTTTTAGGGCATAGTTTTTTAGTTCATCTATTATTGAATCGAGTGTTTCTATTCCATAGATGTGAGTTTCTCTTTTGCCGAGTAAATTTAAATTTGGCCCATTTAGTAAAATTATTTTCTTACTGCTCATTTGGGTTTCCTAAAGCCCATGATGATCTAAAAGCATTTCTGCCCTATCGGCATAATGTCTAAATCGAGGTCCTCTAATTATTTCAGTTAATATTTTTCTTGCTTCATCAAATTCCCCGCTTTCTATATTTATCAATGCGGTTTGAAATTTAGCTCTAACAGTAATATCATTATCTATACCTGTTGCAATAGCTTTTGCATAACACGATTTGGCAAATGGCAGATTTTTATAAAACATGTACGATAAATTACCCAATAAGTATTGAGTTTCCTGCCAATAAGATAAATCATGCTCTTGCACTCTTCCCAAAAAATTATATGCTTGTTGATGTTGCCCTGCATTATAATAAAATTTACCGCTATAATAATTTATATAGTTTTGAGTTCCCTTAAACCTGTTCAATAAATTAGTATACTTTGTAAACATATTTGTATTTGCAGAATTGTAATGATGTTCTATATTCAATTTAAGAATTTCTTCGGCATATTGTGATCTTAATATTCTTTGAAGTTCTCTTTCTGTAATTACGACTGCACTTTGCGGATCATTAACAGCAAAATGTGCTCTAATCAACAGCCAATTTTTTTCATCTTGAACATCTGCAAGTTTTACATTTTGAAGTATTTCTACTGCTTCTGAAGGTCTGTTTTTACCTAAAAGTATTTCAGCTAATTGAATTCTTGCATGATCTGTAAACTTAGATTTAGGATATCTATCTATTAGCTCTAAATATGAATTTAGAGCTTCTGTCATCATAGAATTGACAAAATAATGTTTTGCTATTTCATATACTATTTCGCCTCCCATATCTGAATTTTCAGGTATATTATCTAAAAGTTCCCTCGCCTTTTGAATATCCCTTACTTTTACTGCACTCATGGCATACAAAAAATAATCTTCGGGTGTATATGCTTCTATAGGTCCGAGCGTAAAATGTACATATGCATTTCTAAAATCATCTATAAAATAATACGATGCTGCCACCATTCTTAAAATTGATTTCCATTGAAGTTCATCCATTCTGGCAATCGAATTATCATTTCTTGCAATCTCAATCAATTCAGAAAATCTCTTCATATTATAAAGAGAAACCACTCTATTAAAAAATACTTCTCCTCTATTTTCTTGAGCTTCTGAATTTAAATACCTTGTATACCAATCTATTGCAAGAGCAAAATTTCTTCTAATAAAGTTGTCATTTCCATATAGATAATACAATCTTGCTGTTGCAATAGATGTAGGATGGTTAGCAAAAAGATAATCGGTATATCTTTTGACATTACCTTTTCTCTCTATTAAAAGCAATGCCAAGTCGGCTACAGTGGTATCTACTCCAAGTCTATGTGAAAATCTTGACATCAAAATATTTACCTCAGCAACTGCCTTATTTAAGTCATTTGTTTTCATGTAAATATCGGCAAGAATTTTGCGAGCTTCAAATTCAGATGCTATAGTTCTATTTTTAAGATAATTGTTAAGATGTGTAATGGCATCTCTATAATTTTCTTTTCTGTATGCAGTTAATCCTAAAAAATATAATGATTCATTATTGTATCTCGAAAAAGGATTTTCTCTTCTTATTGAATCAAACATTTCCATAGCACGGTCTATTTCGCCGGTTTCTATTAGTAGTTTCCCAATCAGAAAGTTAACTTCATCTACCGTAGTAAAATCAAATGGAAACTTATTCTTGAAATCATTTAATATTTTTTCTGCATCTGCATATCGCTCAACAGAAATATATGCAGATGCCAGCAAAAAATAGACTTCTCTATTTTCACTAAGGCTGCCTCCTCTAAAAATGGGTTCTAAAATTTTTATTACTTCCTGTGGATGATCATCAACATAAATCGATGCAAGAATTTGTGCCGCTTCGGTTTGTAATTCTATTTTTTGTGAATTAGTATTCACATCTTGAAGCATAGAGATAACTCTTTCTTGATTTGAAGCATCTTTAACTAACAGTTTTGCTAATTCCAATACAGCATTATAATACCATTCAGAATTTTTGTTATTATTGATGAATGTCTCTAAAATAGGTCTTGCTGCAACAATATCGTTAACTGCTATCAATGAAACTGCTCTAAAATACAATACGTCTGATATTCCCGGTTCAGTGAGCATTCTTTGAGGTATCCAATTAAACATAACAAGTGCGTTTCTAAAATCACCCAATTTCATGTGAATACGTCCTGCTATAATTCTTCCTAGGGCAATAATGTTTTGATCTAATTGAGAACTTAAAATAGGATTAAGACGATTAAGAGCTTCATTAAATCTTTCACTTAGAAAAAGTGCATCGGCTATTTTTATAACTCTTATGGCATTTTGTTCTCTGTCTGTAGATACTTTTATTGCTTCATCCCATTCGATGATAGCTTCATCATATCTGTTTTGAACAAAGTAAACACTCGCTAGCCTATCATGAGCTGCCGGCACTAAAATAGGATCATTGCTTCTTGAAATAAATCTTCTTCCTTCTTCTATTGCTCTATGATAATCTGCTATATAATAATACGATTCAGACAACCAAAAACGCGATTCTATACACAGCTCGGCTAATCTGCATCTGTTCAAATAACTGTTAAATTCATGGATTGACGATCTATAATTTTTTTGCTCAAAAATAGATCTGGCATAATAAAACCATGCCTGATCAGAAAATTCTCTATCTTTAGAATCCAAAACTCTCTTAAACAGCAATTCGGCAGATCCAAAATTCCCTGTATTAAATGCCTCCATTCCCTGTTCAAATATTGCTTGGTTATTGTTTGCTATTAGCAAATTCAATGCAAATAGAATTATACCTGATATAAAAATTATCTTCTTCATATTAATTGAAAACCTTTATAGATTTCTTAAATATAGTCTAAGTTGATTTATACAATAAGTTGCTGTTTTCATGCGGATTTTTTCCCTATCCCCGTTAAAATTATGTTTTACTACTTTGTAATCATCTGCATTAAATTTAATACAAGTGTAAACTGTTCCTACCGGTTTTTCGGCAGACCCTCCATCGGGTCCGGCAATACCTGTTGCAGACATAACAAAATCAGCATTAAAAATTTTAGATGCCGATTCTGCCATCTTCAATGCGACCTCTTCTGAAACCGCCCCTTTGGAATTCAACAATTCTTCTTCTATTTTGAGTATATCCATTTTAGATTTATTTGAATAAGCAACAACACCTCCAAGAAACACCTTAGAAGAGCCGACCACATCGGTTATTATTTTTGAAATAAGACCGCCTGTACAAGATTCGGCAACAGATAAGCTCATGTTTTTTTCTAAAAGAAGATAAACTAATTCTTGTGATATTTGTATTATAGTACCCATTTACATACTCTCCGGTGATGATACGCCTAATAGTTTAAGGCCATTTTTTATTGTAATTCTTACAGCTATGCACAAGGCAAGATTTGTAGATGTAATAGTTTCGTCTTCGGTAATAATTCTATGCTCGGTATAAAATTTATGATAGGCTTGTGCCAATCTCATAAGATATGTTGGCAACCTGTGAGGTTCGAGTGCATCTGCGGCATCTACTATTTCTTCAGGATATTTGATTAAAAGTTTTACTAAACTTTGAGCTTCTAGACTATTTAAAGTTTTACTTAGAATATCCTCATCCAAATTTTCAATAGAAAACTTAAACCCTCTCTTGTCGGCTTCTTTAAATACCGAACAAATTCTTGCGTGAGCATATTGAAGATAGAAGACCGGGTTCTCACTACTTTGTCTTTTAGCCAACTCTAAATCAAAGTCAAGATGACTTTCCATTGAACGCATAACAAAAAAGTATCGAGCAACATCTACTCCAACATCTTCAATTAGTTCACGCATAGTAGAAAACTTTCCCAAACGCTTAGACATCTTCACAGCTTCGCCCTGCATTACAAGATTCACCTGTTGTGCTATTAATACCTTAAAATCTTCTTTGGGATAGCCTAATGCCTGCATAGCACCCGAAAGTCTTGCTATATAGCCATGATGATCGGGACCCCATATATTAAAGATTTTATCGTATTTTCGTTTTATTTTATCTCTATGGTATGCAATATCTGCAAGAAGATATGTTGGCCGTCCGTCTTCTCTTATTACCACACGGTCTTTATCATCCCCATATTTTATTGAAGTAAAAAATTTCTTTTTATCTTCTTCAAAAATATTCTCTGTTTTTTCAAGTTCATGATAAGCATCTAAGACATCATTGCTATCATGCAAAGTTTTTTCGTGAAACCATCGAGTGAACTCTACTCTGAAATCTTGTAAATCTTTTTTTTGACCCGAAACATTGTATTTGACTGCATATTCAGAACAAAAGGTTATTCTATCTTCTTGGGAGCTTATACCTGAATACTCTTGAAACGATGTGTCTACTATACTGCCGGCTATATCTTTAATGTATTCTCCGTGGTAGCCGTCTTCTGGAAAGTTTACTTCTTCACCTTTAAGTTCACTTACTCTGGCAAGAACCGATTTTCCAAGCAAATCAACTTGATTGCCAAAATCGTTAACATAAAATTCTCTTTCTACTACATTGCCCGCAGCCTCGAGTATATTTGCAAGACTGTCTCCCAAGGCAGCTGCACGAGCCGAAACTATATTCATTGGTCCTGTTGGATTTGCAGAAACAAACTCAAGCAAGATTTTCTTTGGATTTTGAGAAACTGTTCTGCCATACATTTCTCCCTGCTTGTGAATTGTTTTTATTGTTTCACAACATAATGAGTTTGAAATGACAATATTTATGAACCCGGGTTTTGCAATCGAAATAGAGTCTATAATTTTATTTTCGCCGATACAGTTTTTTAAAATTTCAGCCGTTTCCATAGGTGAACGTTTGAGAATTTTTGCCGTTTCAAGTGCAAATGGCGTAGAATAATCCCCAAATGATTGATCTTTAGGATATTCTATTTTTATATCCGAATATTCTACATTTGGCAACAGTTCTTTTTCAATAGCTATATTTAACGCATTTTGAAGTATATTGCGTATGTCGTTCTTGATTGTCACTTTTTACTCCAAAAAAGGGGTTATTTTAATTAGACATAATTTCTTTCTAAAAAGTTTCTTTTATTTTGTCAAGAATTTACTTTATGCCATGACCCAAAAATATTAGATTTTTTGTCCAACTTTTGGGGGTCAACTTTTGGGGGTCAGAGCAACCCCCAAAAAACACAAAATAATTCAACTATTTAACTTAAAATACTGTAAACTTAGCTTGACATTATTTTACTATAAAATATAAATTACAATAGTTTAGGGTTTTTTATGAGCGAAAAAAGAAAACATGCCAGACATCAGTGTAATTTAAGGGCGAAATTTCGATATTTTGAGATTGACGACGACAAAGTATATTTTTTAGATGAAGAAGAAGGAAAGAAAGGGAAAGGCACTATTTTAGATATAAGCAGAAGTGGGCTTTTAATTACAACTAATTCAAAATTATCTATAAATATACCGTTAATTGTCACTTTTAAATTTAAACGAGATGCTCATAAAATTAAAGGCCGAGTAGTTCGTACCGGTTTTTGGGAGAATAATCCTTCAGAAATTGCTAAAAAATTTCTATCTTTCTCAAATTCTGCCGATATTTACATAGCGGTGCAATTTGAACAACTAATTGATCAATTTGAAGACGGTGACCTGTGAAACAAGCAATTATAAGAATAAATGATGTATCAGATATAAATATATCTAAAATTACAGTTTATGATCTCAATAACAGATACATCGACTCGCAAGGAAATATTTTTAGATTAAAGCTGGATCAATTTACAAAAAAAATAGAAGTAATCAAAATTTTAAGATCGCATCCCGAAGAAGCCCATGCTATTGCAAATAAGATGATGCAAAGAAAAACCGAAGAAGCGAAGGTTCAATTTGAAGAAGAGGATATTCCCAACGTTGAATACAGCGATGGAAGTATTTTCGACGAACCATTTAATCCTGATGACACCTTGAGTAAAACCCTTATTTCGATGAATATGCATGTTGAAAGGCTTAAAGGCATCTTGATGAATATAAAACTTTCTAAACTATCAGAAAAAATTATCAAATCAGATGTCAGCACATTAGATAATATTCTAAAAAATATCGAAATCGATGGGATGCAGCAAATACAAAAAACAGATGCCTATCAAAAAGAATTGCTGGGATATCCAAAACACATAAACTATTACCAGGCAAGAATGGACAATACGGCAAAAGCCATTCTCCAAAAATTAGAATTGAATCATCAAAAGGCAATGAAATATATTATGTATTATGAAATGCACTCGGCAATTAAAGCACTCTACATTAAACTCACGTCTTTATTGCAAACCCTTGTTGATTTTTTAGACAAGAAAAGCGAATCACTAACAGATGTTTTTAATCCATCTGAAAAGCGGTCATTTGATGATGCCATAATATCGATAGACAATACTAAATATGAAATTACAGAAATAGAAAAAAGTTTAGATAAACTGTACGCTTTCCTTCATAATCCTGATGCCCTTTGATTTTCATAGTTATGATTTTTGAACATATAAGTAATTTATTTTCATCATCCTCCGAATTTTCTGAAATAAACAACAAGTTAAACGATGAGAGCATCTCGATAGAGGGAGTAAGCGAATCTTCATTTCCTCTAATAGTGTCTTCTCTTTATAGATCTTTAAATAATCAAATTGTTGTAGTTCTTAAAAATTCGTCTGATTTATATGATTTCAAAACTGATATTGAGGCGTATTTGAATGCGGATGATATTATCACCCTCCCCTCATGGGATGTACTGCCTTATGAATTTGTTCCGGTTCCCCAAAAAATTGAAAAAGAAAGACTTAATGCTTTATATAAAATTATATCCGGAAAGAAAAATTTAATCCTCACCAATGTTGAAGCCCTAATCAGAAAAATACCCGAAAAAAAATTCTTTTTAGATAAGGGATTAGTTTTAAAAACACAGGATGATATTCCATTTGATGATCTCATTGAAACAATAAGCGAGTATGGTTACTCAAGAGAAGCAAGAGTTGAATCTTATGGAGAGTTTACTGTAAAGGGCGGTATAGTAGATATTTTCTTGCCATCGTATGATTTTCCTGTTAGGATAGATTTTTTTGGAGACACTGTAGAAAGCATTAGAGAATTTGATCCTGTTACACAAATTTCAGGAACTCACTTAGATGCAGTTACTATTTTTCCTGCTATGGAAATTTTATTATCTCAAAAAGAAAGAAAACTTTTAGCAAAAAAAGTTCACTCTTTCAATAAGGAATGTCAACACTTAGAAGAATACGAATCGGGATTATCTAATAAACTCACAGGAATAGAAGACTTATTTCCACTTGTTGTAAACTCTGATAATATTGCATCTTTTTTCAATGATGACTGCATTGTTATCTATGTGGATAAAGTTGCAATAAATTTAGAATGCAATCAAATAGAACGAGTTTACTCTGAGTACTTTTCAAAAAAGAATACCGACTCGATATGCCTGTCGCCTGAAATGCTTATAGACCCTAAAGCCTTAACGATTAAATCTAATCATATCAATTTGCAAACTTTTACAGTTAATACAAACTCACTTCTATGGAACTTAAAGGGAATTCAAAACTTTTATGGAAAAATTTCATTTGTAAGAGAATTTATCGAGAATAAAATTTCTGACGGTTGGAAAATAATTATAACAACAGGTTTTGAGGGACAGGCAAGACGTTTATTCGATATGTTAAACTCTTTTAAACCTAATAGTGATTTTGATAGTGTTGATTACTCAAAAGACTTATCCATAGTTATTTCACCCCTCAAAGAAGGATTAGAAATTCACACCTTAAAAATTATCATCATAACCGACAGCAATATATTTGGAAAAAGTTATCGCCGTAAAACCAAGTTTAGAAAAAAAACTTCACGTGCCATAGACTCGTTTCTCGATTTAAAAATAGGCGACTATGTTGTACACATAAACCACGGCATAGGCATCTTCAATGGCATAGAACGAATGAGTGCCGGAGGCATTGAGAGAGATTTTTTACACATTCAATATGCGGGTAAAGATAAACTTTTTGTACCATTAGATCAAATAATGATGGTGCAAAAATATATTGGCATAGAGGGTAAGCCCCCTCATATTGATAATCTTGGTAAAAAATCGGCATGGAATAGAATTAAAGATAAAGTTAAAAAATCGGTTGAACTAATTGCTGCCGAGTTAACTGAAATTTATTCGATGCGTGCTGCTTTGAAAGGGTTTCAATATCCGCCCGATACTGCATGGCAAGAAGAGTTTGAAGCACTCTTTGAATACGAAGAGACCCCCGATCAGATAACTGCAATAGAAGATGTTAAAGATGATATGGAAAGTTCAAAACCTATGGACAGGCTAATTTGCGGTGATGTAGGATTTGGCAAAACCGAAGTAGCAATAAGAGCAGGCTTTAAGGCAGTAATGGCAGGCAAGCAGGTTGCAATATTAGTGCCAACGACAATTCTTGCCTTGCAGCATTTTTCTACATTTAAAAAACGTTTTGCAGATTATCCTGTCGAAGTGGAAATGATCTCACGGTTTAGAACTGCGGGCGAAATAAAAAAAATTACCGAGAAACTAAAACAAGGCAGAATAGACATTATAATAGGCACTCATGCCCTTCTCGCTTCTACAATAGAGATTAAAAATTTAGGACTTTTAATAATAGACGAAGAACAAAAATTTGGAGTTAAACACAAAGAACATTTAAAAAAAATGCGTGCTACTGTGGATGTTTTAACATTGTCGGCAACTCCAATCCCCAGAACATTGCACATGTCTCTAACAGACATTAGAGACCTTTCCACCATAGTTACTCCTCCTGAAAACAGGCAATCTATTGAGACTTATGTTTTGGAGGATAATCCCGATATACTTTCAATGGCTATAAGAGCCGAGCTTCAAAGAGATGGACAAGTTTTCTATGTGCATAATCGAGTGCAGTCAATAAACGAGCAAACTTCTATGTTATCAAAATTAGTTCCCGAAGCGGCAATATGTACTGCACATGGACAAATGCACGAAGATGAACTTGAAAACATAATGATAGACTTTATGGATAAAAAATACGATATACTTGTAAGCACAACTATAATAGAATCGGGACTTGATATACCAAATGTAAACACTATCATCATAAATCGTGCCGATTCTTTTGGACTATCTCAGCTATATCAACTCAAAGGTCGAGTTGGAAGGTCTTCTCGAAAGGCTTATGCATACTTGTTTTATCCAAGACATATATCGTTGAACGAAGAAGCTCAAAAAAGACTTAAAGTTATTTCAGAATATTCAGAACTTGGGAGCGGACTTAAAATTGCAATGAAAGACCTCGAAATAAGAGGTGCAGGTAACATCCTTGGCAAAGAACAATCGGGAGATATTATGGAAGTTGGATTTGACTTGTATACCCAAATGTTATCTGATGCTATAAAAAAAATCAAGGGGGAAAAGCCGACTTTTGCTTATCGCACGCCAATATATATAATCATAGACT
>Ga0099364_10010076_pt1 | contig 13043 bp, 10 predicted proteins | sample TergutTh196P3_FD_73070 | JGI IMG/M metagenome (GOLD analysis project Ga0099364, IMG submission 73070) | Microcerotermes parvus P3 segment gut microbial communities from Pointe-Noire, Republic of the Congo - Th196 P3 | ecosystem: Host-associated > Arthropoda: Insects > Digestive system > Gut ...
ACTTCTCGTGTGTATTCTACCACTATTAGGCTTAAAAGTCAATAGCTTTTTAGAAATTTGTGAAGTTTTTCTTCGGAGGGGTGGGGGGGATTGGCAGAAACTAGTTGATTTCTGTTTTCCACAGCCCATGTAGGTTGCAATAGGCGTAAACAGCTATCGGTTTATCCTCTGAAAAACAGAACGTCAGCGCGGGAGCTTCCCCAACCTTTAAGCATTTGCGCTGACCGCCGCGCTCAGTTTCCACATATACGAACGAGATGTTATGAGCATCTTCCATCGGATGCGGCACACTGCCGATTTGAACGTTGATCTCATTGCCTGAAACGGTTACGGCAGGCAGGTGTTTTTCGACGCTTGCTTCTACGGTGTTAGGGGTAAGCTCGGTCATGTTCTCACCGCAACACACCATCGGCACGCCCTTGTTGTCGATAAGCCCTATAAGGTTGCCGCAATGCTTGCAGATAAAGAATTTTTGGTTTTCACACATAATGAACACTCCTTTCTTAATTAGTTTTTGCCGGGAAAGGGTTGACGAACGTCCTTGCGGCAAGCTCATTGTCGAGAATCAGCAACAAGCCTTTATCTCCCCCAACCAGGTACAGCCTGTCCAGTACATCCGCCGCGCTGGACTCTTCCTCAACCTGCTCATTCACATACCACATCATAAACTGATAGCAGGCGTGGTCAGATTCCTGCATAGCGAGGGTCGCGATTGAATTGATGCGCTGTGTGACATTTTGCTCATGAGAAAGAACCGCTTCAAAAATGCTCTTGACATCGGCAAAGGACTGAGGCGGCTGCGCGATTGCCGTAAACGACGGCGCGGCGCCGCGCTCCACAATGTACTGATACATATGGGTACCATGAGCCATCTCCTCCTGCGCCTGCACGAAGAGCCAGTTTGAAATGCCTTTTAAGCCGAGCCTGTCTGCGGCGGCAGACATAGCAAGATATAGGTATGCCGAATAGTATTCAGCGTTTACCTGTTCGCTTAACGCATTGGTCAGTTTTTCACTTAGCATTGTGATTTCTCCTGCCTTTTTTCATAGTGGCGATGTTGAAAAACCAGGTTTTGTTTTTCTTATCGAGAGATTTTTTTCGTCAGACAGCCTCTTAACAAAAAACGCAAGAAATACTTTGTGTATTAATGAGTTTTTTGTGGAATATGAACGGAAAAAATATCCCATAAGAAAAATGAAAGATAGTTTTTCAACAAGCCCGTAATGCCGGGTTTTCACCCTGTTTTCTACTGCGTTTATGCTTGGGAAAAAGCTTCTTTCCCCACGCCGCAAAGGGGGCAAACAAAATCTTCGGGAATATCTTCCCATTTTGTTCCGGGTTGGATGCCGTTGTCTGGGTCTCCGGCAACCTCGTCATAGATATAATCGCATACATCACATGAATATTTCATCTTTGCGTTCCTCCTTTCTTTCAAAATCAAAGGTCTTCAAGACGTCTGCGTTTATTTAGTTCATGCCGTTTTTCTCCCGCAGCCCATTGCGTCCGCTGTTCATCAGTTTCTATAATCAAGCCAGGTACAAGTGCTGATTTTTCATTTTTGTCAAGGGCTACCATAACGACATATGCCCTGTTAATCATACTGCGCTCGCCGTTTAGGTTTTCGGCGTATGTATCCACTCTCACCTCTACAGATGTACGCCCCACATAGGTCACGCAACCGACCAATACAACCGTTTCATTAATATAAGCAGGCGCTTTAAAGTGTAGGTTATCGATAGATACGGTGGTCACCTCAAGTCCAGAGTGGCGCCTTGCAACCACAGCGGCAACTATGTCTATCCACTCCGCCAGGCGTCCGCCGAACAGCCGTCCATAACCATTTATGTCCCCGGACATAACAATCTGAACCTGCTCGGTCTGAGAATCAGATACACGTTTTGCTTCAAACGCCGGCTTTGCCACAGCTCAACTCCTCTATGTACACGTTCTGCTAATCACCTTTGCGCACATTGTATCACATAATTTTCCCGTTGTCAAGAGAAAATTAAAATTTCTTTACATTTTCTCCGCACTGAACACGCCTCTTTTTTCGTTTGATTGCTGCGTCCGCTAAAAAGACAAGGAGCATTACCGCACACGCTACCGTTAAACCTACCCATAACAGGATATTGCTGTTGTCCCCTGTTTTAGGTCTGTCGCCCGGATATTTTGGGCTGACGTATTTATTTGTGAGGCTATAGCCCTCATTTTTTGCAATCGTATAGCCGGGAACATTTTCTTCCTCGATTGTATAAACAGCCAGGTTGCCGTCATGAGTATACTTTGGAAGCGCAAAAGACCATTTCCAATCGTCTTCTGCGGTTACTCTTTTGCTCTCAACAGACACACCGTCGCTTACAACGTGTATAACGACGCTTTCAGGGCGGTCTCCTGTGTTTCCGCTGTGGTCCCAAGTCTTCGAGCCTGCAACAATTGTTTGCTCATACCCATTCTCAAACTCTATCTTATCCGCCTTTGTCCCGTCCACATTGATTGCGATGAGAGCCACATTAAACGCCTCATCCACGTGCACCTCAATTGTATACACCCGCTTATCATATATGTATCCCGGCTTTTTTGTCTCAACTACCTGAAAAAGTTCATACTTGTATACATTCTCCTGGTTATAGCTAATCGGACCAATCTCGAAACTGCTGTTTCCGGTGAGTTCAAACATATATCCTTCTGCCGTGCTTCCTGAGGGCATTGGATTGTCTGAACCAAGCGCCTTTAGCTTGTATGTGAACGCCGCCTCTGTCTGAGGCGAAGAGACAGCGAGCTGTTCAACCGTAAATCTAAGTGGATTATCAGCCGCGTAAGCAGTTATGGACGCCAATGCCGCGATGACCAAGGTCATCACTAATGCCGTGACAACACTTAACGCTGCTTTGTCCTTTGTTTTTGGTATCCAGTTCATATGTCTGCGCTCCTTTTTTTATTTTTTTCGTCTATAATAAATGACTAAAACGACTGCAATGACTACAATCAGCAGCGCCGCTAGTATAAGCTTAAACAGGCTGCTCTCTTTTACTAAGTCTATCTGATGACTTATCTGATTTCTTTTGTCATTTGTTTCCAAATTCATATATGAATTATCATATACCTCATCGGTGATTTTTCCAACCAGAATATCACGCCCGTTTGTTGAGCTTGAAGAGCACGTACTGAGCAGTACTATGCGATCATCTGTCGTAACACCGACATCTCTTTTGTACATCGCTTTGGCAAGCAGAGCGCCCAAGTATGCCTGCTGCCTGTTTCCCTTAACATTCACAGAGAATATCATGTTGTCATAGGCACTCGTGTGAATAAAAGCGAAAAATTCAATTCCATGGTCTTTTCCGTCAAAGTACAAATTCCCATATTTATGGGAGTTGAACATCTTTTCTTCTGAGAAATTGCCGATTTCCCCGAACATTGTGTTTTTTTCCATATGATGACCGTAGAGAATACTGTTAAAGTCACTGAAGTTTTTGCTGTTATTATAGTCTAAAAAGATAGATCCTGATAAGGAATGGAGTCCCTCTGGATTAGTATTGAGGTACTTCATGTTATTCTGCCCCTGTGTCACCGGGTAGTCTATGTTCGTACCGTACACACTGAGCCAGGCAAACACATCAGGATTGATCTCCTGAAGCTCCTTGAAGGATTTGCCCTCATTTTCGGCGGTTGGTTTATATACCTCGTAGTGTACCTTGTCCGCCGCCGCATAGATTTGGTTTGAGTCCCACAGCGCATACCCGGCAAAGCCTGTCATCAGCACAATGGTCGTCAGCACTATGAAATTTACCAGACTGTTGACGCCTTTGATTGCGCTTCTGCCGATTTTTTTTGCCTTCATGTTCTGTGGGACTCCTTTCTTTCATTATCCATTAAAACGTTGCTTCTTGGGGATTCCTGATTCAATCATTTATGTCTTGCCTCAGGCTTGGGTCCTTTTGCCTTTGCGAATTTTGACTGCCGCAAAGCCTGTGAGACCCGCTAACGCCAGACCAATGAGCACGATATAGGGTAGGTTTTCCACACTGATGCCTGTAGGAGTGGTGGTGCCGCGGTCATTGATGAAGTCTGCGCTGTTAGCTGCTTCGCCGACGAACAGCGTATCTTTGTAGAACGTGTTGGAAGCGTGAGGAAGAACAAGACCTTCGCCCTTGCTGATACCCTCTTCCTTATCGCCGCGTGTTCCGTTGTACACAACAGACGCTGTTGCAAGGTAGCCAGTGGTTCCTGTTTCAGATACCGTGTAGCTCGTGCCGACTGGAGTATCGATAAATACCAGGTATTGACCGTGTTTGAGATTGAACGTAAGTGCTGACTCAGATGTAAACGTGATGGAACCGTCAGCGGTGCTGTAACCTGCATAGTTGTCAGCTGATGTGACGACTTTGTATTTACCGGGATTTGCAGAGTCTGCCTCTACCACATACGCCTTGTAGGACGGGGTTCCTTTAATGAGAGACGGCGCGGTAAGGTTAAGGTTGAATGTGAAGTAAATCAAGGGGTCTGAGAAATCGCCGGCTACTGCTTTGCTTATGGACAGTGTCCAATCGCCGGGTTCTTCCGGGTTTGTTCCGCCGTTAGTCTTCACATAGGTGTTGACGAAAATCATCTGGGAATAGTTGTACTGTCCGCCGCCTGGCTTTGTTCCGCCGCCGGGTGTGGGGTCAAGCTTTTCCTGCTCTTCTTCGTCGACGTTTTCACCTTGGTCGTCCTTGATGTTAAGTACGCCGATATGGGTGATTTCGAGTTTGCCGTTAACAAGGTCAACATAAACTTTTACGTTGTATTCAGCTTTTGAATAGCCAAGAACTTCCGTGGGGGGCGGGGTTGGATTTACCGTGTATGTGTTTTCAGTTTCAGTAATCTTATACTCATACACGCCTGCGTGGGGCCAATTGACATCTGCAAAGAGGTTAGGAGACTCACGGTACCAGGTTGTGGTGTCGCCGACGGTGCTGTCCAAGGTTTGACCTCCGTCAAATTTGATTGTGACTTTACCGGTTGTAGCTGTCAGCTCTGTGCCGATTACCGGCATATTGGCTGTGGGTGCAGCGTCATCCTCTTTTACTGACGTCACTACGAAATCATAGCTCAGCGTTTGCGGGCTTGACGTGCCGAAAGGTACTTGCAGCAGCTTGGTGATGGCTGCCTCTGACGTTGGGACCGCGGGGTCAGTGGGGGCGGCTAGAGAGGGAAGAGCCATGCTCAAGCAGAAGACGATCACTAACGCGATGCTTGCCATTAGTTTTAATGTTGAATTTCTTTTTCTGGTCATTTTATTTGACACTCCTTTTTTTTGTTTTTATAGTCGATTAACTTGAAAATCGGCTCAGGATTTGCGAGAATATTTTTCGTCTGGCAAGGAAAAAAGCGCAGTAATACTTTCCGTATGGCGAGCATTTTTGACGAAGTCAGATGGAAAATGCTCCGCAAAGACGAGTTGATTTTCAAGTTAGGCGACTATATATATTCACATGAGTCAAGCGGTCTGGACGTCTCAGTCACTCTTCCCGTGTCAATATCGTTTGATTGTTTTCCGACATAACCTTCTTGAAAGATTATGTGTATATTTTACTATTATTTGAACGTTGCCAATACACAGTAAATAGTAAAAAAATTGATGAATTTGCAAGAATTATGGAAGTTTTGATTTAGGTAATTCTATTTTTGGGGCGTTCAGTGAGGAATTAGGGCTGCTCCATTATTCCAAACAGAACCCCCCTTTAAATACTTCGGCGGCGAAGTAATGTCATTACTTTGCCAAAGGTGTTTTCGATTTCCACACAGCCGTATACACGGCTGTCCTCTGCGCCCGTCCTGCTGTCACCCAGGACGAAAACCTGTCCTTCCGGTACGGTCAGCGGAAAGTCTGTGCCATCCTGATACCGTTCCGTTTTCTGGCGGATTTCCAACTCCTGCTGCAGCGCGCCGTTGATTACAAGGCCGTCCTCTGTGATGTCCACTGTATCGCCCGCTACGGCGATAACGCGTCTCACTTGTTTCTGCCCGTTAAACTTCAGCGATGCCACGTCCTGGGGCTTATATCCTTTTTTTGTATAGCGGTAGAAGATTACCAGGTCTCCGTCCTTGATTGCCGGAGCCATCGAGGGGTCTTGAACTCTTACGAGCCCAAACAGGAAAGTAAACAGCAGGACAAAGGCAAAAGCGATTGATGCAATCTTTATCAGGAGGAACAGTAAATCTTTCCACACAGACGGTATTTGCGTCACGTTTATGGGATCCGTTCCAGGCATTTCCATCATAGCTTCTATTTGTTCAAGCGTTTTTATCTCCCCCATTTTTTTCTCCTTTTAAGCTCGAGCGCCCCTAAGACTGACAGTATGAGCACAGCCGGAATAAACACAATTGCCGTCGGGAGGATATTGTCTTCAATACCCGTAGGAATTACAATTTTCCGTTCATTCACAAAGTCAAACCTGCGTGTTCCGTCATCGGTTCCCACCGGATTGAAGAACATATCATTTTCACCCGTGTTGCCGTACTTGCTATCCGTGTATGACACATTGTAATTGATATCTGTTGCTTCTTCTACCTTTATCATCAAATGGGAGGGGATATTTTTGATGGTGAGCGTTTGTCCGTGCTTCAATTTGAAGGTTGTCAGTTTAGTATCATTTTCCAGGATTAATGAGCTATACTGAGGAGGCTTATCCCCTAATCCGGAAATGATTCCGCCCTCAACGATAAAGGTTTGACCTGATATCAGCGGCTTTGAGGGGTCAAGGGAGAGTAAGGACACATCAAATTCAAAGGCTTTTGTTAAATCCGCATAGTCACCTATGACCTTTTTGCTGATTGTAACATCTGTTGTATCATAACCTGCTTTGTGATAGGTGGTGTTAGTTTCAGCCTCATTGCCGTCAATGAAGATGATTTCAGCTGTGTTTTCAAAAGTCTTAGGCTTCTCCTTAACCGTTGCCGTGAACCATACCGTAATCTCGCCGTCATCCTCATCATAGAGATCCCAGGTGATGGTGTGCGAGGCGGGGTCATAGACGCCCTCGTGGCTGATATCGTCCACTTCAAGCCCGTCGGGGACTTCATCGATGACGATTGTTCCCTGTCCGGGAGATGGAGGGGCAAGAGCCATGAAGTCAGCTTTGATGGTGTTCAGTGCGGCAATGTAAGGTGTTCCCATATCAACCTTGGTAAAGCCCCAGTGGCTGTGACCGTTGGGTGATACATTGTTTTGCATGAGTAGGTCGAACGGTTCGGTCGAGTATTCGGAATTGGCTCCTGTGTGATTCCCGCGGTGGTCAAAGCGCACCGTTTGCAGGATGCCGGCAGGATATGCGCTGTTGAAACGGTTTGACTGATATTTCATTGCGTTGGACCAATAGTTGGTTCCTGATATTCCACCTACGCTCTGATTTTTGGGTATCTGGAAATCTGAAATAAGTACAATGACCGGAATGCGGTCGGCTAAGTTTTCTCCTGAGGGAGCCGTACGCGCGGCGGTTTGTTTTTGCCCGCCCGCATTGCTGCCCAAGGAGACACTCACCCCTTGCATCTTATAGATTGCGGCGTTCAGGAATGTGGACGGATCCTCCGTTGGGTTTTTCCAAGGCGCTGTGAATGCGAGTTCCATTGCCTCTTTCCCGCCGTTCTTGTAGTCTGACGGTGTCAGGAAAGGCGTGTCATATTGGAGATACGTCCTGGCGAGGTCGTCGTGTAAGCCTGTCGAGTTCATTGCCATGACGGCGACGCGGCTATCCGGGTACTTACTAGTGATAATGTCGAACATATCCAACATGACGTCGAGCTCGTATTGTCTTGCCGTCCTCATGTCTGCTCCCTCTCCGTACATCCAACCGATGTCCATGGATTGAGACCAGTCAAGCACAAACAATACGTCGTATTTTGCGCCGGAAGTACCGGGCTGCGTAATGTTGTTCGCTTTGATCGTGTACTTGATTTTGTCATTCAACTCGACCATTACCGGATTGTTTTGCGTGCCGTTTTTCGCCGTTGAAGATCCATTGATATAGGCGTTCTTTACGTCTAACGCACGTAAGCCTGTGTTGGTCGTATTTGTGAGCGAGGGCGGGTTTCTCATGGGCGACTGCGATTCCTTAGAAATGTTTTTCTCATCGCCTCGCTCGCTGTTTCCGGAACCTGAAGCAGCTTCTGTTTGCGAATCATCCTGCTTGGCATTATTGTCAGCCTGCTCTGTTTGCGGCTCATCCTGCTTGGCATTATTGTCAGCCTGCTCTGCTTGCGGCTCGTCCTGCTTGGCATGATTGTCAGTTTGCTCTGTTCGCGGCTTGTCGCTTTCCTGATCCGCCGTTTCCTCCGCCGGATTTACAGTGATTACCGCAGTGGGAATCCGACCAGAATAATCGTAGTCATCAATCTGTGCCGTAAATGTATATTTGTCCGGCGTATCGGCGTCATACGAACCGTACCAAGTCACAGGCACATCTACCACGATACCGAAAACATTTCCGTCCTCGTCACAGGCATAGAAGCCTTCATTTTCACCATCATAGGTTCCATAGACTCGATAGGCTTCAATGCCGTCCTCATAAGAAACTGTATAAATCACAAGCTGCTCGGATTTCCTTAATTCTTTCTCATTTTCCGGCGCGACGTAACCATACTGCTCATATTCGTAGCTGCCATCCTTTTGGGCTAGCGGCTCAGTTTGTTGGAAACCTTTCGCATTGGCGAGCTCTTCACTTGCAGACTCGTTTTCTTCAATCTCGTCCGCGTCTTCATCCGTGAGTTCTTTTGCCGCCGATTCATCAATGATCTCGTCGATGATCGCTTCTTCCGTGACTTCAAGCTCCTCGGGCTCGTCTATAATCGTATCCATAGGAAAATTAAATACGGCGCGCAATGATTCCGGCAACCCTAAGCTTTCTTGTGCCGTCCCCAAGTCTACACTTTTCTCATAGACAGGGTTTGCCTGCTCAAAGCTTAAGAGCATAGCTTCATTTAGGCTTCCGAAGGTGCCTTTTATCGTACCGGCAACAACCAATATACACCCTACTAAGATAGCAAGTGCAGCGGCTGCCGTCATTTTGATGCGGTCATTTTTCATGCCTGTTTCTCTTTTCATTTTTGTGTTTTCCTTTCTATAAATGTCTTTCGGCATCCATTTTGTAAACTATTCTCCACCAGAGGCTAGCTCTCTCGAAGAATGCTTATATTTTACAGATTAACGCATACCCAAGATACACAGTAAATAGTAAAATTCTACAGGTAGTGCTATAAACTGATAAAATCCGTAAGCTCAAACGCGGTTATCGGGATTATCAATATAGTCGATTAACTTGAAAATCGGCTCAGGATTTGGGAGAATATTTTTCGTCTGGCAAGGAAAAAAGCGCAGGAATACTTTCGTATTACGAGCATTTTTGACGAACTCAGATGGAAAATAGACCGCAAAGACCAGTTGATTTTCAAGTTAAGAGACTATAGAAAGCCCGGAAACGATTGAACCGTTTCCGGGCATTCCTGAGAAGGAAGAAACTAAATTGTAGAGGTGACCTCTACTGTATGAAACTCAAGATCTCAACTTCCGCAACGCTGAGTTCCGAGGTATCAATATTTTACTAATTAATCGACACCAAAAATACACAGTAAATAGTAAAAAATGATAAAAAAGTCAAAATTTGAAGAAATATATACTTTCTTTGTATACTTTGCACCTATTGACTTTCTTTCGATACACAGTAAATAGTAAAAATTTGATAATTATAGTCGATTAACTTGAAAATTGACTATAAAGACCGCCTATCCAAATAGTGAAAAGGCAGTCTGCACCCGAAACTATGAACTGTTTTCATTCTATCAGGTTTTTATCAATAGCAATACGTATAGCATCAGCTTTATTGTACGCATCCAGTTTTATGTACAGCGATTGTATGATTTTGTGCACTGTATTGATGGACAAATAGCGGGTAATTGCTATCTCGTCACGCGAAAGTCCGTGGTACAAATCCCTTATTACTTCCTGTTCACGTTTCGACAGCTGAACAGTATCCTCAATATTCTTTTCTTTTTTGAATAAATTGATAACAGTTGAAAGTCTCTTGGCGTAAACAGAGGCTTTACGGTCTATTGCTTTGAGCCATTCATCCGGAATGCTGCTATTTTCCTCTTTTGAAGCGGCAACGACCAGTGGATGCAAATTTTTCCCAACCTCAATGAACGGCGTTTCAAATACGCCTTCAAAGGAAAGAGAGTATGCCTTTTCAAAATCCCTAACTGCACCCTTGACGTCGCCTATTTGTATTTTTGCCGTCGCAGTCAATAAGGAAAGCGTCAATTCACCGAACAAGAATCGTTCTTGGGGTATCCTGGGGTAAGAAGCGGATAAAAGAGTCAGCGCCCGATCGTAGTTTTTTGTGGCTATTAAAAATCTCGCACTATATATCAATTCCCTTATGGGAACAGAAACTTCAAGCGCCGTATTTTTTTCGTCCATTGCAAGCTGTGAGGGTTTCATTTTGACAAGACCCACTTGTGCATTGATAAACCCGCTAACCAAATTATAAAACAATTTACGGTTCCAAAAATTCGGGTTGCTCGAACTCTCGCGCCCTTGCTCCAATATTTCTTTTCCCAGAGTATAGTTTCCCTCATGCAAAGCGATGTGAAACAGATAAAACGTCGCCATTGCCTCAATAGAGTATTGTTTTTTCTCCCGTGCTTTTAATATTGCCTCATGAGCATACATTTTAGCTGTTTCAAGTTGATTCTTGTAAAAAGCAAGTTCACAGAAAACCAAGTCTTCATATCCATAGTACATATCGTGAGCGAAATTGTTAAGATATAAAGCGGTTTGCTTGGTTGTCTCAATAAATTGATCGAAATCGGATAATGACGCGCCTTCTCCCACCAAACAGGCAAAAGAACGCACATCTGTGATTGCGAAAGAGCCTCGCATATGGATCATGGGAATGGACAATTGATTGTAATACTCGGTCGCTTTTTCCAAGTATTCGGCAGTTGTGTATTTATGTGTGGAAATACACAGATATGTGTCCATGTAGGCAAGGCTGCTGTAGGCGGCATAAAGAATATTTCTGGAAAACGCCCAGTCTGATTGTTCCCACTCCCGGATAGCATCAAAGCACCGGTCTCGAGCCTCTTCAATTCTGTCTGTCCACAAAAGCAGAAGAGGTGTATAAAAATTCTTTAGCATTAAACAACTATAGTCGTTATGTTCTGTTTCGCAGGGTTCTAGCCCCTCTAAAATATCCAGAAAATATTCGCACTTAGCCCGAGGCAGCTTAAACGGATAGGACAAAAGCATTTCAAGCATACGGTCATATTGACGCGATTTCGCGAAGTACTTCACGCAGTCCATATGAAAATTGTTTTCAGAACACCATTGAGCCGCCTTACTGTAAGTATCCTGTCTTTCCTCATATGTCAATATGTGCTGCTTGCTTTCCAAAAAATCTAAATAAAGGGGATGTATCCTGTAATCGTTTATAAAATTGTCGAACCACATAAACGACGCGAGCTGCGGTAAGTTTTCTATAAATGACGTGTCTCTGGAAAAATCATGCCACGAAGCTAGCGGCAGATCAGATACCAACGACAATTGAATCATTTTCTTTTGAACATCTTGCGGAAAATCATTAAAAGCCTCGATTTCCATCAATTTAAAGATGTTTTGTTTCATGGAGTCAAGTGCAATGTTAATATCTTCCGGTATTCTTTGCAAAACAAGGGAAAGTAAATGAATCGCCAATGCCCAACCTTTTGTACCGCTGACAAACTGGGGAAGGTTTTTTTCGGAAAACGCAATACCCCGCTGTTTTAAGTAATCTGATATTTCTTTTTCTGTAAAACGCAGTTCAGATTCTGTTATGGTACAAACTTCACCCTTTGTGAATAATGAAACAGTATTGATTTCAGGCTCTTTTCTGGAAATTATGATTACGCATACACTAGGGATTTGCAGGTTGACATAGCGCTCTATGAAAGTAAATATGCATTTAGAACATATTAAATGGAAATCATCTAAGACAACAAATGTTTTATCTAAACGGTGCTCTGCAATTTTTAGTATTTCAGCAAACCGCTCAAAGCAAGCCATCGTTTCCGGAAAACCTAACTCATGCAATTTAGTAGACAAATCTGTGTTGTCAAAAGAGACAGTTTGAACAAGATGTTCCCAAAAATATGAGTTGTTATTGTCACTTTCAGTAAAATGTATCCATCGGACAACAGCGTGGGGCTGTTTCTCAATGTAATTACGCACAAACTGGGTCTTTCCATAGCCGGTTCCCGCCACCACATTGACTAGTTTACCGCGAGTAGCGTAATCCAAAATCGCGTCGACCCGGGGACGCGGCATATATTGCATATTCAAAAACGCTTCATTTGAATTTTTCATCATATACAATTCACCCCATCTGGAAATTGTTTTGTATAGACAAATTTGTACTCTTACCTCATTATATCTACATTATACCACAAATAAGCTTATTTGTCAAGCAAAAAAAGGAAATAAAAAAGGAAATATTTCCTAATTAGTGGTTGACAATTAAAGAAAAAGGCACCCCCACGTGAAGTGCCTTTTGATTATTCGGGGCGCAGGATAGACCTAACACCTGTATCCTAACAACTCACTCTCCCTGGGCGGGAAAACCAAAGCCCTGCATGAATCCCATGGGTTCCAGGGAACAAACGTCGCCGCCGATGACCACGCCTTCATACACAAGCAGATTCGCCTGTACCGTACCTGGCTTCAGTTCATGTCCCGGGTAGTTCTTGATATTGTAGGTCCAACGCTTCACCCGCTTGCCTTTCCAGGGAGTCAGGTCGAGATTTTGCTCCATCTGTACACTGTTGTAGTTTTGATAGGTTTCGTCGAATTCCTCAGGGATGATGACCTCGGTGACCTCGGTGGGTTCTTCATCGAACTCCCAACCGAACTGGCTAAGAAATGCGGCGCGTTCCTCCGCTGTGGCGGCGTTCAGGTTAATTCCGCCGTCGTTGTTCACAGGACGTTCCCGCCCCGAGAGATAAAACAGCGTCCCCGCCGCCAACACAACCGCCAA
>Ga0099364_10010077_pt1 | contig 13041 bp, 9 predicted proteins | sample TergutTh196P3_FD_73070 | JGI IMG/M metagenome (GOLD analysis project Ga0099364, IMG submission 73070) | Microcerotermes parvus P3 segment gut microbial communities from Pointe-Noire, Republic of the Congo - Th196 P3 | ecosystem: Host-associated > Arthropoda: Insects > Digestive system > Gut ...
ACTCCATTGTAAATTCAGCCTTGCCCTGGGTGAGGGATCGCAGGTTTGTTGAATAACCGAACATTTCGCTTAAGGGTACCTCGGCTTCAACCCGTGAAAAAATGCCATCCTCGGTAGATGCCAGTATCATACCTCTGCGCTGGTTTATCGAGGCGAATATATTTCCCTGGAATTCTGTGGGACCTTCCACGGTTACTTTCATGATTGGTTCAAGGATGCAGGGATCAGCCTTATTGTAGGCTTCGCGGAATGCGCCTATAGCTGCGGCCTGGAATGCAATGTCCGAAGAGTCTACCGGGTGGCTCTGGCCGTCATTGATCAGGCAGCGGATGTTGACGATGGGGAATCCGATGAGCGACCCTTTTTTTACCGCTTCCTTAAAACCCTTGTCGCAGCTTGGTATGTACTCGGTGGGAACGGTGCCGCCTTTGATCATGTCAACAAATTCATAATCGCCTTCCTGATACGGCTCCATATAGCCGGCCACACGACCGAACTGCCCCGAACCGCCGGTCTGCTTCCGGTGGGTATAATTAAATTCGGCTTTCCGTGTTATTGCCTCACGGTAGGCAACCTGGGGCATACCGGTAGTAACTTCGCATTTATACTCCCGGCGCATCCGTTCAATGTACACTTCCAGGTGCAGTTCTCCCATGCCCTTGATGATGGTCTGGTTGGATTCTGCATCAACATAGGTCTGGAAGGTGGGGTCTTCCTTGGTAAAGCGGCCCAGGGCTTTTGCCATCTGGTCGGCGCTTTTTTTATCCTTAGGTTCCAGGGCCAGCGAGATAACGGGATCCGGCACAAACATTGATGTCATGGCATAGTTCAGGCCGCCGCCGCAGAATGTATCGCCCGAAGCGCATTCAATGCCGAAAAGGGCAACAATGTCGCCGGGATATGCTTCATTAATATCTTCCATATTATCCGAGTGCATGCGGACCAGGCGGCCGACTTTGAATGCTTTTCGGGAACGGGTATTGGTTAGTTCCTCGCCTTTTTTCAACATCCCCTGATATATCCGTACATAAGTAAGCTGGCCGTACTGCCTGTCTTCAAGTTTGAATCCCAGTGCAACAGTGGGACTGCTTTCACTGTTTGCAAGCTCCTGCTGTTCTTCGTTACGATCCAGATCCAGGGCAAAATTTTTGACTTCTGTAGGGTCGGGGAGATACCGGGTTACCGCATCCAACAGGGGCTGTATCCCTTTGAACTTATATGCCGAACCGAGCATCACCGGGACTAACTGCTCAGAAAGGGTACCTTCACGGATTGCCGCATGAATGAAATGTTCAGGAATTTCCTCGCCGCCCAGAAACAGTTCCGCCAGCTCGTCAGAAAACATGGAAATTGCATCAAGCAGCTCCTCGCGGTATTTTTCCGCGTCAGCTTTGAGGTGGGCGGGAATCTCCGCATGGCGTACAGTTTCACCCTGGGGGCCGTCAAAGTACACCGCTTTCATGGAGATTAAATCAACCATGCCCTCCAGCTTATCCTCAAGCCCGATGGGGATTTGAATCATCACGGCGTTCAGTCCGAGTTTGTCTCTGAGCTGTAACCGTACCTTGAATGGATTGGACCCGGTACGGTCGCATTTATTAACAAAGGCAATCCTCGGGACATGGTAGCGTTTAAGCTGCCGGTCAACGGTAATGGATTGGGACTGCACCCCTCCTACTGCGCACAGTACGAGAATTGCTCCGTCCAGTACCCGCAGGGAACGTTCAACTTCGATGGTAAAATCCACATGCCCCGGTGTGTCGATAACATTTATCGTATGGTCTTTCCATTCCACCTGGGTTGCGGCAGACTGGATTGTAATGCCCCGCTCCCGTTCAAGCTCCATGTGGTCCATGGTTGCTCCCACTCCATCTCTGCCGCGGACTTCGTGGACAGCGTGAATTTTTTTACTGTAAAACAGGATACGCTCGGAAAGGGTGGTTTTCCCCGAATCAATATGCGCACTTATCCCGATGTTTCGCATTTTCGTAATGTCTATACCCATGGTGGTTTATATACTCCTCAGGCCTAATGTGGTGTAAGAATTCCTAATATTTGGCGAAATACGCCACTATACGGTAAAATATAGCAAGATATGCGAAAAACATCAAGAGGTGATCGGTAGTCAGCGCGATTAATTGATGATAACAATCTGGGAATGTGCAATTGATGTCTTGCAAAAATAACACACCTCTTTTATAATTTATTAAAGACTAGTGTTAGATTTGCAAATTTTGGAGAGTGTAAAAATGACAAAATTTATCCCAAGGCACCTGTTCAAGCTGGTTGCCGAAGACCTGAATGATATAGATGCCGTATTCATTAATGGCCCCCGGCAGGTTGGGAAAAGTACTTTTGTGGAGTCCTTTGCAGAGTACTATAAAGAATCCACCTATATTACCTATGACGACCTTGCGGTTCGTTCGGCCGAAATATCCTCTCCCGGCGCAACTTTTTTCAATATCAGGGAGGAGCTGGTGATTTTGGACGAAATACAGCTTATTCCCCATTCCTTTTTGGCGCTGAAACAAAGGATAGATGAAGGGCGCCGCAAAAAAGAAAATGTGAAGTTCCTGTTAACAGGATCGGCAGATGCAATGTTGTTTCCCATGCTGTCTCAAACGCTGGTCGGGCGTATGTATGTGCGCACCATGTATCCATTTTCTGCAGCGGAAGCTTTTGGTACCCCCGGTAATTTCCTGAAAAACATGCTTGCATCCGATCCGGATGTCTCGACTGTATTCCCCAGGTTTCATTTTTCGTCAGTCGTTGCCAAAGCGACTTTTCCAAAGTTATCCCTTGATATAAAAAACAAGGTGCAATGGTGTCAGAGTTATATTTCAACCCTTTTGGAGAGAGATGTTAAAAATCTTTCTGACATTGATAAAGTCGAAATCCTGCCGCAGCTTCTTTCCATTCTGGCTGGTCGTACCGGCGGCCTTCTCAATGAGGCAGATTTGGCATGCTTGGTGAAAATTTCTCAGCCAACGTTAAAGCGTTACCGGACATTGCTTGACGGAGTTTTTCTTACCTTTCTGCTGCCGCCATGGTTTAAGAATATTGAAAAACGGTTTACAAAATCACCCAAGGTATATTTTTACGATACCATGCTGCTGTGCCATCTTCTTGGTTGTTCTCCCGGAGAAGTCAGGATCAAACGGCCGGATATGTATGGTTTTGTTCTGGAAAATTTTGCTGTAACTGAACTGAAAAAGCAATTGGCATTGATGAATGACGGCATGATGTACCATTTGCGGACAAGTGATTTAAAAGAAATTGATTTTGTAATCGAGCAAAGAGATGGAAGTCTTCTGGCAATTGAAATAAAGGCTGCCCATACCGTCACGCCGGACGATTTCCGTCATATGCGTTTTCTGGAAAAATCCCTCCCCGGCAAATTCTTACGGGGGATAGTCCTGTATTCAGGTGAAAAAATCGTTGCATTTGGCAGTAACCTGTTTGCTGTCCCCTTAACCGCTCTTTGGCAGATGTGAGTTCTGCGGTGACAGGCTCAATTTAACCAAATTTTAACATAAACATCATTATCCGCTCATAATTTATTGGGTAGTCTCATAGGTATCTTTACGCAAAGGAGTACTATCATGAAGAAATTCCTGATTGTTTTTGCTGTCCTCTCACTTATTATTATCGGGGGGGGATGCAGACGGAATGAAAGTTCGCCGCCGACTGCGGCTGCGCCCTCGGCGGCGGCGCAAACCATTTCTGTGGGAGGTTCCACTTCGGTAACCCCCCTGATGGAAATGTTCCAGGCTGAGTATGCGCAAGTGCAACCCAATGTCACCATTACTATCAGCGGTACCGGATCCGGCGACGGGATCACCGGATCTGCCGGCGGGATGTACGACATCGGTATGTCCAGCCGGGAATTACGGCCTGCCGAAATTGGGACCGGGCTTGAGCCCATCGTTGTTGCCATTGACGGTATTGCGCTTATTATGAATAATGCCAGCCCCGTTACTAACCTGACCATGGATCAGGTCAGGGATATTTACACCGGAGCTGTAACCCGCTGGGAACAACTTGGGGATGCGGCAAACGGCAAGAGCGGAGGTATTGCGGTGATTTCCCGCGAGCCCGGTTCAGGAACCAGGGGCGCTTTCCAGGAGATCCTAGGTTTTACCGATGCCAATCTTGCTGCACATGCAATTATTCTTGACGGAACAGGAGCTATCAGATCCTCAGTAGCGGGAAATCCCGATGCTATAGGTTATATTTCTTCGGGTTCGGTCAATGATTCGGTAAAAGCGCTCAATATTGACGGCGCGGCTCCCACGGAAGGTAATTTGAGGAATGGCTCTTACAGGATTGCACGGCCTTTTATCCTAATTATCAGGAGAGGTGTTGCCCCAACTCCTGCCGCCGGCGCTTTTTTAGACTGGACACTCAGTTCCCAGGGACAGGCTGTTGTCAGCAGAAATTGGGTTAGTGTGAATTAATCAAAGCGATGATTCCCCGCCGTATAACCGATATATTTTTTCTATGGCTCTTCAGGATCTTTTCCTTCACAGGAATTGCCGCCCTGGGAGCCATTGTTATTTTTATTTTTATTCAGGGAATAGAGCCTTTCCTGTTTCCGGCAGCCCAAACACTGCGTTTGGTTGTTGAGAGGGTGGATAGTGTAACGGTTAACGGCCGGGTGTACGAAAATCATCATGAGTTTATTGAGCTGCCCTGGGATACCAGGACGGTTACCATTGAATTTATTAACCGGGGCGAGGAACGTACACTGGTATTTAATCTTGCCCCGGAAAAAAATTACCGCACAACCCTTTTGCTCCCCATTGAAGCCGGGGACGCCGAGGTGACTTTTCCCGATGCTTACACGTCTTCTGTAGCCTACCCTGGAGTTATGGCCGGTCTTAATCAAAGGATTCATATCATCCTGCCCGAGCCGCCCTACAATTTTTTTACATTTCTTACAGGCAGGGACTGGCTTCCCACAGACAGCAAGGTTTACGGAATTTTGCCCATGATTCTGGGAAGCCTGTTTGTCTGTTTCGGTGCGCTTCTTATTGGAGTACCTATAGCGGTTCTATGCGCTCTTTTTATGTCTGAGTTTCTTCCGCTGCACATTGCCGGCATCTTCCGGGGAGGCGTGGAATTACTGGCAGGCATCCCCTCGGTTGTGTATGGTTTTTTCGGCCTTATGGTTATTGTACCTTTTATTAAAAATACATTTGGAGTCCCATCGGGAAGCGGTCTTCTTGCGGCGGTCATCGTTCTTTCAGTCATGATCCTTCCCACGATCATTGTGGTATCAGAAAAATGCCTTAAAGCGGTGCCCCGTTCACGGCGGGAGGCATCTTTGGCTGTTGGTGCAAGTAAAATGCAGACAGCCTTCAATGTGGTTCTGCCCCATGCACGATCCGGGGTTATGGCCGCGATCATTCTGGGTTTTTCCCGCGCAGTGGGCGAAACCATGGCAGTTATTTTAGTGGCGGGCAATTCACCTCAAATGATTACCGGCCTTCTGCAAAGTGTGCGAACCCTTACCGCCACCATAGCTCTGGAAATGGGGTATGCCGCCGAGAGGCATGCGAGTATGCTTTTTTCTGTAGGGGTTGTACTGCTGGTAATGATCTTTTTGCTGAACGGCTGTGTTCTTATCCTGCGCCGTCGTGAGGGAGAAGATGAATGATAAGAAAACAAAAGGCCATTGATGGTTGTATGTACAGTTTAATGATCCTTGCCTCCGTAGTAGTGGTGGGATCTCTGGCAGGCATTGTCGTGTATATACTGTACCAGTCCGCCGGGAAGCTGCGATTTTCCACGGTTTTCGGCCCGGCGGCGGAAAGTTTCCTTCCCATGATTGCCGCTACTTCCCTGACGGTAGTGGTATCCCTTACGCTTGCGTTGCCCATTGGCATTATGACTGCTGTCTATCTCAACGAATATGCGCGTAAATCAAACCAGAGTCGCTATATCCGCCTGGCCATTGATACATTGGCGGGCATTCCATCCATTGTATACGGCCTGTTTGGGCTGTTGCTTTTTGTCCGTATTTTTGGTCTGGGCCAGTCCATTGCCGCCGGCGGTCTTACCTTAAGCATTATGATTCTTCCGGTGATTATCCGAACCACCGAGGAGGCGCTTAAAACCGTGCCGAATTCGTTTCGGGAAGGCTCCCTTTCCCTGGGGGCGACCAAGTTCCAGACCATCATGCATGCGGTCCTGCCGCCGGCCCTGCCGGGAATCCTTACCGCCGCGATCCTTGCCACCGGAAGGGTGGTCGGAGAATCTGCGCCGGTGCTGCTTACCGTGGGAATTGCCCTGCATCTTCCCCGGTCGATTTTTGAACCAGGCCGGACTTTAACGATACATCTGTATTACCTGACCAAGGAGGCCGTCAACCCTGATGATTTCGCTCTGGCGTTTACTGCCGCTGCGGTGTTAATTATATTGATATTGGTCATCAATACGGTGGTGAAGCTTATTGGTATGAGCTTTGGGCATACCGGAGAGAATGTGGATTAGGGGCTAGGGATTAGGGAGAAGTGAATGGAGAGCAGCGAACAGTGAGCAGAGAAAAACTTACAGTTACGAATCTTGATCTTTATTATGGGGAATTTCAAGCCCTTAAGAAAATTTATTTTGATTTGAATTTGAATGAGGCAGTGGCGCTTATCGGACCTTCGGGATGCGGTAAGTCAACATTTATCCGGGTACTGAACAGGATGAATGATTTGATTCCTTCCTGCCGGATCACCGGAGAAGTGCTTCTGGATGGTGAGGATATTTATGGCTCCATTGATGTCAGCGATTTGCGTACCAGGGTGGGGATGGTGTTCCAGAAACCAAATCCTTTTAACATGAGCGTCTTTGACAATGTTGCCTATGGCCCGCGCATGCGGCGGATGCAGGGCAGCAGAGACAGGAAAAAACTTTCAGAGCTGGTAGAACAATCCCTGATCAAAGCGGCCCTGTGGGATGAGGTTAAAGACCGGCTGAAAAAATCCGCCCAGAGTCTTTCCGGCGGGCAGCAGCAGCGGCTGTGCATTGCCCGCAGCATCGCCATGTCCCCGGAAATTATATTAATGGACGAACCTACCAGCGCCCTTGACCCAATTGCAACAGGGAGAATTGAAGAACTCATTGTTGAATTAAAACGGGATTACAGCATTGTTATCGTTACCCACTCGATGAACCAGGCTTCCAGGATTAGCGACCGGTGCGCTTTCTTTCTGTTGGGTGATCTTATAGAATATGCAGAAACAAAAAAGGTGTTTACCAAGCCTGAGGATAAACGCACCGAAGATTATATATCAGGCCGTTTTGGTTAAGGAGTTATCTGACATGCAGACAAGGGTTGTATTTAACGAAGAGATGAATCATATCCGGCGGGAACTGGGACTCATGGCCGCCAGGGTGGAAGAAGATTTGGGCAAGGCGCTTGTGGTGATGCGCAGCGGCGATCATGACTTGGCCGAAGATGTGATAGAAAGCGGCAAAATAGTTGATGCCCTTCAGTTGAGAATCGAGGACATGGCGCTGGCGCTTATTGCCACCCAGCAGCCGGTAGCGCGCGATCTGCGGGAGTTGGTAACGGTTTTTAAAATTTCTTCAAGCCTGGAACGTATTGGAGATTATGGGATACATTTGGTGAAAGCTGCGGTGAAATTGTCCCGCAGGGCTTCGTTTCGTTCCATGGAACGCATTGAACGCATGACCGAAACCGGGCAGCGCATGCTTAAGGATGCTTTTTCCGCCTATCTTGCCCAGGATGCAGAAGCCGCCAGAAAGTCAGCGGCGATGGATCAATTAATGGACAATGAGCACAAAGCCCTCACAGAGGAAGTCCTCACCCTGATAAAAAAGCAGCCGGAGCTGGTTAAACCAGCAGCGCGGCTCCTTCGGCTTTCCGGATACATGGAACGCCTGGGGGATCATATAACCAATATCTGTGAAGGGATTGTTTTTATGATAGAATGCAGTCATGAGGAACTGAACGATTGAGTACGGAACGGATACTGATTATTGAAGATGATCCTGAAATACAGGAAATGCTGCAATTTGCATTTGCCCGCGAAGGGTGGAAACTTATCCAGGCGTTAACCGGAGAAGAAGGGCTCAAAGTCCTGCAGGGCAAGGGAGCAGACTGTGTAATTCTTGATATTATGCTTCCCGGCATGGATGGATTGAAGCTGCTCAAAAAAATTCGGGAAATTGATGGATGCCGGACTCTGCCCATTATTATGTGCACCGCGCGCGGAGAAGAAGCGGACATCATTTCGGGGCTGGAGCTGGGGGCCGATGACTATGTAGTTAAACCCTACAGCCCGCGGGTGCTTGCCTCACGGATACGTGCTGCCCTAAGGAGAAATGAAATAGCCGCTTCCGCTGAATTAGGCGGATCACCTAAAACTTTTTTTTCACACGGAAAAATCAGCCTTGATGTTGAGCGGCATACCGCTCATGTGGAAGAAACCCCCCTGGATCTTTTTGCCACCGAATTTGCCATCCTTGCCCATTTTATGAGCAATCCTGACATTGTGTTTTCCCGGCAGAAACTTATCACCGCCATAAGGGGAGATGACTACCCCGTGACGGATCGTTCGGTTGATGTGCAGATAATGGGCTTAAGAAAAAAGCTGGGAAGCTGCGGGGAAATGATCGAAACAGTCCGGGGCGTCGGCTACCGGTTCAGGACAGAGTGAGGGTATCATGCAAAGTATAGTAAAAAAAAGTTATGCATTTGTTGCCGCCGCTGCGCTGATCATATCGGTGTATTTTATTGCCGGAGTGCTTATTTTTGCCAACAACCAGTACAACGATATTAATACAGGAAATTTAATCGAGGCGGCAAGAACATTACAATCCTTTACGCCGGCGGCAGTTTTTTCTGATGCAGATGCATCAGCAGAATGGGTAGTGCATTTTGGCGAAACAACTTCGTCCTATCACCGTATTACCCTTATCAGCCGCAGCGGGCAGGTTATTTTTGATACGAATGTAGACAGTGCTGCCATGGAAAACCATTTGGATCGCCATGAATTCCAGGCTGCGGTTAGAAACGGGACAGGGTCCGCCCGCCGCCGATCAACAACACTCGGGCAGTATCATCTGTATGCCGCTGTTGCCATTCATAATGCTGCCGGTGAACTTGCCGGGGTACTGCGTCTTTCCCGCATGATGCCTGGTTTTTTCACCCGTCTCCTCAGTTCAACCCTGCCTTTTTTTGCAGGCGGACTGCTCATTATCATTGGCGCTTGTGCCGGGTTATACTATGTATCCCGCCGCCTTTCTTTATCGGTTGAAGAAAAACTTGATTCTGAACTAAAGAAAAAAACCGCAGAACTTGTTATAAAAGCCGAGGAAGCTCAGGCGGAAAGCCGCCATCGCGAAGTAATTCTTAACAGCATGTTTGACGGGGTGATAACCCTGGACTCCAGCCTCAATATTATTCATGCAAATTCACGGTTTTGCTTTCTCTTCGATATCAGTGCCGGAAAAAATGTCTGCGGCATGTCCCTTATTGAATTCAGCCGTTCGGTAGAACTGGAAGAAGCAGCCCGGCAGGTTCTATTAACAGGACGGCCCTATGAGCTTACCCTAAAGCGGCATTTGTCCGGCGTCCGTCAGTATTTCCAGGTCTTTGCCTCTCCGCTTGATACGGTAGCTGCCAATGGAACAGGCGGGAAAATCAGAGGGGTTGTTATGGTATTGGGAGATATCAGCCGCCTGGTTAAACTTGAACGGATTCGCAAGGATTTTGCCGCAAATGTTTCTCATGAGCTTCGCACTCCCATCCAGGTAATACAGGGATTTGCCGAAAATATCCTTGCTTCTTCTCCGAAAACCCATGAACAGATATATCGTTTTGCCGGAATCATCCGTAAAAATGCTCTTGGTATGGAAAACCTCATCAATGACCTGCTGACTCTGGTCAGCCTGGAAGATGAAGATGCAAGCCGGCCTCCCATGGAAGTAAGCGTCCTTGCCCCCCTCATTGCCGAAGCTGTGGATATGGTTGCCATAGCAGCACAAAAGAAAAATATTACCATTGCTGTTTCCTGCCCGCCGGATTTAACAGCTCCGCTTTACAGTTCGCTTTTTATCCAGGCCATGATTAACCTTCTGGATAATAGTATAAAATATTCAGGTGATGCATCTCCGGTAACGGTGAATGTTTTCCAGGAAGAAAATGTACTGGTTGTTGAAGTGAAGGATAAGGGTATTGGTATTCCTGCCGAACACATAGACCGGATTTTTGAACGGTTTTACCGGACAGATCGTTCGCGCAGCCGCGAAGAGGGAGGCACCGGCCTTGGCCTTTCCATTGTCCGGCATATTGCCATGCTTCACCGGGGAACGGTTGAGGTAACAAGCCATGCCGGTGATGGTTCTGTGTTCAGGTTGAGGCTGTCGGCTTGACATCAGTCAGCGAACAGGACATCATGGTAATGAGGTACTAAATGAGAAAAATGCAGATTTTTTATGATTATGAATGTCCTTATTGCAGGAAAGGTTACGGGTATTTTCTGGCTGAGGCGGATAATTTCTCTGATTTAGACATTGAATGGCGACCTGTTGAAGCCCATCCCGTGCCTGAAGATCACCATCCCCACACCTACCTGGCCTGCCAGAGTTATTATATTGCCAAAGAACTGGATGCGGACATGGCTGCTTTTCATGCTGCTATGTTCCAGGCCATTGCCATCGAGCGGAAAAACGTGGAAAAACCGGAAGTACTCTGCGATATCCTTAAAGACATTGTTCATGCCGGTAAGTTCCGCGCCATCCTCGAATCAGGCAAATACGCCGGGCAGATTGACGAGAATAACGATCTTGCCTACGAAAAAAGCGGCGTTTGGTTTCTCCCTGCCTTCAGGATGGATGGCAAAAAGCTCGATGCCAAAGGCGGCGCGGGGATTACCCCTGAGGAATTGCGGGAATTCCTCAGGGGTTAAACGGCTGTTTAATACATTCCCCTCAGGGGGTTTTTCAACGATCTCATTGCGCCAAATGTTGCTATTTCTTCATAATACAGATGTGTTGGTTTAACTGAAAATACATCAATTCTCACAGTATGATTTGGATTAAATAACTCCCCTGCGTTAAATGTAGTGCTGTTATACAATGAATTTGCTGCTCTAAATTCCGAAATTTGAGATACCGATCCTGTTTCTGTTAATATAACATTAATGTTATTTACCATTACAGAATGAGCTGCTGCACTTGCATTTTGCTGTACTCTCAAATGAAAAACATATCCGGTACCAGGATCATTGATATAGTTTATAACCTGGTTAATGTTGGCTCCGCTGCCGCTGACAAGTTGATAATTATAGTAACCAAATGTGGCATCATTTAATATTTGTGCCATAACATGCCTTCCAAGACCAGTTCCTTCATCAAGCAGATAATTTCCATTTTTAATAAATTCATTTAGTTCCAAAACATCATATTCCCAATCGATTGTTGAATTAAGCGTGTTATATATTGCAAAGAGAAAGCATCCATACGTATATAGTGAAATATATTTTTGCTCCTTATAACCATACTGCTCCATTAAGCCTGCATCATTTTCAAAATTTTGTCTTAGAGGATTATTGTTGTTCATGTAATGATCTATAGTTGATATTCTTTCTGTGTCGTATTCGGGGAGTGTATCCAGTAAATACCTTATAAATGCACTGTCTCTTGCTTTTTTATTTATCTGATTAATTTCTTCCCTGCTTTTCCCTCTTAATAAAGTTTCATTTTTGAAATTTTCCGTATTTTGGAAAACACCGTTAGTGGTAACTTGTATCAGGAAATAGTCTTTGTCATAAGCGTATGTTTCTTTAAGGTATGAATCGAATTCATTCATATTGTTATTTGCTGCTGCATACTTATAATACCAGCTTTCAAAAGCTAAACCATTATATATTTGATAAAACCATTCATAATCGTTGTTAAAGCGATCGGCCATGGCTATTCGTGCGATTGATCCTTTTTTCAACTCATGGAAATTGCTTTCATAAGTTACCAGGTTGCCGTTTTTATCAATCTCACCAACCCCATAACCATCCCGGTATGCTTCATATCCTAGTATAATTGCAAGGAATGCCTGATCTGCCGGGTTCATGTCGTCATAATAACCTCTGAAAGTGACCGTTCGTTTACTGTTTTCAATACTTGTCTTTGCATTATATTCAGCTTCATTATCAATTTGTAATATCGTTTTACCAGATAAAATATCTCTCCTCTGTTTTCGCTGTTGGTATTCTCCAAAGCTAAAAGTCGCCTGAAAAACGCCACTTATATCATAATTTTGCTTGTTCATAAAATTATTATTTCTAATATCAGAACCCCATACAATTGTTCCCATTACAGCAGACCAAACAGCATCAATACTGACATTTGTACCGCTGGATCCGATATGGAATTCTCTTGAACCGTTCCTGCCGATACGGAATTCCAGCAATCCCGAATTACCTCCTTCATTCTTTATTCCTAGCATTTCAAAAAGGGATGTATTAAGCAGATTCATGGAAAAATTGCCGTTAAGCAGATAATTAATTCCCTGGCCAGATAAAGAACCAATAATCGCATTAAGTGTTTGTACATTTTTCTTGTTGGCAATGGAATGAAGTCCCAGTTTTTCCAGGTTTTGCCCGGAATTTAAATAGGTTAAGCCTGCGGTAGTGGCGGTAGTGGTAAAGGAAACCAGAGAATTTTTCAATGCATTTTTCATCCCGCTGTTAAAAGTACTGCGGGAATAACCCCATTTGTTTTCATTTGAATAAGTAATGCCGGAAATGACACTCGTTACAAAACCGGTAGTGATTGTTTGTGCAGCGCTCATGGCTCCTTTTATTGCAATTTCACTGAGCATACTTGTTGATTTACTGACCACTGTCGCTGTTAATCCTGTTTTTAAAAAATCACTGCCGGCTGTGGTAATGCCTCCAAACATACCCGATACTCCGGTGCTCGCAGCATTAATCATAAATGATTTGCCAATTGCGAAACTGGCTTCTCCCCAGGTTTTGTAACCTGATATTGCATCAAGGGGGTTAAATATAACTTCACCGGCAG
>Ga0099364_10010078_pt1 | contig 13039 bp, 11 predicted proteins | sample TergutTh196P3_FD_73070 | JGI IMG/M metagenome (GOLD analysis project Ga0099364, IMG submission 73070) | Microcerotermes parvus P3 segment gut microbial communities from Pointe-Noire, Republic of the Congo - Th196 P3 | ecosystem: Host-associated > Arthropoda: Insects > Digestive system > Gut ...
GATTTTCGTAGGGTTTAATCCGCTGTTTGACTTGTTCCCGGTCACGGCGGCCTGTTAGAAACGTCACGGCAACCCATTCGGAGACCGCCCGTTGTGCCAATCCTTCCGGTGTCTCCACAGGAAAATACCAATTCGGAATGGAACTGCGTAAATTAAGTAAATGCAACGTCCGGTTTCTGCGGACGAGAGTGTATCCATCGGTAATCAAAACACCATTGATGAGATCAAGCACTTCGACGATGGTACGTTTCTCTCGATCTGTATAGTTAAAAGTGCCGGGCGGCGTTGAATCCATAACGAGTTGAAAGGAACCTTGGTCGGCAATGGACTGTAAGAAGTCCTTCCAGGGTAGATTTCGGGCAACGATTGTGTATTGCGTGCCGTCATGTCCATGTTCTAGTACTGCCTTTTGCGTTGGGGAGAGGACGTTCGACGCTCTTTCTTCGTGTTGTTTGTAGATTTCCTGATAGCGTTCTTCCGGTGCGTTGGCACGTTGAGCGGCGGCAATTTCTTGGCTTTGCGAGGCGGCGATCCGCCATATTTCTCTGGTTTGTTCTTGGTTAAGCCGGAGCGCATTTGTCTGAGCAGGATCCATCAGTTTCGCGAGGAGGGCGTTCGATGCTGGGGGTGGCGGCACTACCGGTTGGGGCGGCGGTTGTCCGTCGTCTGCACGTTCACTTGCAACAGGTCCTTCACCGGGGGCTTGACCGCCGGGTGGTTGTCCACCGCCGCCAGGACGTTGCCCACTGCCGGGCGGCGGTCCGCCACCTTGAAATTGTCCACCGCCGGGAAACTGTCCGGGTTGTCGTTGACCGGCACCGGCTCCTCCTTGCCCTTGTCTGCCTGGTCCTTGACCTTGTCCGGCTTGTGCGTTGAGTTCCTGTACGCAGGAGGCGTAAAGAAAACATGAGACGATGATGAAGAGTGCTATTCTGTGCATGGTACTTGATGATATAAGTGCCGAGTCCCCGTAACTGGAATCGGCAACCCACATGTTGAAACTTGCCCATATTTTCCATTTTATCCTAAAATTGTGCAAATTACCACTGGGTTGGACACGAGAACACGAGAGACGAAGGTTATGGTATACTTATCAAAGGATCAAAATTAAAAAATTCAGAACAGAAAATTACCGAGTATGTTTTGTTTCCTTACAAAAAACAAAACGGCAAACATACAATCATTCCCGAAGAGGAATTGCAACAAGAGTTTCCGTTGGCATACAATTATTTACTATCGGTAAAACCGGAATTAGACAAGCGGGACAATGGTAAGCCGAACTCGGTAGCATGGTATGCTTTCGGTCGCAGTCAGGGTCTCGACACCAGTTTTGGTGCAAAGATTATTTTCTCGCCGATGAATTATCGTCCCAACTTTGTGTATTATGATGATCCAGAGTGTACATTTTATTCCGGCTATTGTATCAAGTATGATGGAGACGTGAACAAATTATTGCTTCAACTCAATTCCGAGCGGATGCAGGAATTTGTGTCGGCATCAAGTCGGGATTTTCGCGGCGGTTGGAAAGCGTACAATAAAAAGATCATCGAAAACTTCGAGGTCTAAAAGCGCAATCTAACGATTGCGGACTCCGTGAAAAACTCCCCCGATTGACGCTCCGCTTATTTCCTGCTATACTGTCCGAACTGCGATGAACAAAGGCGTTTATCGGCGCAAATAATTGTGCCGATGAACGCCTTTTTTCGTGCCAATTTTATAGGAGATCTATCCCATGAAGTACATCATCATCGGCAATTCGGCGGCAGGAATCGGCGCAGTCGAAGGTATTCGGCAACTCGATCAACAAGGCGAAATATTCGTCATCGCCGACGAACCGCACCATACCTATTCCCGACCGCTCATTTCCTATCTTCTGTCCGGCAAAGTTACGGAAGAAAAAATGAAATACCGTAACACCAACTTTTATGCGGACAATCATTGCACCCTGTTGCAAGATACCGTAACGAAAATCAATGCCAAAAAGAAGCAAGTGTTTCTGGCAAGCGGCAATACGTTGCCGTTTGATAAACTGCTCGTTGCGACCGGTTCTTCGGCATTCGTACCCCCCTTTGCCGGTCTGGATACAGTCGAAAGCAAACACACTTTCATGAGTCTTGACGATGCACGGAAGTTAGACGAGGCACTCAACATCAGCAAGCGGGTACTGATCGTCGGAGCGGGACTCATCGGATTGAAATGTGCCGAAGGAACACGGAAAAGAGCCGCTCGCATCACGGTGCTTGACCTTGCACCGCAAATATTGTCCAGTATTTTGGATGCCGACGGTGCGCGGCGGGTGCAAAATCATCTGGAAAGTTACGGCATTGAATTCAAACTTTCCAGCACAGTTAAACAGTTCGATAAAAATACAGCCGTCTTGGACAACGGCGATACGGTCGCTTTCGACATTCTCGTTCTCGCAGTGGGTGTGCGTCCGAACACCGGTCTCCTCGATGGCATTGCGAAGATTGATCGGGGAATCGTTGTCAATGACAAGTCCGAAACCAGCGTGCCGGACATTTACGCGGCGGGCGATTGTTCGCAAACGCTTGACGTGTCGAGCGGACAGGACAAGGTGATGGCGATTTTGCCGAACGCTTATATGCAGGGGGAGTGTGCGGGAATCAATATGTCGGGCGGCGAAAAGCGTTTCGACAAAGCGATTCCAATGAATGCGATTGGCTTTTTCGGTTTGCCTATTATCACGGCGGGCAATTACAGCGGCGATATGTACACCGAAGACACGCCGGAAACTTATAAACGCTTGTTCTACGGCGACAACCGACTCAATGGATACATCCTGATCGGAGGCGTGGAAAAGGCAGGCATTTACACAAACCTGATCCGTGAGCAAGTACCGCTCGACTCTATCGACTTTAACCTCATATGCAAAAAGCCGGGACTCATGGCATTTACCAAAGAAGACAGAATGATTAAGTTAGGAGGAGAACCGAAATCGGTACAACGCCAAAAAACTCGTGCCGAAAAGCCGTAAGTCGGTTTCACAGCACGAAGGAGGTTGTTATGCTTTCGCCGGAATGACGAGGTTATAGGGAACAAGTCAATTAGACCGAGTCCATCGTTGTATTGCGCTTTTAGTGCCGGTCAACCAAGAGTTCCCCTACGTAGTCCGTCGTGAAGGTGATTGCCGTTACCATGCCGGTGCCGGTGAGTCCGCGAAGACGAACCTCAACGCAACGTCCCGCCTCGTTTTTCAAAAGGATCGCCGCCGTCGACGACGAACCGTCAGGATAAAAAAAGATCGGCGATGACCACGTTCCGTCTTGACCGGCACTTTCCCCCAAGCGAATCTCTCCGGTCCTAATAGCCTCTATTCCATAGAATTCATCGTCTTCGATCATATCGTCAGGCATTGCCAGTCCCATATAAAAGGCGGCGCGTTCTTCCGCGACGGTAATGACATCGGCAATCGTAACCGATCTCGGCAACTCGATCACGGTCGCACCGCTCTCCACCGTTGCCGAATCGGGATTACGGAGAATAAAGTCCTCTGATTCGCCGGTGAATCCCCCTCGTTCGTAAGGATCGTATTCGCCGTAAACATCAAACCGGCTTGTCGTTTGCCGGGTAGAAAGTCCTGCCGTGAAGTGAGTGTCCAGAATACGGTCAATGATTAACGTATTACTGCCGATCTTTGCCCGCACACAGAAGATTTGTCCCTCTTCCATTGCTTTGACTCGCGCGGAGAGAAATTCTCCACGTATATTATCGGCGGAATACTTCAATTCCTGCTGAACAAGAGTGCCTCGCAGGAGGGGAATGCCCAGCGTCGCAATCAGTACCAAGATAATCAGTACCAGGATGACCTCGATCAGAGTAAAGCCGATTCGATGCGGCATGGGAAACAATTGGGAGTGATAGATGCCGCCTCATATTGTACCATTTTACGAACATTATACTACAAGCACCAGGGCGACTGCAAGTTTTTTTTTACCCGGCAGTCCGTCTTGCGAAACGTATTACCGTCCCGGCGGATATAAAGTTCACAGAGCCCGGTACGGAAGCACCGGAGCCGTATCTACCGATACAGGCTCTGTTTGTTCTACGTTAACATTTTCCCGCCGGGGCAGTAACTACAAAGAATACAAAGATTCGCAAAGAAAAAAGCGCAATCACGGACGTTTTACAGTATATTCAATGTGAAACTTGCAACCGCCCTGTCCCGCCCTATGGGAATATAGACACCGGACGGTTCCTGTGTTATAATGGGGGAAATTCACCGTGGGTCCTGTATCACACTACAACCGCATGTCCGCTCCTGTCGATTCTCCCAAGCAAGGTTTGTTCCGTGTTTCTCTCGAAAAATGCTGCGCCGTTCGGCTCGCCTTCGACCAGTGGTCGTTCCGGGTAACTCCCATAAGATTGATCTTGCTCGGGCTCGTAGCAGCGGCGGTCGGGATCATCATCGTCCGGCTTATATTTGGATTGCAAGCCGTTACCAATCTGAACGATGATTGGCCCTGGGGACTCTGGATCGGATTCGACGTGCTGTGCGGCGTTGCCCTCGCCGGCGGAGGATACGGAACCGCCTTGATTATCTATATCCTCCATAACGACCGGCTCCGATTGGTTGCCCGGGCAACGCTGTTGTCCTCGCTCATCGGATACATCCTCGTCGTCGTGAGTTTATTCGTGGAAATCGGACGATGGTGGAATTTCTGGCGACCCTTTACCAATCCGGGAATCGAGTCTGTTCTCTTTGAGGTCTTTTTGTGCATCTCCCTCTACACCGTCGTACAAACGCTGGAACTTTGCGAAATCATCACCGAAAAGGTATTTCGGATATTCCACAAGTTTTTCGTGCTGATCATGCCGATCCTCCTCATCGTGGGAGTGGTCTTGCCAACACTGCATCAATCTTCGCTCGGCGCACTCTATCTGATGATGGACGGCAAACTGCACCAACTTTGGTTCAGTCCCTATATTTTCGCCTTTTTCTTCCTTTCGTCCTTTTACGCGGGACCGGCAATGATCGCTCTCGAGTCGGTTGTGGCACACTTTACGTACAAGCATCTCGTGCCGATGTCGATTTTGAAAACCCTTGCCCGAATCGGCGGAACGGTTATGCTGGTCTATCTCGTTTTGAGGTTCGCCGACCTCTACTATCACGGCAAGATAGGACTCCTTCGGGAAGGAAGTTTTGAAAGTGCGGCGTTCCTGGTCGAAATCGGCATTGGTCTTGTGTTGCCGCTGTGCATTGTTTTTACCTCGCTGGTGAATTCCCGATTTTGGCTTGTTATCTACGGCATTTTGACCGTTTCCGGCGTGATATTGAACCGGTTGAACGTTGTTATTACCGGTATGTGGCAGGAAACCGGCAGTCCTTACTTTCCGGCAATTACAGAGATTTTGGTAACGGTCGGTCTCGTTGCTGGGGGCATTTTAGCATATATGGTCCTCTGCGAAAACTTCAACATATTGGGAGACGAACCGCACGAGTAAGGATTCGTGCGCCGTTAACTATACTGTAAAACGCCAATAATTACACTTTTTTCTTTGTGAATCTTTGTGTTCTTTGTGCCTTTGTGGTAAAAAAGGATTAACCACAAAGACACAAAGGGCACAAAGGAGGCACGAAGGAAAAAAGGTAAATTATTGCCGTGCCGCAGTATATGCACAGTGCCTTACAGTATAGAGCAAACCAAAACCACCCGCAGTGCCTCGCCGCTCATCATTAGCGCAAATGCTCGGTCGATCTCCCCCAGCGGAAGGCAATGCGAAACGACTTTATCCACAGGAATCTGCTTCGTTGCAATGATCTCTACCGCCTCGCGGACATGTTCTGGAGTTGAATCGCTGCTGCTGACCAGCCGGATTTCGCCGTAATGCAGAATTCGGCTGTCGATAGCGAGCATACTTTTCCCGATAGGCAACGAAGCGAAAAGGCACACCGATCCGCGCCGCCGGACAAGCGAAAGAGCCTGCTCCTGCGGCTGAACAGCAGGTGCCGCAACGATGACAACATCCGCTCCTCTGCCTTCGGTGGCACCATGGACAATTTGGAGTACGTCATCCGTCTCCGGGTCAAGAATCCAGTCAAGATCGAATTGCTCCGCTTGTTTACGGCGTAGCGGATTGGGTTCGGAGAGCAAAACAACCGCCGCACCAGCGGCGCGTGCGACGAGAGCATTGAGTAATCCCATCGGACCCGCGCCCATAACGAGCACGGTATCCCCTTGCTGAACATTGCTTTGCCGAATACTGTTGACGGCGCAACTGACGGGCTCCGCCAGTGCGGCGTGCTCTGCTTCAACGTGTTTCGGTACTTTGATGACATGTCCTCCTTCCAGAGCAAGGGCAGGAATCGCCGTGTATTCCGCCATACCGCCGGGATAGGAAAACCCCATCGGGGCAAGGTTTTCACACAGATTGCGCCAACCGCGCCGGCAGTAAAAGCACTGACCGCAGGCGATGGTGGTTGCCATGACAACGCGGTCACCGGGTGCAAAACCGCCGACGGCATCGGGAGACGCGGCTTCGACGATGCCGGTGAATTCGTGTCCCATGACGAGTGGGGCTTTGATGCGGGCGTTGCCGTGCAGTTTGCTTTTCAAATCTGTGCCGCAAACGGCACACGCATCGGCACGCACTAACAATTCGCCCTGACGGCATTCGGGCTTCGCAATCTCTTCCACTCGGATATCTCCGGGGGCATGATAAACGACGGCTTGCATAATGCTGTGCATTATACCACAAACGGGTACGAATATACGCTACCGTAAGTAGGCAGTCGACCGGCAGAAATGGTGAAAAAGGACGTTCTCTCCTCGATTGTGGTATAATGTCCTTTTCTGCGTTTGAAAAAATCTATGCCCTATTCCAACATCGAAACCCTTTCTTGGCTTGGCGACCGCTTCGGATTGCTCAAGATGATCGACCAAACATTGTTGCCGACGGAACTCAAAACCATCGACTGTCCCAACGTCGAAGCCGTCTGGGAAGCAATCAAAATGCTCCGTGTCCGCGGTGCGCCCGCCATCGGAATCGCCGCCGCCTACGGAGTCTGCATAGGGTTGCAGACCTTGCCGAGCGATGCGGACCCATTCGCCTTTCGTAACCGGCTCCACGAAGTTGCCGATTATCTGGCATCAAGCCGACCAACGGCGGTGAACCTGTTTTGGGCACTGGATCGAATGAAAGCGAAAGCCGATGCCCTCTACGCAACGAAAAACGTCCCGGAAATTTGGGAAGCACTCTTTGCCGAAGCACGAACAATTCACGAAGAAGACCGGCACATCTGCCGATCCATCGGACGCTTTGGACAGGAACTCGTCCAAGACGGCAGCACTTGGCTCACGCATTGCAACGCCGGCGGTCTCGCAACGGCAGACTATGGTACTGCACTGGCAGTTTTCTTTGCCGCAAAAGAAGCAGACAAGACAATTCACGTTTATGCCGATGAAACCCGACCGCTTTTGCAAGGGGCAAGACTAACGGCGTGGGAACTGATGCAGCGAGGAATTGACGTTACCTTGATTTGCGATTCTATGGCGGCACTAGTCATGCGGCAGGGAAAAATTGACGGTGTGGTCGTTGGAGCGGATCGAATCGCCGCCAATGGAGACGCGGCAAATAAAATCGGCACCTACGGCGTTGCCGTTTCGGCAAAGGCGCATGGTGTACCCTTTTACGTAGCGGCACCGCTTTCGACGTTCGATTTGAGTTTATCGGAAGGGAGCGAAATACCCATTGAGGAGCGGAGTGCCGACGAAATAGGATGTGCTTTCGGCAAACGCACCGCCCCGGAGAGTGTTAAGGTTTACAATCCGGCGTTCGATGTTACTCCGGCGGAGTTGATCGCAGGAATCATCACGGAACATGGAATCATTTCCCCTGTCAATCGTGAAAATGTCGAAAAGAGGGTGGGAGCGGCGACGTGTTGATTCTCATGCCAGAAGATTAATTTTGTTTCAAAGGTTCCGCTACTGTCCTGGCGCACAAGTTTTGGGATTTATCCCTTTGATTCCACTGCCGCACTTCCCTATGTCACGTTTTGCCCATTTTTGTCAAAACGGATGACCAGCTCCCGGCTATTCGGGCTGCCCCACCACGTACATACAGCCTTGGCGGGGAAATTTTTCTAAAATTTTGCAGAATTTACCCGACAGAACGCTTTCGTATGTTAATTGTTGGGCTGACATAATTCTGCTCTTATCGTTCAAGACGCTCCCATTGTACCATATAATCATTGAACCGGTACTCCGGCGCAAAGAGCAGAGCCGCAATCTTTAGATTGCGAAACGTAGCAATCGACCTTTTCAATTCTCCGGTCGCGGAAAGTTTCCTCTTGTATTCCTCTCCTGCCGATACGTTTCGGGAATCGCATCGCCGGGCTGCCAAGAACCGGCACCCAGTTGCCAGCCAGCGTCCGTCTTTTCGGTTTCGGATTCGCCTAAACCTAAACTTTTTCTTAACGCTTTGAGAAAAGCCTTGGTATGTTCCGGCGGATTGTCGGTCAGTTCCTGAAGACGTTTCCACTGTTCATCAGTCAACACATCAAACATCCTTGTCTTGAATTGCGTTACAAAGGTCTTTCTTTGGGAATTGATGGTCTCGTGTATTTTCTTATATTCGGGGTCTTCTGCCATTAACTTTTTTGCAAGGGCTCGTTGCTCCTCACGCGAAAACCCCTTGCGTTCTTCCTGTTTATCATATTCGTCGAACACTTTACGCAACAGCACCAGTTGTGTGTTGACAAAATCATCGAGAGTATTTTCGAATTCGGCTTCAAGTTCTTCTTTGATTTTTCCCATTTCTTGCCTCTGAGCATCTGTCAGATTGAGAGCCTCGAATATGCTCGGTGAAAACATCGGCATTTCCCCCATAGAAGCCAACAGCGTCTCTTGTACTTTTTGTGCTTGTTCCGGTGTCAAAAGATTTTCAACGACATCTGCGACGGCACTTATCGAAAACGCATTTATTATTTCTGAGGATGACATCACTTTTTCTTGGAGGTCTATGAACTTCTGTATTGTTTCTTCATCAGGATTTTCCATGAGATAACTTTCTGACGCTTGAAATGCCCTCATTTCTGCCATCATCTCTCCCATTTCTTTTATTGCTTCGGCGGCTTCGGGATTTTCAGGAGAATAAACGTAACTCATGGTGTTACGGAATTGTTGATATTGTTCTTCGGAAACATCCCACGCAGTACGTACTTCGGAGTTACCCAGTGCCATCGCAACCATCATACCTGCGCTTTGACCGTTCCAGAACGAGTGGATCATTTGTTTCATGCCTGCTTTGTGAGTTTCCTGTCCTATGGGGGATCGAATGATCCACTCATCTTCGTTCTGCGGCTCCTCCGGCTGTGCATAATCCGTTGCCGCGAAGAACAATAGGCACAATAGAGAAAGAAGTAATCGTTGCGTTTTCATTGTGAAAATCGTGTGAAAAGATGTGTGCAATTGTAGCCGACTGCGGATAGCAACGCAAGTCCAAAGAGCCGGAGTACCGGCTCAATGATTTGGAGAATTTTTTCTTTGCTTAAGCGTCGGGCTCTGTGCGTTTCTACCAGACCATTGGTTTTCCTTCCGGCGCAATGACTTCGACGTTCTCGCCGGGTTGCTGAACCACGAACATACCTTGTTTCAAGGCATAGTCCCTGACGTTTTTCTGTATCACCCCGCCGCCGACCGCTGCAATGAACTGACGCTTGTCGTCTTTGACATTGGCAACCAAGCGGAACTTTTCCAAGCGTTCCTGATGTTCCTTTATGTCGTCTATGGACAGATTCGTTTTGACTTCAACGAGCAGAGCAACATCGCCGTTTCCGAGAAACAGATCAACTTCGCCGTAGATGTCGAGTGCTTTGTTTCCGAAATTGTAGTTGCGGTTGCAAACATCAAAGTCATATCCCAAATTTTTATACAGTCGTAAAATTCCTCCCTCGACCATTGCAACGACGAGTTGCCCAAGACGGTCGCTCAACTTTCCATATCGGCGCTCGTTTTCCTTTATTTGTTCCCGCATTTCTCGCCATTTCCGGTCATCTTCTTCCCGCCGCTCCCGTTCCTCTGCCCAAATCCGTTCCCGCTCTTCTCTTATCCGCTCTCGTTCCTTTTCACGTTCCCGTTCTTCTTTTATCTGTTCTCGGATTGTTTTTATTTCCTCCCGTGTTTCTTGGAACGATGCCATCAATTGTTCATATGTGAGCGGCGCGGGACTAAGTGTAGAAGACATTGCCAATTCCTGATTTGTATTCTTCAGTGCAACACATTCTATACAAAAACGTGTTTCGATGCAAGGTTGTGTTTAGCGCACGAGCAGGGGGCGTTAGCCCCTCGTTAAGAGGCAGACACAAGTTCACCGTCGGCACCGCACAGTTTTCGCTTTTCGACGCGGAGAGTCATCCGGTCGTCGCCGAATTGCAGGACATGGACGTGAATGAATTGAAACCAATGGAGGAAGATTGTGGTTAGAGCGTGTCCAGACCCATTCAGGACACGCTCTATTACAAAGAGTGTCCCTCCTCGGTAGGTTTAGCGGTGTAGAGTTTGTATTCAACCATTCGGATTTGCTTGCCTGTGATTTCGTACTCGATTCCGCGCCACTCGACACGGCGAAGGAAATGCAGCCAAAAAAGTGCCGAAATGTAAACCCCTTGCGTTACTGGTACCATCGCAAACGTCAGCAGCGTTCGATAAGGCGACCATTTTTCGACCATTTCGCTATTCTGCCGAACAACCCGCCGAATGGCATGTTCCATAAACGGTACTGTCCCAAAAACACCTGCCCAGTAGAAAAGAAACGAAATCACACTCCAAAGAGTCACCTGTCCCTCGTGCAGGATCAAACCAGCAAGGAAAGTTCCCGCGAGCAAAAGCAACGGCAATGTAATCAACACGGCTTGACCCAGAACTGCTCTCCAAGCCGGATGGTACAACTTCGCCATCAACATTTGCCGCTTGACCCAGTGGTGAAAAGAACGAAGATCGCAATGTTCCCGATTGACCAAAAAGAGCGAAGAAACTATGGCGACGTTTCCTCTATTTTGCCGGACAAAGGAAGTGGTCGGTGTGTCGTCGGTAAGGGAGTGTTTCCATTGTTCCAACAGACCGCTTCCGACCAAAAAATCGTGCCTCAGAGCAAGCGAACCGCCCCAGGGGATTCGGTACAATTCTTGCTGGAAAATGGCGGCGGCATTCCACAGATACCGGACCAGCGCACCCGGATAAGTCTTGCCGGGTATGTACCAACGCAAACCCGTAGCGACCGGAAAATGCGGATCCGACAGCGGTTCGACCAATCGTTTAAGCCAAGTGCCCGGCGGATTGGTGTCGGCATCGAGAATAACGACCGCCTCGAAAGAAGGATCGAGATCGGCAATTCCGTGATAAAGTGCACAGCATTTCAGCGAACACGTCGAAAAGTGCTCTGTCATTATTTTAATTTCTGCATGATGTTTGCCCCACTGTTCGATTGCCGATTCCACGAAAGGCAGTGCCGAATCTTCGGCAGAATCGAGAATGAAGCGGACACAGTAGTTCGGATAGTCTTGCGTCAAAACTTTTTCGAGACTTCGGAAGAGCGACGGATCCGCACCGCGAAGGGGAAAGAGCACCATTGTTTTCGGTGTGAATTCGACCTCAGGTTTCTTCCATTCTGTCCGCTTTAACCTGTTCAAGAACCGGTACAGGGCGATGTAATGAATCGCAACAGTGATAAAAATAATCCAGAACAGGAAAAGCGTAAACGTAAGAAGCATTTTGGGGAGAAGGACAAGTGTAGCGCAACACAACCTATCAGCGGCACCGGGGATTGCGCTGCATCCCCAGCGTTCGGCTTATGCGTTCTGACGTTAGCGGCTCTTCAATAGTGCCCGTCATTCCCGTTTTCGCAAGAATGACAGCAACCGGCACAACACTTCACGCATCGGTCAGTGCATCTCGACAGTACAGGTTCCCATGCAAGGCAACAAATAGTTGAAGCGAACGTCGGGGTGGTCGGCGAGTAGCGACATCGGCACGGAAGTATCGACGATCTTCTTGGAGACCATTAAGGACGACAAACGGATACCGAAAGGGGTATCGTGATGACCGGTGTGCCAGATCGACACGGTTTCTGCCTTCCATGTTTCGACGGGACCGACGGTAACGGCACGGTGCGGAACGTTTTGCACCACGCCTCCGCCGCTGGTTCGGGCATTTTGCATTAGCGTCATCGGATGCAGATCAACGATCCGGGTTCCGAGTTTACGATAAACCTCCGGCGGCGGCGGAGCGTCAATGTACTCCCCTTTCCGTTGCGGCGGATCATTGAACGCCCAATGTTTCGTTTCGCCCTGACCTCCCTGCATCACAACACAGCGGGCGGCATCCCAAGTGCGGATAAATTCCGCAACGTTTTCCGTCGGAAAATGAAGATTTTCGTCTGGCGGACGAAGTTCTGGTCGAATTCTATTGAAACAGAGTTCCCTATCGGCTTTGGCGAAACCGAGCGGAAAATCGGGACCGACTGCTTTATCACCGACGATCCATTCGTCCATTCCCCAGAAATGGGCGTGGCGTAAATCCAGATCAAGGGCATTGACCAATCGGGCAACGAGCGGCAACTGTTCCGTCGGTCCTATCGGTCCGCAAAGACCGCAAGGATTATCCGGTGTTGCTTTGCGCCAAGCATCAATGTATTCCAACGCTTCCGCAAGGTAGAACTCTTCGATGGTGTCATAAAAGTTCACAGTGAAGCCCGGCCGTCTTAATTGCCGCAGGTCGTCGATGGTCAATCGGGCGGCATCATCTAAAATCTCACGATCCAGTGTCGTGTAGTCCCACCAGTCGTGGGCGACGTAACTCAAATTGCGTGTCATAGCGGTTAGGGGGTTAGAACCGCCATTATATCAGGTAGGACACACGTTGGCAATGCGTTTCATTTCGCCGGTACTCCGGTTAACAGTCCGCTAACAAGTATTTTTTGAATTTTTTGTTTTTGTTCCTTTTTTTTCCGAACATTCCTTCCTTTTTCACGTAGTAGATGAAGAGGCGAAATGGTTTCGCCCTTTTTTTCCACTCACGGAGGT
>Ga0099364_10010079_pt1 | contig 13038 bp, 9 predicted proteins | sample TergutTh196P3_FD_73070 | JGI IMG/M metagenome (GOLD analysis project Ga0099364, IMG submission 73070) | Microcerotermes parvus P3 segment gut microbial communities from Pointe-Noire, Republic of the Congo - Th196 P3 | ecosystem: Host-associated > Arthropoda: Insects > Digestive system > Gut ...
AAAAGAACTAAATAAATATTTTGAAAGTGAGTGCCAGAAAAATAATATCATTTATAAGATGAGGGAAATACAGAATTATCAGATGAGAAATCCTTATAAGCAGATGACGATATATGATTTGGGGATTAGTGAATAGGCATTAGGCATTAGGCATTAGGGAATAGGCATTAGGGAATAGGGAATAGGGAATAGGGAGTAGGGATTAGGCGATAGAGAGAAAAAATCAATAAGGAGATAATAAATGAGCATTCAATCTTTTGAAGATTTAATAGTTTGGAAAAAATCAATATTATTGGGGAAAGAAATATATAAGTTAACACAAAAACTCCCCAAAGAAGAGAAATTTATACTTATTTCTCAAATGAAAAGAGCTTCAGTATCAATATTATCAAATATAGCTGAAGGATATGGTAGAGATTACACGAAAGAATATGTAAAATTTTTAAAAATAGCAAGAGGTTCAAAAGACGAATTAAAATCGCAATTAATATTCTGTCATAACCTTAACTACCTTACATATATTGATACAGATATTGCATTTTCTTTGATTGATGAAATAGGAAAAATGCTAAATGGACTTATTTATAAACTATCAAACACTTAATTTCATTACCTACTGCCTACTGCCTATTGCCTATTGCCTACTGCCTATTACCTACTGCCTATTGCCTACTGCCTACTGCCTACTGCCTACTGCCTAATATCTTTTAAAAAATTATGAGAAAAAATTTTATTATCGCTACAGCAGGTCATGTAGACCACGGCAAGACCAGTATTATTAAAGCATTAACTGGCAAAGATTGTGATACTCATCCAGAGGAAAAAAAGAGAGGTATCACTATCCATCTCGGCTTTTCGTTTATTCAGCTTTCAGAGGACATTTTTGCAGGTATCGTTGATGTGCCTGGTCATAAGGATTTTATCGATAATATGATTTCAGGTATCAATGGTATTGACCTCGTGTTGTTTGTCATAGCGGCTGACGAAGGTTTTATGCCTCAGACTGCTGAACATCTACAAATATTAGATATGCTCGGATTAAAAAAAGGCATCATTGTATTGACAAAATGTGATTTGGTAGGGAAAGAGGAGTATTTTTTGGTAAAAGAAGAAATCAAAGCAAAAATGAAAAATACTTTTTTGGAAAATGCTCCTATCTTTGGGACAAGCATGTTTTCCCCCCCCTCCCCCCCCTTTCTACAAAGCCATAATCCCTATCGGGATATTCAAGGTAGGACTGATTATTTGCATACTTCAGGGGGAGGGGAGGGAAAGAAGAACAATATCCACAAACTAAAACCTTTATTACTCAAAATGCTTTTATCACCTAAAAAAAATCGGTATTATATCTCGTCTATAACTTCAACTGGGAACGCAGGCATCTTGCCTGCAAATAAAACTGAAAAATCAATGCATGCAGGCAAGATGCCTGCGTTCCCAGTTGAAGTTACCGCTTTGATGGTTCGACCCTCTGATCGCGGCGGTTCGCCTAAAAAATCGGTTTGTATGGAAAGGATATATCCATTTCCAAATACGATAATAAAAGCATTTCCACCCCTATCTGCTACCCCCAATCCACTGTCCCATCCTTTTCGTCTTTATCCCGACAGATTTTTTCATATCAAAGGTTTTGGTTCTGTCCTAACAGGCACTGTTCTCAGTGGTCAGCTGGACAAAAAGAGCAATCTTTTTACTGTTCCATCTGATAAGGAGTTCAAGATACGCAAATTAGAGAGCTATGGTCGAGAAACGGCACAAATATCAGAAGGTCAGCGAGCATCACTTAATATTGCAAATTTTGATAAAACGGATTTTGAAAAGGGAATGATGCTCTGTTCTGAGTCTTATTCACTGACAGCTTTGATTGATGTAGAGTTAAGATTGTTTGAAGATGTCTCACAGCTTGAGCAATGGTCTACAGTAGAGTTTTATACAGCAACAATCCATACTCAAGCCAAACTTCACTTAATCGACAAAGAAAAGCTGCGAGCTGGTGATAAATGTTTCGTTCAAGTGCATTTAAATAAAGCTATAGCGGTATGTTTTGGAGATAAATTTATAATCAGAAATTCGTCTGGTATATCTACTTTGGGTGGAGGTGTTATTTTAGATGCTTTTCCTTTGCACCATCGTAGACGAACGGAAAAAGTCAAAGAATTATTTAAGCTGAGGTTATCTCGCTCTTTGAAAGATTTAATCTGTAGTGAAATAGAAAAGAGTGTCCGTCCAATCTCTATAGAACAGATTTCTAAAAAACTTTTCAAGACTTTACAATCAGATATATTGTATGAGTTACCTGAAAAATACATTCAATATAATAATTATTTTTGGCAAAGAAAACAGCAAGATAGACTAGAGCATAGGATTATCACATATTTGGAAGTAGCTCATAAAAAGAATCCATTAGAAAACATTGGAAAGACTCCAGAAGAATTTCTTTCTTTAGTTCAAGATTTACCTGAAAATGCAAGACTTCTATCTATTCAAACCGTATTGACATTACTTTTTCAAAAAGGAATAGTAGCAAAAAATAAAAACACATATTCCCTATCCTCACACAAAATACAGCTTGATAGCAAAGATCATGACCAGATTTACTGGGTCGATATGTTTATTTTAAATCAAAAAATGCAAGTTCCACTTAAATCAGAATTGACATCAAGAGGACTAACCCGTGGTATTAACGAAAATAGGATGAAACAAATATTGAGCTATTTGATAGGGAAAAAAAGAATAATTCAGCATGACGGAGAATATCTGCATACTTTGGTAGTAAATCCAGCTCGAAAAAAGTTATTAGAAAATTTATCGCAAAATCCTGAAGGTATTTCAGTAGCAGAATTTCGTGATATGATAAATGGAAATAGGAAAATTTGTGTCTTGATGCTAAATATTTTTGATAATGAGGGTATCATTAAAAGGGTGGGGGATAGGAGGTTTATCACGGAGAAAGGGATAGCCTTAATTACTTCATCTCTGCCAAAATAGATATGGTCTGTTGCAAGAAGGTATGCTCGTCTATAACATCAACTGGGAACGCAGGCATCTTGCCTGCAATCAATGATTATTCTGGTTTTTTTGCAGGCAGCGGTAGCCTTGAGTTCCCAGTTGAAGTTATAGACAAGCTACCTGTTTGAAAGGAGGTTGGTCAGAGTATGTCGGAGGTACTCTGACCAGTCTCCTTTGTAAAAGGTAGCAAACACTATTTCAGAGTGGCTCATTATTGTCTCAAAATCCAATCTGCGATGTCTTTTAACACTTCAGGTGAAAATGTCTGCTCTATCAAGCCATACTTTGTAGGTGAACCTGTATCACACTCCTGAAAAAGATGATTTAGATTTTCATATTCTTTGATAGTAACTCTTCTATTTCCACCTCTTTGTAGAGCAGACTCGATAGCTGTAAGATTTTCTCTGGCAGGCACTTGTAAGTCTTTGTCTCCATTTAAGGCTAAGACAGGGCATCTGACTTTTTCAAGAGTAGGTATAGGGTCATATCGAATAAAGAATTGCATCCAGGGGAGTGAAAGCTGTGTGGTCAGTAGCTCTATTTGAGTTTCAACGGATACATCATCTGGTAATAGCCATTCGATGTCTTCTTTAATTAATTGCAAATAGTCGTTTATCAATCTTGCAGGCACTACTTCATCATCCACAAAAAATAAAGCAAATAGTTGTGCGTTTATCGACAGGTTATCGGCAATATCATTTTCAGACATACCAGAATCCCGAAAGATAAGGTCAGCTTGTTTCAACATCAACTCAGCACCTCGCATGCCAGAGCCTGCAAGCATCACTATAAAAGCTACATCATTTGATTGTGCGGCTACCATTGGAGCTACAATGCCACCCTCGCTGTGACCTATCAGTCCTATTTTGCGATTATTAATTTCTCTTCTTGATTTTAGGTATTCTATTGCCGCTTCGACATCAGTAGCAAAATCTTCTGTGGTAGCTGTGGCAAAATCACCTGTAGATTGGGCTATCCCACGGTCATCAAAGCGAAGGACAGCAATGCCATGACGCGTGAGATAATCAGATAGGACAAGAAAAGGTTTGTGTCCGAAAAGTTCTGAATTTCTGTCTTGAGGTCCGCTCCCAGAAATAAGGATAACTGCTTTGAAATTTCTACCTCTTGAGGGCATTGTCAGTGTGCCTGAGAGGGTAACACCAGCAGTTCTGTTTTCAAAAGTGATGTCTTCTGAACGGTATGGAAAAGGGGGGAAAGGCTCTTGAGGTCTGTTTAATGGTATTGTTTCGATGGATGACCTTTCTAAAGTCAAAGGGAGAGTCAAACCACCTTGATTAAAGGTGCCAACAATTTTTCCAGCATTTAATTCACCTTCAAAGAAAAGACCTATACCAGGGATTTCTAAAGTAAGATTAGAGCCATCAAAAATAGTAGTGGCTACGGGTATGTCAAAAGCAACTTGGTCGGGACTATCCATTGTGGCTGTGTAGATATCATCATTTTTTTCAATGTGAAAGACCAAAAGCATGTTCATACCTTGAACAGACAAAATGCCGTTCCATTGCCCTATGATGTCGGTTTGTGTATCGATAATTTCAGCTATCGACAAGCTAAACATACAAATAACGATAATAATAAAAATGGTTTTTTTCATATTTCCTCGCTTTTTATTTTTTGATACAAATATTTGAAAAAGAGTTTTTTGTCAAGGAAATTATCTGAACCATAAGTGATATGTTACGACAGAATATATTCTGTCGAAACTTAATTCAGTGGAGGTTTTGTAGGGAACTGATTTATGACCCCTCTCCGATAAGTCAATCATACGAATTGTCTTATGTTTTTGAGACACCATCTTTGTAGTGCCAATCTCCGATTGGCTTTTAAACAGCATTTATGAGCTTCGAAAATTAGCCAATCGGAGATTGGCACTACGATATCGACTTATCGGAGATGGGTCATTTATCTGTTCCGTTTCAATTGTTTTTCCTTATTTTCGGAACAGATAAATCAGTTCCCTACAAGACCAATCATTTGGGAACAGATAAATCAGTTCCCTACAAGACCAATCATTTCGGAACAGATAAATCAGTTCCCTACAAAATTGAAATAAAATCATATTTTCAAAAAAAAGATTGACAAAAAAGCATAGTTTAAAAAAATTGTTCTCTAATAAATTTTATGGAGTGAAAAAATGAGACGTCGTCACACAGCATTAGGCGTAAGAAGCCGCAAAACGACACATGGATTTAGATTGAGAATGTCTACCAAAGCGGGTCGCAAAGTTCTCAGTAGAAGGCGGGCAAAGGGTAGACATATTTTGACTGTTTCATGCAAACATTAAAAAATCGAAATGATTTTCAGAGATTAAGACTTTGCACTCAAAAAACAGTCGGCAAGTATTTTATTGTAGTTTATTTACTTGATTTTGCAGCTATGGAAAGCAAAGTCGGAATAACAGTGAGTAAAAAGATAGGGAATGCAGTAGTTCGCAATAAGACAAAACGAAGGATACGAGCCTTTTTGCGTGAATACTCTTTTTCCAAAGAAGTGAGATTTTTATGCAATATCATAGCATTACCTTCAGTGGTAAATGCTGAATGGGTAATGTTTAAAAATGATTTGAAACATTGTTTGGACAAAATCTGTAATTGATTTAGGGAAATGATTTATTTTTTCTGAGATATTTATGCGGAACGGATAAATCCGTTCCCTACAGAAAAAGTTTTAAAATGTCAATATTTTCTAGAATCTCGTTGTTCTTAATAAAGATTTATCAGGCGTGTATATCCCCGTACCTCCCTGCGTGTTGTAGGTTTACTCCTACCTGTAGCAACTATGCCAAAGAAGCATTTTTAAAATATGGCTTTTTTAAGGCATTTTATCTATCAGTAATAAGAATACTGAAATGTAACCCCTTTCATAAAGGAGGTTACGACCCATTGAAATGATTGTCTCTTGACAATACTTAGGCAACGATTAAGATGTCGTTGACACAACTAACTTTCTCTGCCGCATTTGCGAGGAGGAAGCAAAATTATCATCAATTTTTTTGGAGGATTTTTTGGAAAAAAGAACAGTTTTAGCTTTTATACTTATTTTTCTTATATATTGGTTTAGCTCTCAATATCTGTGGAAACCATCGACAGAGGAGCAGCAGACCCAAATAGAGACCCAAAGACAAGAGCAGACAACACCTACTACAAACGATGGAGAACCCACTCCATTATCTTTACCCTTGCTACAAGAAGAGGGATATTTTGCTGTAGACATAGCTGAATCAGTAGAGATAAATGATGATATTATTTTAGAAAATGAAATAATAAAGGTCTCTTTTACTAATAGAGGTGGATTGATAAATCAGATAGTTTTAAAGGAATTTTACCTTTCTGATAAAATCACTCCTGTATCTCTCGTGCCTAATGAACAGACTATTTTACAAGTTTATTTTGATGGTTTTTTTTCAGAAATAAATCAACAGATATTTGGATATGAAGTATATTCAGAGGGAGAAAGCCAAAACATAGTCTTTGAGCTAAATAGCTCTGAAACGAACTTTGTATACAAAAAGATATATACTCTACAAGATGGCTATCAACTTAATATGCAGCTTGTAGGTGAGAATTTTCCTGCCTTTGACTCATACTCTGTATCAATAAACTCTGGTATCGCAATCACAGAATCACACAAAGCTTCTATCAAAGATATTGGAAATTCCTTTAAATTTGTAGGGATGGTCGACAGAGAAAGGAGAGAAGTTACTCAATCAAGGCTTAGCAGTAAAGGTGAGCAGAGATATATCGGGGTGGTAAATTGGGCTGCTGTCCGTTCAAAATATTTCACAATGAGCTTGATACCTGAGACTCGCATAATGACCTCATCAGTCCGTGCTCAGAGAGTTTCTGATACTCTCGGATTTGACCTTTATGTGCGTTACAACAATCGTATCTCCAATTTTCAAGATGAATTTGAACTTTATTTTGGTCCAGTAGACTATGATATATTGTCATCTTTTGGAAATGGAATGGAAAACATAGCCGAGCTTGGAGCAAGATGGCTGCGACCATTAGCAACAATCTTTATGTTTTACTTAAGTTTTCTGCATAGATTTATCTCCAATTATGGAATAGTCATCATCATTTTTGCTTTTACTTTAAAGATATTACTCTCTCCTTTGACCAATAAAGCCTTGAGTTCTACAAAGAAAATGCAGAAGATACAACCTTTGCAAAAGGAAATAACAGAAAAGTATAAGCATGATATCAAAAAACAGCAAGAAGAACTACGAAATCTTTATAAAGAACACAATGTCAGCCCTCTCGGTGGCTGTTTCCCTCTCTTGTTGCAAATGCCAATATTTTTTGCACTATATCCGATACTAAGGTATTCGATAGAGTTTCGACAGGCACATTTCTTTGGCTGGCTCAGTGATTTATCAGAGCCAGACCCTTTCTGGATATTGCCCATAATCATGGGAATATTTATGTTTGTCCAACAAAGAATGTCACAAGCAAAGCAAGATATGTCCAATCTTGACGAAAAACAAGCAGCAATGATACAGAGCCAAAAAATGATGATGTATATCATGCCACCCTTTTTGGTGTTTGTATTTAGCAATTTACCTGCTGGGCTAGTATTATACTGGACAGTATTTAATGTGTTTAGCATAGTTCAGCAATACTTTCTAAACAAAAAACAAGATAATTAGTAATTAGTAATTACTAATTAAAAATTAAAGGAGTTTTATGAAAACAATCAAAAAACATGGAAGAGATATTGAAAAGATAATCAATGATTTCAAGATAGAACACAATTTAGACGATTTTGATTTCTCTTATCAGGTAATTCAAGAACCCAAACGGGGAATACTTGGATTTATAGGTGGAAAGAAAGGAACTGTTCATTTTACCATCAGCAATCTAAATGAAGAAATACAAGACTATTTAAAAGAATTTTCGATTTATACTCAAGTATCATTTGATACCATAAAAATCAGAAACACAGAAAAATACATTTATGTAGAGTTAGAGGGAGTCTCTGACCCTGGCTTTTTTATAGGTAAGGATGGTAGATTTTTACAAAGCTTGCAATATATATTGTCTCAGACCTTTTCGAATAAAGACCCTAGAAATAGAGCAGTGATACTCGATATAGAGGGCTATGTAGAAAGACAAGAACAAATCCTCGTGAAAAAAATTAAACAGCAAGTATCACTTGCTGTAAAAACAAATAAGAGTATAACTCTTGACCCTATGTCTGCATCTCAAAGAAGGGTAGTCCATCAAGCTTTAAAGGGTATAAAAGAAGTAAAGACCATGACATTAGGCGATGGAACATTGAAAAGGATTGTTTTAAATCCTGTCAGAATTTCAGATACAAAATCGAAAATAGTTCCACAAAAAAAGAAACCCAGAAAGAAACCTGAGCCACCTCCGACATAGGTAAGAGTGAAAATTTAAAAAATTATTGACATATAAGACAAAATAATTTTTTTTGTATTTCAAAGATTATGATGTAAAAAGGTAAAAAGATGTTAGATTCACAGATTTCTATCACTCTTGAAGAGTTCATACTTTTTAGGAATTTTATCCAAAAAGAATTTGGTATAGTCCTGCGAGATGAGGATATATCTTTGGTAGAGAGTAGATTAACTCGCTTGATGCAGGACACCAAGACTGACAATTTTCGAGATTTTTATATAAAGGTAAAAGGTGACTCTACAGAAAAACTAAAAAACAATATCATAGACAGCATCACAACTGTCGAAACTGACTGGTTTCGGGACATAAAGCCATGGATGTTTTTTAGAGAAAGGATTTTACCAAATTATATTGATGATTTACGAAACAACCGAAAAGAAAACATAGTTATCTGGTCTGCAGGAGCTTCTACAGGTCAAGAGCCATATTCTATTGCGATGATGGTTGATGACACTGTAAAAAAAGAGCCTAAAATAGACAAAAAGCAGTTTTTTATTCTTGCTACTGACATATCACCGAGCTCGCTCTATATAGCAAATTCAGGTAGATATACGGAGAAATCAATGAAAAATGACATGCTAAGCGAATACATCAATAAATACTTTGATAAAGATGAAAATATCTATGAAATAAAGACTGAAATCAAACAGATGATTTATTTCATGAAATTTAATCTTTTAAATAAAATGGACGATTTACCGACCTTTGATGTGATTTTTTGTAGAAATGTAGCTAACTCTTTTTCTTATGATATGAAAGTCAGACTTTATAAGAAACTTGCAGAAAAAATGGAAAGTAAAGGTTATCTGTTTGTAGGAAAAGAAGAAACTCTAAACTCCTACACAAATGAATTTGAAAGATTTGAGTTTCAAGAAAGTAGTTTTTATAGACTTAGGAAGATAGTGTAGATTATACTGGGAACGCAGGCAAGATGCCTGCGTTCCCAGTAGATTGCAGGCAAGATGCCTGCGTTCCAAAAATATAGAGGAGAAATAAATGTTTAAAAAAATGATAATGGACAAGCTAGAAAGGATAGAGGATTTACCCACTCTACTCACAATAGCATTAGAAATAGAAAGACTTATTAAAGACCCTAATACTTCTGTAGAAAAAATTGAATATTTAATAAAGAACGACCCGACTTTAACTGCAAAAGTGCTAAAAGTAGCAAACTCAGCTGCATATAGTGGAACCAAGAGGATAATGAGCCTTCACCAAGCTATAACTCGACTTGGATTTGATGAAATTAATAAAATCACACTTGCTATTACTTTTTTAAATACATTCAAACCCAAAAATCTAAACTATGAGAAGTTTTGGATACATTCTATCACAACTGCTTATATTGCAGTAAAACTCAATCAGCTCTCGATGGATGAGTTAGAAGCTGAAAGTGTGTTTACAGGTGGCATTCTGCATGATATTGGAGTCCTCATCCTCGACCAGTATTTTGGCGATATCTACAAAAAGGTTTTTGAGATTGCTACAAACAAAAATCTCGACCTTGCACTAATAGAGCAAAATGTCCTCGGTATTACTCACGCTGAAGTAGGTGCTATCCTGCTCCAAAAATGGAAAATTCCGCTACAAATCACAGACATCATCCTCAACCACCATAACCCTCAAAGTTCAACAACTGCCTCTAGAGACACAAAACTCGTCTATATAGCAAATTTTATCACTAATAATAGAGGCTATGACAATGGAACTGGCTTCTTTCCAGTTCACTTTTATGACGATGTCTGGGAAGATTTAAACATTTCTACAAATACAATACCCAAAATCATAGAGGAAGTGGAAGTGGAGTTGGAACAGGCTAAGCAGTTTTTGAGGCTGGGTGGACGATAAGGGGAATTTACAATATATATTTGATGTATTTATCACTGGGAACGCAGGCATCTTGCCTGCAATGTTGATTTATTATTTATTACATGCAGGATGCTTGCGTTCCCAGTGCTTTTATTTTGTCTTCAATATCTTTTTCACTACCATATTTTCCCTATCAGATACTCTTGCTAGATAGACTCCAGCTGGCATATCTCGACCATTTCTATCTTTTCCATCCCAGCTCATATTTTGAGTAGTAGCTACTTTTTGACCTCTGATATTAAAGATATCAATAGAGAAATCACTACTAATACCCTTGATTTCAAAATTAATTTCAGAGACAAAAGGATTGGGATAGGCATATATTTCAAGAATATTAGGTTTCACTATATCGCCTATTGAGACATTACCATCCAATAAGACCATTGCTGAAGAGCCGATACCAAGAGCGATTTCTGAAACGAGACTGTGGTCGTGAGTATAGACCTTTAAAAGTGAATTCGACCACCAATCAGGAGCAAGCACATAGACATACTGGCTGTCATAAATCAGATATTGTCCACCTGAAAAGATAGTATTTCCATAACCATTGATAATTTCAAATGTCAGAGGATGATAGGTCGCAAAACCAAGACCAAGACCGTTTCCGATATAGACAAGACCATCTGCACTCATCTGTATAGTTGTGAAAAATGACCAGTCAAAATCAATGGTGTGAATTATTTCAAGGCTCTGACTATCAAAAATCACGACCTTTGTCATCTGCTCTGCATAATCACCCGTGCAGACTACATGGATATAGCCTCTTGAGTCTACTAAAAGCTCCTGCGGATTGGTAGCGACATCTACAGTGTCAATAATAGAAAAACTCTCTAAATCAATTATCGCTATTTTACCCTGTCCATAGTTGGGGTAGTTTAAGCCTGTAAGAGCGACATACATTTTGTTATCATAGAAAAGCATGCCTTGAGGTGCAGTGCCTACGAATAGCTCTGAACTAGCCCCCCCCATGTAGCTTGCGGAGTGGGGGGCATTCAAATCAATCCTATACAATTTTCCCGTAAACAATCCTGTAACATAAATATACCCATCGTGGATATTGATATGCCAGGGATTGCTGGAGTCCTCAAGGTAAAAATAGCCCTGAGTAGTGCCATCAGTATCAATGATTTGGATGCTATTGTCTCCAGAATTGACTACATAGAGTCTGTCGCTGTGATATGCAATATGATTTCCATACTGCCCTATCTGTGCGAAATTGTTCGTGGCGGAAAATGTGTCAATCTGGACATGGCTGATGGTCTCGCTATTGGAATTGACGACATAGATTTCCTGTGCTTGAGAGATAGTCATACTTAAAAGTATGATGATAATGAGAAAAGTGGTTTTCATGGTTTTTAGTTCCTTATATTTTTTTTTTGAGTTTTTGAAAAAAAGCGCAATAAATATTGACAAAAAAACGCCGATTTTAAAAAAAAAGCGCAATAAATATTGACAAAAAAAGCTGATATTATAAAATCTATTGATTATTGTTGGTATTTTTTGCAGAAATATTTCTCTACTCATTATGCAGAGATGTCAAGAAATATGGAATAAGAATATAGAATGCAGAAATAATTCTGTATTTTCATTATCAGACCAGATTAAAACATTGCTCAAAGGAGTTAGCTATGAGTCTGGTAAGAGTACGTCCGACGTACTCTTACCATCCTCCTTTCAGCTCCCTATTATATCCCTTTGCCGCAGTTTTGTAGGGAACTGATTTATCTGTTCCGCTTTTATTGTTTTTCCTTATTTACGGAACAGATAAATCAGTTCCATACAAATCAAGTTACAGACAGGTTTTATATCCTAAAACTCAGCTGTATTTCGTAGTGTCTACCTGGCTCTGGGAGGTTTGGGTAGTTTTCATATCTTGTGTCAAAGACATTGTAGATAAAGAGATTTAGACTGGTATTGACAACACCGAAACGCAAATCTACAGCAGTTTTTGAGTTCCATAAATTATAACCTTTTAGAGGTGGTATTAGCTGATCACGGGTAGTCCACTGCTCACCTTGAGCCTCAAAGATGAAGCTCTGTGAAAACCAGCCAGCTTTGAGGTTTAACTGCATGTCGAGATAATATGAGGGTGTCCAGGGTATGTATTTGTCGTAGGTATTTGTAGGCATTAAGGGTGGGGAAATCATTGTCTTATCCTTTGCAATAATCCTAGTATAATTCACACTCAGACTCTGTCCTTTCAGAAAATACTGCCCAAACAACTCCCAGTTTTGAATTTCGGCAGTCTGTAGATTAAAAGGTTTCCAGCCGAGTGGAGAACGATTCCAAAAGATGAGGTTTTCTGCTCTATTGTGCCAGTAGGCAGCTCCTATAGAGGGATTAGTGTCTATTGTCGTTTCAATCCTATACCCAAAAGACTTTTCAGGTTCTAAGTCAGGGTTGCCTTGTGTCTGGGAATCACCTTTCCAGTATAGCTCAAAAAAGGAAGGTATCATGTAGGAAGTGCCAAGACTGGTATTTATACTAAAGGGGAAATAGGAGTAAAATGCGTTGTTCCACTCTACCCTCCAGCTATTATGAGCAGCAAACAGGTCATTGTAGTCGAGACGGTAGCTACCTATCAATGACGGTGTCCAGAGTGATATGTCTCTCGATAAAGCCTGCGAGATAAAAAATGAGGTGGTAGCTTGGGAGTAGGATTGCCCCCCCCACGAAGTATGAGTGGGGGTGGTAGGGGGGGGCAATAAATTATTTATCT
>Ga0099364_10010080_pt1 | contig 13037 bp, 10 predicted proteins | sample TergutTh196P3_FD_73070 | JGI IMG/M metagenome (GOLD analysis project Ga0099364, IMG submission 73070) | Microcerotermes parvus P3 segment gut microbial communities from Pointe-Noire, Republic of the Congo - Th196 P3 | ecosystem: Host-associated > Arthropoda: Insects > Digestive system > Gut ...
ACACGATCCTCCCCGCGCTGACACCGACATACACTCCGCCGTTTTCCACAAACTCGCACAGCGGCTTGCGAAAACCGGTGTCGTTGATTCGCTCCAACAGATATTGCGGGCTACCTCCCGTGAAATATACGGCGTCAAACTTAGACAATTCATCAAAAGTCATCGCGCGATGAAGGTCGAAAACTGTGATGTTTTCTGCGGGGATTCCGATGTTCAGCAAGTCATTCATGCACCCCGGCAAAACCGCTATTGCGGCGGGAAAATTCGCGGCTGTTGGAATGAATAAAGCATTAATTTCCAGCGGGTTTTTTCCGACAAATTCCAAAAAAGTATTACGTATTACTTTCGTTTCAAATCCCGCAGATGAAAGTATAATTTTTTTCATGTTTTTGCAATACCTTTCATTAATTTTTCACCGGAACACGAATTATAGTTTTCAACTTTTCCGGTGCAGTTTTGCGCGGGTCATTCAAGTAGATTTCATGATGACGACGTTTATCGCCAATATCGCTGACATATTCATTATCGGAGATAAACTGCATGATATCGGCGTTTGTGCGCGGTTCATTGTCATACGAACCGATGTGCATTGCTTGAACGCAAAGCCCCTCGGTGAACTTTTCAAGTCGTGCTTTTGATGTGTCAAGTTGCGGTTTTTTCTTGTCAAGTTTTGCCTTTGCCGCTTCAAAAATATCTAATGTAACAAAATCCGGTTGTCTAATTATCGACGTCCAACAGTATTTGCTTTTGTCCTTGTACCAATCCTCGGAGCCGTCATTCAGACACCACAAGCCCTCGAGCGGCGGCACGACATATTCCATGACAGTTTTGCTGTTCATTTTAATCGTGTACGAAAGTCCGTAGAGAATTTCTAACGCAGATTTGTACTCCTCGCTTGTGTTCGGATTGCCCGCGCCGTCCACCATGATGAATACCATTTGCGGTACATCAATAACTGACGGAGTTGTTTTCGGTTGATAGAATTCTTTTTGGGTTTTCTTGTAATCAATTGGCATTTTTTACACCTCATACACTTTCCGAACATTCCGAAATAAGCGCATCAACACTGACTATTTCGCAACCTTTACTTGCATAATAACGCAACATTTCATCAATTTTTTTCTTGTCATAACTCGTAATACAATCCGACAAAACAGTAACGCCATAATCCGATTTACGCAAATTGTAGCAAGTTGACTTAACGCAAGCAACAGCGTCCGCGCCCGCAATGTAAAAATCGCGAATGTCATTTTTGCTGATAAATTCCGCAAAATCCTCACTTGACAAAGCGTTTGTTTTGGATTTTGTGAAAATATTTTCAGACACTATTTTCATGTCTGAAACTAATTCAGCCCCTTTGGTAGCGGGTTTGAAGGTCCTTGTGCCTGCCGATAAATTCTCGTGCCGAATATAAATTACATGAATATTTTGTGCAGTCGCCCAATCGATAACTTTGTTGATTTTGTCGATAATTTCCTTGTAATTTTTAGTGATGTCGTTTTGAATGTCGATGATGAGTAAGGCTTTTTGTTTCATAATAAATCTCCTTTTTCTACTCATCATAACACACCAAACTTGACAACTGTGTGTCAAGTTTGGCAATATTTTCAGTTTTTTAGACCTTCACCGTTCAATCAAACACTTAATCTGAAACTGCACATCTTCAAAGAACCTCGAAATGTGGAATCCATCGGCGACTGCGTGGTGAATCTGCATAGTGAGCGGCATTTTATACTCGCCATTTTGCGCCTCGAATTTCCCCCAAGTTATAAAAGGCGCTAAGTATTTTCCGCTGTCAAAAACGTGTAAATCACAGGATTTGTAGTGCAACCACGGCAAGCACGAAACGTCAAAAACATTGCGCTCTTTATGCGAAACTTGAATACCGGGATTGCTTTTTTGTCTATCCATGTCACTTACAATTTTCTCGTAAAAAACTTGGAAATCGGGCGCGTATGGAGTAACTAAACGAGTAATCATTTCGCTCTCGGAATCGAAGACTGTGTACAGCGGAAAAACCTCGTCCCAAATTATCAAATCGCCGCCCTCGTCATGCCCCATTTTGAACTCATCGCGGCTGTTAATTACCTTTGTCACGATATAGATAAAAGTAGGATAAAACCTGTAGTTTTCGGACTTGCAAAACGCCCGCAAACTGCCGATATTTATGTCGGCAGTGATGTTAATTACACAGCGCAAATTGTCAATAAAATGCTTGAAAATTTCGCCGCGTTTCCAGTTTTCTAATGATACTTTTGTATAGTTCATGTATCTTTATTAATCCTCATCTCATGCCACTCGTGCTTAGTCATAATCACCTGCCGCGGCTTGCTGCCCTCGAAAGTCCCGACGACCCCCATTTGCTCCATGATGTCAATCAGGCGCGCCGCCCGTCCGTAGCCGAGTTTCAGCTTTCTTTGCAAGTAAGACGTGCTGGCTTGGCCCGCCTCGATTACCGCCTCGATTGCCTCGTCAAGTTTGTCGTCGTTAATGTCCAAGTCGTTATTTTGATTCTGCGCCGCCTTGTTCTGCTCGGACTTTTTCAAGCCGACAAGCTCGGCGTTTTCTTCGATTTCTTTGATTACACTTTCGTCGTAATCGAGTATAAACGATTTCTTGATAAAGTCGGCTGTACGCTCAACTTCTTTTTCCGAGACCCAGCAACCCTGCACTCTGAGCGGCTTTGGCGCACCTACAGGGAAGAACAACATATCGCCTTTGCCGAGCAGCTTGTCCGCGCCCGCACTATCTATAATAGTACGGCTGTCAACTTGCGAGGCGACTTTGAGGGCGATGCGGCTCGAAATATTCGCCTTGATTATGCCGGTGATGACGTCCACCGAGGGCCGCTGTGTGGCGATTACGAGGTGGATTCCCGACGCTCTGCCCATCTGCGCCAATCTGCATACGCCATTCTCGACGTCGCCCGGTGCAACCATCATTAAATCGGCAAACTCATCAATAAATATAACAATCTGCGGCATTTTCACCAGCTCGGGGTCGCCCGCGCAGAGCGAATTGTACCCGCTCAAATCCCGCACGCCGTAATCCGAGAAACTCTTGTACCGATTCATCATCTCGGTCACAGCCCAGCCCAAAGCCCCCGCCGCCTTTTTCGGGTCGGTCACTACGGGAATGAGCAAATGCGGTATACCATTATAAATCATAAACTCGACGGCCTTGGGGTCAATCATGACAAATCGGACATCGTCGGGGGTTGCGCGGAACAAAATGCTCATGATGATTGAGTTTACGCAGACCGATTTTCCCGAGCCGGTTGTCCCCGCAATCAGAATATGCGGCATTTTCGCCACATCGCAGACGATAATTTCGCCCGAAATGTCGGTGCCGATTACCGCCGCCAATTTAGACTCGCCGCCCTTGAACGCCATGCTGTCAACCATCGAGCGGAAACTCACGGTGTCGGTAGTGCGGTTCGGCACTTCGATTCCGACGGCGGCTTTGTTCGGTATCGGCGCCTCAATCCGCACGCCCGCCGTCGCCAAATTCAGCGCGATGTCGTCAATCAGTCCGGTGATTTTCGATATTTTTACACCGGGGGCAGGCTGCAACTCGTACCGCGTCACCGACGGTCCTCTGCAAACCCCGACAATTTTCGTAAGCACGCCGAAACTTTTCAAGGTCTCCACCAAAGTCTCGGAGTTCTGCGCCAATTCGGCGTCTATGTCGCCTTTGCTCTGTGCCGCCGCGACCTCGTTCAGGAGGGTCACGGGCGGGAGCAGATACTGCGGTTCTTTTGCGGCCAAAGGCGCGGACACGGGCGCGGGGAAATTCTCCGCCGCCTTCTCAATCTCGCTCCTGTCCTCGCTCCTGAACAGCTCGGTTTTCGTGAAATTCAAGGATTGCACGTTCTTTTGGTTGGTCTCGGCTTCTTCAAGATTTTCGGCGTTGTATTTTTTAATCGCGTCTAAAACGGGGTTAGACGGGGGTTCGTGCGATTCGTCATGCGGGGATTCATCGCCACTCGCATATTCCGACAACTGCTTTTGGAAATCCTCGTTAGGGTTATGTAAGTCGTGGGGGGGCGGGGGTTCGGGTGGGGGAGGGGGGTCTGCAATTGCAGTACTTGCTGTATCTGCGGTCTCCGAAACTTGCATCGGCTTGTCATGCTCCCTGCCCGCGTTCACCGCGGCCTCGATTTCGGCGAATTTCAGCTTTTTCTTCAAGGCTTTTTCTTCCTCCGAAGTCACGACCTCGCCTTTCGCGACTTTTTCGAGTTTGGCACTTTCCTCGTGATACATTCGCAGATGTTCGCTGTCCTCGCGGTATTCCTGCGCCTTGGTTTTGACCGCCTTGCCGATAAGTCGAAACGGGGCGGAGATGAACTTCAGAAATTCGTGCAAGGTCATGTCGGCGGAGAGCATGAACATGACGAAGCCGATTAAAACAACGATGATACCCGCGGTGACTCTGCCGAAAAACAGCAGCGGTATACCCAAAACCGCCCCCGAAAGCCCGCCGCCTTTGAGGTTGACACCATTTTCAAAGAGCACACTCGCCGTCTTTTCGCCCTCTGCAACGTCCAACGCGCCCACGAAAATTATCTGTATCCCCGCGCTGATTAGCAGTATTATAAAGAACAATTGCAACAGCTTCGCCGCGATGTTGCCGCCCCGCTTGTTCATTGAAATCATGACTGAAATGTAAATTAAAATAGGCCCGATGAAGAACACCGAAAACCCGAATAATCCGCGCAAAAACCTGTTTATATGGTCGGCGGCGTTCTTTTCCTCGGAATTTACGTTGCCCAAAACCGAGAAGACGATTATCAGCACGCCCACAGAAAAAAGCAGTAACGACCAGAGTTTGCGCTGTTTTTTGTCTCGTCTCACCGCCTCCGCCGAACGCTCCGCTTTGGCTTTATCAGCCGCTTTTTTACTTACCGTTCTTTTAGTTTCCCCCATTTTTAATACCGTGCCGCCCCCGCTTGCATGTAATTCGTAGAAAATTTGCGGCACGGGGCGCGCCTTCCTTAATTTTTTTCAAACTGTACCCCTACATCTTTATCTAACGACAATATCAAGCACGCCCCAAACAATGCAAAGCGCACCTAAAATCGCTGTATAAATCCCGAATATCTTAAACTTTTCTTTCTTTACAATGATTTGCACGAGTTTAATTGCGAACAGGCCCGTAACTGCCGCCACGGCAAAGCCCACGCCGAGTTCGGCGTAGTTCAGTTGCAGGTCGGATTGCAACGCGCTCCTTAATTCCAACAGCCCGCCGCCTAAGATTGCGGGGATTGCCAAGATGAACGAAAACGCCACCGCCGTCTGCTTTGTCAAACCACACAAAAGCCCGCCCGTAATCGTCGAACCCGAGCGCGAAACTCCCGGAAACAGCGTGATACACTGAAACAAACCGATTATAAGCGCGTCGGCAATTTTCATGTCTTTGCCGGTTTTGTACCCCTTTACGCAGGCATCGGAAATGAACAGCAGAATCGCCGTGAAAATGAACGCGATGCCCTCAAAGATGATGTCGCCGTCGCCTTCGGGGGCTGTGAAGTAATCCTTGAAAAAGAGGTAGACAGGGACTAAAATCAGTGTCGCGAAGACGGTCATAAAGAGCATTTTGCGGTTGTCGTTCATCTTGCTCCACTTGAATTTTGCGGTGAAAATATCCGCAAACACAAGGAAAAATTCCTTAATCATGCCGAGAATTATCTCCCGAAACGCGATAAACACTGCGGCGAGCGTCCCGAGGGGCAACACCACCATTATCAGCAAGCTCTCCTCGCCACGAACACCCGCGAAATGCCCGAAGACAGACAGATGCCCCGAGCTTGACACCGGCAAAAACTCGGTCAGCCCTTGCAAAATTCCCTGCAAAACTATAACTAAGTAGTTCACTTTACGCCTCTTTTTTAGTAGGGGCGGGAATTTTTCCCGCCCGTACAAATATAGTTGTTATTAATACTATGAGAGCAAACAGCTTTTTATTATATCACAAAGAGCTTTTGCGTTGTCATTTGCTTCGGCTTTTCTGATGAGTGCGCGGAGAAGCATGACGGCATCTTCCTCGTTGAGGTTCGCGACGGCTTTTTGCAATTTCGATGTCTTTTCAATCGAGATTTGCATCAACACTTCGTTTTTGTCAACGGGGGTTTTAGCGGCTTTAACGGCTTTTGCGCCCTTTGCGCCCTTTTCGGGAACAGCTTTCGCGGCCTTTTCGGAAACTGCCTTTGCGGGTCTGCCGGGCTTGCCTTTTTTAGCGACTTTCGCTACTTTTTCGGCCTTTGCAGGCTTTTCGGCTTTTGCGGCTTTTGCGACTTTCGCAGTCTTCGCGACTTTTGCAGGCTTTTCGGCTTTTGCGGCTTTTGCGACCTTCGCAGTTTTCTCAACTTTCGCAGTTTTCGCAACTTTTTCAGCCTTTGCCTTCTTTTCTACAGGCTTTTTCGCGGCTTTCTTGGCGACTTTTTTGGTTGCGGTCTTCTTGACGGTTGCTTTTTTTGCTACTGCTTTTTCGGCTTTTTCGGGAGCCGCGCCTTCAACTGCCGCAACTTCGGCGGCCTTTTCAGCGACTTTGTCCGCAACTTTTTCCGCGACTTTCTTTACTTTTTCTTTCTTTGCCGAGGAACCCAAGATGTTTTTTTCCTCAATAAATTGGCTCAAAACCTTGTCGGTTAAGACGCCTTGCTCATCGGATTCACCGGTGAAATAGTACGGTGAAACGCCGACATGCTGTGCCACTGCCAGCACCATTTTCGGGGACGCCGAGCCTTTTTGAAAGGCGTTGTAAAAAGAAGCGCGGGACAAGCCCGAAAGCTCGATTATCTTCTTTTTAATTTCGGTCGATGCCGCTTTGTACGCCGCGGAGATTCTGTCGCGAGATTTTGCCGTGTCTACGCTGAGATTTGTTTTTTTCAAATCCTCAAATTGTTTTGCGGTTAACATAATTTAACCCTCCATGTTTTCTTAGAACCCGTATCAATAGAAAATCGTACCGTATAAACGGCAAGTTTTCGTGGATTTATCCACAGGGTTTATCCACATCATCCATGCGTTGATTTTTGCTTAAATATGCACGGATATTCGCACAAAAATCGCCTTGAATGACGAAAAGTTTGCTCGTTTCTCCGGCACGTTTCCTATTGAGACGGGTTCTTAATATACAAGTAGTATAACAAATGATTTTCTAAATGTCAAGTTATATTTGACATTTTTTTGAAAAAAGTGTATAATTAATCTAAATCAATAAAAAATTGGAGGTAATTCAAGTGGAAATCAACAAAAAATACTCCGCAAAAACGTCTTGCAAAACTATAAACATCGGTGCGGCGAACACCGAAACTTTCGTGCGGCAAAAAAGCCACGCATTTCTTTTCGGTTGCTCGGAATTTAGCGCGGTTCGATACGCGAGTGGTGAATTTGAGGGTGAGGAAAAGTCAGTCGCAGAGGAGCGTTACAGGCTTTTGTCTGAGCTTATGAACTTTGTAACCCTGCCGTTTTATTGGGGGACTTTTGAGCCCGAACGCGGTAAACCTATCACCGAAAAACTCAAAAAAGCCGCAAAATTTTACCGCGAAAAAGGCATCACACTTAAAGGCCACCCGCTCTGTTGGCATACCGTTTGTGCGGATTGGCTGATGGAACTTCAAAACAGCGAGATTCTCGATGTTCAGCTTAGTCGGATAATGCGCGATGCGGCTGAGTTTGCGGGTTTGATTGACATGTGGGACGTGATTAATGAGGCGGTGATTATGCCTGTTTTCGATAAGTATGACAACGGGATTACCCGAATTTGCAAGGAGTACGGCACTGAAAACTTGTGCGAAAAACTATTCTCGACGGCGCGCAAAGCCGCCCCGGGTGCGACTTTGCTCATTAATGACTTCAACACGTCGGAAAAATACGCCGAATTAATAGAAAAATTACTTAACAGCGGCGTTGAAATCGACGCAATCGGCATACAGTCGCACATGCACCAAGGTTATTGGGGGCTTGAAAAGACCCATGAAGTCTTGGACAGGTTTGCGCGGTTCGGCTTGCCGCTTCACTTTACCGAGACCACGCTCGTGTCCGGCGAGATAATGCCGCCCGAAATTGTGGACCTCAACGATTACAAAAACGAACAGTGGCTCTCGACGCCCGACGGTGAGCAAAGGCAGGCGGCAGAAGCGATTACCCACTACGAGACCTTGTTCGCGCACCCGCTTGTCAAGTCGATTACGTGGTGGAGTTTCAACGACGGTTTGTGGCTCGGCGCGCCTGCGGGGGTGATTACTCGGGACAGCAAGCCAAAACCCGCCTATAACGAGCTTTACAAGCGGATTAAAGGCGAGTGGTGGATTGAAAATGAGCGGTATGTCTCGAACGAGAGGGGCGAGATTACGGTTACGGGTTGCTTCGGGGAGTACGTTGCCGAGTTTAATGGGCAAAGTATCGAATTTACTCTATAATATTATAGACAATCGGTAACAACAGTCACATCGTTGTGAAGTTGCAGAAGTGAAGCGGGGATTTGGGTCGTAATCGGCCCGTACAGGGCCTTTTTCAAGATGTTCGCCTTAGCGTTCCCGCTTACTGCAAGGATTAATTTGCGCCCGCTCATGATGGATTTCATGCCCATGGAAATCGCGCTTTTCGGGACGTCTTCGTAGGTCTCGAAGAACCGCGAATTGGCTTTGATGGTGGTCTCGGAAAGGTAGACGTGATGAGTTACCGGGGACAGCTCCTCGCCCGGCTCATTGAACGCGAGATGCCCGTTATGCCCCATGCCGAGCAGTTGCAGGTCGATTCCGCCGACTTCTTCAATTAACTTTTCGTAACGCTCACATTCTGCGTCGGGATTTGCCGCCGTCCCGCTCGGAACGTGGGTTTTGTTTTTGTCTATATTTATTAGGTTAAATAAGTTACTGTTCATAAAATAACGGTAACTTTGCGGGTTGTCGGGGGTCAGACCGTGATACTCGTCAAGGTTTACGGTCGTGACTTGTGAAAAGTCAACCTGTTTATTTTCGTATGCCTGCACCAAAAGTTTATACGCCGATTCAGGCGTAGAGCCTGTTGCCAAGCCTAAGACCGATGTGGGTTTTGCGGTGATTTGCGCGATAAACATCTCCGCGACAACACGGCTCATGTCCTCGTAGTTATTGGTTTTTATTACTTGCATGATTTTCACCATTGTCCTTTCTGCACAAAAATAAATTTGAGGGTTTCGTTCCCCCTCGCAGGGATTGTTTTCGCCCGATTTGCACCAGTTCTTTCAAGGTTTTTTCTCCTCGTCTAATTTTTTTAATAAGTCGCGAATTTCTTCCAAAAGTATAACTTCGGGGGATTTGGGCGGGTCGGGAGTGGAGTCATCAGACTTTTTCTCGTGTTCCAACTTCTTTTTAAGTGTATTCATAAATTTTATGATTAAAAACACGCAGACCGCGATTATAAAGAAGTTGATTACCGCTTGAATGAAGACGCCGTAACTGAAAACCGGCGGCTCACTTTCCGGGAAGAAGCTCGGCAGGGTTATTTGCAGGGACGAGAAGTCAATCCCGCCAATCAGTACACCGAGCAGCGGCGTAATCAAGTTGTTGACGACCGAGTTGACAATGGCGGTGAACGCCGAGCCGATAATTATACCCACCGCCAAATCCACAACGCTCCCTCGTGAGATGAACTCTTTGAACTCGCGGACAATCCCGGCTTGGTTTTTCAAGACCTTTTTCAACTGTTTTTTGTCCTGCTTATCCTGCTTTTTATTCTTACTATTCATTTGTAACCCCCCTTCCCTTAATTATTATAGAACATTTTATCGCACTTGTCAACTGTCAATCACAATATTCGACAAAAATAATAAAATAGAAATAGGAATTAATTGAATAAACTACTTATTTTTGTTAAAAATAAAAACAGCGGCGCGCTACATACGGACATCTCGGAAACTAACGTATATGCGGCGTGACGGAAAAAAGCGGAAAGGAAATACCTATGTACATTAAAAGAGGCGAAATATATTACGCCGATTTAAGCCCGGTTATCGGCTCTGAGCAGGGCGGCATGCGCCCGGTTCTAATCGTGCAGAACGATGTTGGCAACAAGCACAGCCCGACCGTGATTGCGGCGGCGATTACAAGCCAGAAAGAAAAGTCCAAGCTTCCGACTCATATCGCGCTCGATTCGCACAACTGCGGCCTCGCGAAAGACTCGGTCGTCCTACTTGAACAGGTGCGGACACTTGACAAAAAGCGGCTGAAAGAGCGCATGGGCGAGCTCGACCGCTCGTCTATGAATCAGGTGGATAGCGCGTTGGGGGTGAGTTTTGGGTTGAATATGTGAGTACACTTTTCTTGAAAATATAGAGGGAAATTGTGGTTGTGGTTGTGTGTGAGTTTGAGTTAAGTTTACAATTATTTGGACAAGTTTTGTATAATAAAAACGCCTTTTAGGCGTTTTTGTTTTTGCGGGTAAATTAGACAAGTTCTAATTTACCCCTCCCCCAACAACCCCAACTCCCGAATCCTAAAAATAGCCTCAACGGCAGTTGACACGTCCAACTTCCTGTAGACAAGCCCGATATGCGCCTTTGCGCCGTCGGGCGTAAGCCCCATGTGGCTTGCAATTTCGTTGCGGCTGTACCCCTCGCACATCAGCCGCATTACCGTGGTTTGCTTTTCGGTAAACGTGAGATTTTCTTGAAGCCTGCCGCCTGTGAACCCTTTGGATTTCTTCGAGCGGGCGAGTGCCAAAATGTACAACGACTTGACAAATTTTCCGGACGGCTGGCCCTCGGCGGGGTCGTAAGTTTTTTGAATTACCCGCTTTTGCATCTTGTGAAGCATGCTGACTAAGTCTGCGCCTTGATTTATAAACATCTGGGTATAGCCGTATTCTTCTGCGACGACGGCGGCCCGCGACAGGTAATCCATTGCGGCGGATTGCCCCGTGCCGGGCTTTCTCCAGTAGGCAATTGCGAGTAAAATACAAGTTTCGATTATATCAATTACCCGCTTGTAACGCTCACTTAATTTAAGCAATTTTTGCAACAGCAATATAGCTTGGTTGTAGTTGCCAACAGTGATATACGCCCTTGCAGTGGTGAAATAACGGTAAGATTTGAACATTGACAGGCTATCGTAAATATTTTCATTACAACTTTTCAGCCACTCGTTCGCGGCTTGCTTGTCGCCATCCGATAGTTTAATTTCGCAGATAAAAGCTTGAAGATGAGGGCTTAGAAAGTAGGCTTTATCATGCTCAATCATGCCTTTTACATTTTCTAAAACTTTGTCTAATTCGCTGTTTTGAAGACCCGAATCCGGTGTCTCTGCAAAAATCACCGCCGCCAAAATCATCATGGCGCAAAATTTAATCTCCGCCGAACAGTCCGCGGGTATGTTTGAACACGCCGCCATAGCGTGCAGGGTTGCTTTGTCTAAATTGCTTCTTTCGTAATATATTCCCGCGTAGAGACACTCTTTTATCACGGGAAATTCTGCGCCGATTACGTCGCCGAAAGCCTTTTCAAAAAGCGTTATCCCCTTGTCCAAGTCGTCTGCGAATTCGGAAAAATCCCTAACAGAACGGTGAAAAAACGGTTGATTATTAGTTATGCTCGGTGTGTAAGCTCTGATGTTTACAATGCCTTTCAACGGAATCCGACCAAGCGTTTTCATCAGCGGGACAAGGGGTTTTCTGTAGTCCACGACATTAAACATCATATAATTAATCGTTGAGCGGGGATTCTTGATTACAATTTTCGGAAATGCTTTATAATATTTATCCAAAAGGCTCTCAAAATCGTCGGGGTGGCCCTCCGCAAAAGCCGCCCACGCCAGCGTTTCCAACAAGAACGGGTGCTTCCCCAAAAGTGCATCGTTCACCGCACGTTTAATGATATACAAAGTGTCCTCAATTGATGCCGACTCGGAATTGTAATTGTACATTTGATAGAGCGATTTTGCAACCGCATCATCGTTTTTGCTTTTCAAATAATAATCAATTGCGCGGAAGTAATCCTTTTTGCTGAAGTAATAATCGCCCGTCCTGTCATATTGTGCAGTCATGATTTGTTCGTACTGCTTTTGGAGCATTTTCATCAAAAAATCGCGGAATAAATCATGGAAAAAGTAGGTGTTGCGGTCGGTCTCGCGTAGGAACGTATTCTCTTGCACGAGCTCATGCAGAATCTCCGCGACATTCGTCTTTTTCAACTGCTTGTCGTCGGCAATCAGCCGTTCGCAAAGCTCCGGCGTGAGTTCTTCCGCGACCGACACAAGTAGCATAAACCGCTTGTGCCGCTCGTCCCACCGCTCCCAAACGTGCTCGGTCAAGAACCGTTCAAAGTAATCGCCAACGACCTCGCTGCTGTAATACTTCTCGTTCGACAAGAACATAGCGCGCACGCCAATCGCCCAGCCGCCCGTCGATACGAAGATTTCCTCGGCTTGCTTGTTCGTGAGATACCGCCCGTTGACCCCCCAGAAAATCTTGATTTCTCCCGCCGTGAATTGCAGATACTCGGCGTTCACAACGGCGATTTCGCCCTTTTGCACCATCGCGAACAGGCTGTCGGGCGGGGTTCGGCGGCTGAGGAGCAACACCGTGCAACTGCGCGGGAGCCGCTTAATCAGGCCGGGCAGTAACCCCAAAACGTCCTCATTATTAATATCGTGCAAATCGTCAAGGGTGAGAATGTACTCGGGGGTCGTATTCTTCCCCGACTCGGCCGCGAAAAGCCCCAAGGCACGGAAGGCGAACTCGAGCGGCTCGGTATTGAACGCGGGGTGGGTCGCAAGCTCGTTCAGCGCGGAATTTTCCGCTTGAAGCTCCGCCAACGCACGCACGAACCGTCCGCAAAACTCGGACGGTTTATTGTCGTGCTCGTCAAGGCTAATCCACGCCTGCAGCGCCCCCGCCGCCTTCTGCCTATGCTCCGCCCACAGCAAGGACGAGATGGTCTTGCCGAAACCTGCGGGCGCGTGTATGTATATGGCTTGCCGCGGGAGCAGGCCGTCCAACTGCTTCATGAGCGCGGTTCGGGGCAACTGCGCCTTCAATATTTGATTCTTCATTTTTTCA
>Ga0099364_10010081_pt1 | contig 13037 bp, 10 predicted proteins | sample TergutTh196P3_FD_73070 | JGI IMG/M metagenome (GOLD analysis project Ga0099364, IMG submission 73070) | Microcerotermes parvus P3 segment gut microbial communities from Pointe-Noire, Republic of the Congo - Th196 P3 | ecosystem: Host-associated > Arthropoda: Insects > Digestive system > Gut ...
AAAAGAAACGGGTAGGCTGCGACGGCTCGGTCAAAAACGCAGCCATGTTCTCAAAAAAACCGCCTATGGGATAGGACAGGTTCAGCTTCGGCTCATGGATATCGTGGCAGAAGCGCGTAAACTCCCTGATAAAGCCGACAGTGCCGCTGTAATCCGCGACATCGCCTAAAATGATCTTCTTTTCAGGCATGTCGGAAACTGTGATATCCGCCTCAGTCACGCCTATGGCATCGCAAAGCGAATCGGCGAAAGTGCTGATGATCAGGTACGCCTCCTGTAAATACTTTATCCTGTCGGCAGTCATATCCTTGTGCTTCCGAAACAGCTTCAGCAGCTTTTCTGGCGACCGCTCTTGTGCAAGTTCCTTGATCGTTTCAATGCTCACGCCGATTTCGGTCAGGACGCGGATCATGTTCACTGTCGTGATTTGTGTTGGGGAATAGAATCGGTAATTGTTGCCAAACTCGTCCCCGCGCTTTGCTGGGGTAAATGCGCCCGCCATGTCGTAATGCCGCAGCGATGACGCAGTCATCCCCACAAGCTCCGCAAACTCCTTGATGCTCAGATAGTCCTTGTCAAAAATCCTGTCGTCCATTTCACCCATCGCCATGCCCCCAAACTGAATTCACCAAACAAATATGCCCCGTTTGATATAACACGACGGGGCATAAAGTAATATATGTATTCTAATATTGTAATATATTAGCGTACTCGTCGGATGAAAGATGCCTACTGCATCGAATAAGGCTTTTTTGACGATTCAACTATCCTCACATAAAACGGCACGGCGGTATCCTCCTGTGGTAATTGTAATATAATAATGTACTTACGGTACATATCAATATCGTTTCGCGATGACGGCAAGAAATATAGACTTACCGTGGGTGATGTGATTATGTACCAACTTGAAAAATGCAATATGAAAGCATTCGGACAAGCCGTAAGGGAAGCCCGAGAGGGCAGGGGATGGACGCGTGAATACTTGGCGGAGGGGCTTGACCTTGCCGCCCGGTATATCATGTATATCGAAACACGCGGTCAGCATATGAGCCTGCAAAGGCTGTACGAGATATCGACGCTTTTCAATATCTCGGTAGACCAATTCTTCTTTCCCGACGCCGCCGCCAACAAAACCACGCGCCGCCGCCAGCTTGACGCCATGCTCGACGGCATGGATGACGCGGACTTGGCAATCGTGAGTGCAACGGCGAAAGCGGTGACGGATTCAAAAAGAGCTGTGTTATCGACTGTGGAATAGTCATGAAATTGGGAAATACACAGAGTTCGGTGATTGTTGTGATTTATAATATACGTCTATGCATATTAGCGGTTGACTCCGTTTAATAATATTTTGGAACACATAATTATCTAGCATCGTTTTCAACTTCGCGTCGATGACTTTTTTAAGTCAGGCCATACGAAAACACCTTTCCGAACTGGGCTTTTTTATTCGGTGAGGCAAGGGTTATGAAGCGATTACGCTGTTATTATGCGCATGTATATGAATTATGACAACGTTCAAAATGGAAATAAGCACTGTAAACTGCTATGGAGGTGAGTTTGTAGTGCGTATCGACGAAATTGACTTGGGTGCTATAATCAAGGCAGCCCTGTTCAGCGTGTTCTATACCAAAAATCAATGAAATACTATTACTATTATTGACGTTACAGGCAATACAAATATCTGAGCTCTTGAAGCACTGCATACAGATAATGGATGTGCAACGCTGAATCACTTTCGCTCTATCGAGCTGTTTTTCAGCGATTTTTGTCGTGCGTTTTCGCGGTAGTAATCCAGTACCAAAGCCGCGACTAGCAAAAGACCTGTTGCCACGACGCGGTAGTACGCACCTAGTCCCGCTACTACAAGCCCGTTCTGAAAACCGGCTATCAGGACTATTCCGATGAAAACGCCGAGCATATTGCCAGAACCGCCTGTGAACGCAACGCCTCCGAGAACGACCGCTGTTATGGCATCAAGGTCTGATCCGGTGACACCCGACGGTGAGCCCATTGCCATTCGTGATGCGAGCATCGCGCCCGCAAAACTAGCGATAACGCTGTTATTTACGAAGAGTATGGATGTGATTTTTTTTGTGTTAATTCCCGCGAGCCTCGCGGCGTTCGCGTTGCCTCCGGTCATATACGCCCTGCGCCCAAACCCCATTTTTGACAGGATTATCCCATATATCACAAGCAGAGCGACCATTATTATAAACGGGAGCGGGAAAATCCAGATGCTTGCAGAGCTTATAGCTAAAAAACTCTTGTTGCTTATAGGTATGTTCGCTGCATTGGTGATTACTAGGGACAAGCCACCGTAAATGGTACTGACAGCAAGCGTCGATATGAAAGGAGCGAAGCCCATAAAATTAACGAAGAACGCGTTAATCAATCCTGTGGCTGCGCCGAATAACAGCGTTAGGACAAGTGCCGGCACCCATGGGAGCCCAGCTCTGAGGAGAATCGAGATAATCACGCCTGCCATCATACCGGTACTCCCTGCGGACAGATCTATCTTCCCGCTGATAAGCAGACATGCAAGCCCTACAGCCAGTGTTCCCATTACAAAAGCAGAGTTGAATATATTCTTGATATTACCAATAGAAAGGTAATTTTCATTTATGACCCAAAACAGCAATAGGAAAACCACTAAAACAATGATGAGGGTAAACTCTTTCGAGTTTAACACTCTCTTGATAACTCGCCGCACCGTCTATCCCCCCTAATCCTTCATAGCCAGTTCAAGGACGCGTTCTTCCGTTGCCTCTTGTCTTTCGACTTTACCTGTTATACGCCCATTATGCATGACGATTATGTTGTCGCTAATGTTGAGTACTTCTGTCAGTTCAGATGAAATAAAGATGACTCCTATACCGAGAGCGGCGAAATCATGTATCATTTGGTATACTTCCGCTTTAGTCCCTACGTCGATTCCCTTCGTAGGTTCGTCAAGAATCAATACTTTTGTTGTCATCATGTCCGACGTCCAGCGCCCAAGTATAGTCTTTTGCTGATTGCCGCCTGACAGCTCTATAGTCAACTTCTCGGTCGACGGCGTCTTAATGTCATATTTGCTGACTGCGGCGCAGGCAAGCTTGTCCTCTGCTTTTACATCAAGGAAAAGCCCTTTTTTCACTTTTGACAGCACTGGAATACTGATGTTGTCGCATATTGACCGTCCAAGAATAAGTCCTTGCTCTTTCCTATCTTCGGGGCATAGCGCAATGCCGCTGTCGATCGCGTTTTTTGGCGACTTGAACTTCGCTTCTTTGCCTTCCAGCAGTATTTTACCTGAAATAATCGGGTCTGCGCCGAAGATAGCCCGCATCACTTCAGTCCTTCCAGCGCCGATTAGCCCCGCGAAACCTAGCACTTCCCCCTGCCTGAGGTCAAAGCTTATGTCTGTCACATAGTCCGTAGTAAGGTTCTTCACTTCGAGTATGACATTTCCTATTTTGTCATTACGCCTAATGCTGGAATATGTGTCGCCAATATCCCTCCCTACCATTGCCTTGACGAGTTCTTTCTCACTAGTTTGCGATGTTTCAAACGTCGCTACAAGCTGACCGTCTTTCAGTACCACTATATCGTCAGATATCTGGAATATTTCAGCCATGCGGTGGGATACATACAAAATGATTTTCCCGCGTTCCTTGAGCCGCCTGATCAAATCAAAAAGAATCGTGATTTCCTTATCAGTTAGCGGGGCTGTCGGTTCGTCAAAAGCGATAATATCCGACTCCCGCCTGTAAGCTTTCATAATTTCTATCATCTGCTGATATGCAACCGAAAGCTTTCCGACTATATCCGTCGGTTTTATCGATAGCCCAAATGCATCGATAATCTCCTGAGTCTTTCTTCGCAACTGCGATTTGCTTACAAAACCCAATTTGTTTTCGTGAAGGTCGTCCAAGAACACGTTTTCCATCACACTCATCGCGTTTATGAGTTGGCGCTCTTGATAAATAACGCTGATGCTTGATTTTATTGAATGGTATGGAGATGAGAAATTCTTTACCGAGCCGTTGATACTTACATGCCCTTCGTCCGGTTGCAAGTCGCCGCTCAGTATTTTCAACAGTGTACTCTTTCCGGCGCCGTTTTCTCCCATCAAGGCGCAAACCCGTCCCCCCTCCGCACGGAAACCGACGTTTTGGAGCGCCTGAACACCGGGGAATGCTTTACTTATATTAGTGAACTCAAGAAACTGTCCCATCTCTCAACTCTGCTCCTTTCTCTTTCCCCTTTTTCCGATTCGGCTCCGTTGCACGGGGATACCCACACTTTGCGCTCTGCGACGCGTGAAATAGTCGAGCGTCAGAGCGAGTATGAGAAGAATTCCGGCGGCAACATCCTGCCAGTACGACGTGACGCGCATCATAGTGAGGCCGTTGTTGAATCCGTTGATCACCAGAAGGCCCAGAAAGCAGCCCAACATATTTCCAGTACCGCCTCCTAACGAAATCCCACCGAAAATAACTGCTGTAACGGCAGGAAAAGCATAGCTGTTCGTACCGCTTAGGTCGCCTGTATTTAACCGTGCGGCGAACAACATCCCTGCCAATGCGCCGAGCATACCGCTGTTAGCGAATAAGATGTACGACAGCTTCTTTGGGTTCAGGCCAGCCAAATGCGCCGCTTGCTTACTGCCGCCACACAAGTAGATGCTGCGCCCGAATTTCGTTTTGGCAAGAATGATACCATATATTATTATTATGACCAATGATATTATAACCGTGACTGGTACGATGTTCCCTATCTTATAAGTCCCGACCCAAACAATAACAGGGTCGACAATACTAATCGGCCTGCCGCTTGGGACTATAAGCGATACTCCTCTGGCAAGAAATGAGCCGACTGCAAGCGTGGCAATAAAGCTTTGAACACGGAACTTGTTGACAAGGAGTGCATTGATAAGTCCAAAGGCGATTCCAAGCAGTAACCCGATAATAACAACGACAAACCATGGGATGCCGCTGACGGACAGCAACGTCGCCAGCATGGCGCCGGCTGCCGTGCCAACATATCCGGGCGACAGGTCAAATTCTCCAATCAAAATCGGCATTGAAACCCCAACTACAAATATTGTGTACAAAACCATGGAGTTGAGGATGCTTGTGATATTTCTGATACTGAGATAGGAGTGGTTCGGCGAAAAATACCAGAAGAAAAGTATTATCAACAATAATACAACAAGAAGAGTAAAGGTTTTTGACTTAAGAAATTTTCTGGTTTTTCCAACTTTGTCCATAGAAATCCCTCCATATTACGCGTATCTGTGACACAATCCAAGAATATGCTGTCAAATGGATTGTTTTATGCCGTAAACTTCAGCGTTGTATTTGTCGATTTCATCATTGATAAATCTGTCGCCATGTGGAAAAATAGTTCCCGGAGCACCGTAGGTTATACAGGGTATAAAGTTGCCATTAGTGCAATAGGTTTCAAGTACACGACGCGTTTCGGCGCGGATTTCAGCTTCGGTCGAGTCAGCCCTGTCAGCAACGGCCGCGTCGATGCCGCCCATGAGAGCCATACGCCCATCTAAATATTCTTGTATTTTTTGAATGTCGTTTTGAGGGAGTACGCCTTGCCACACATCAATGTGCAACTCCACCATGTCCTCAACTATTTGTTCGCAGAATGAGTCGGCATGGTGCATGATTACTACACCGCGCTCATGCGCGTATTTGTAAGCCTTTAGGTATTGAGGTTTGATAAACTCACGCCAAAGTTCCGGTTGAATAAAAAGGTTATTTTTGCTGCCCCAGTCGTCGTGTGAAAGAAGGACATCGGGCTGCACATAATCTACTATCAGCCTCATTCCATCGTATCGGTACTCGCCAATAGCGTCACACAGGTCTTTCATGGCTTCCGGCTCAGTCATGAAGTTGATAAACATGTCTTCAAAGCCCATCAGAAAGTGCAATCGCTCAAACACGCCCGTTGGCGCAAACGCCATCACAAGGTTGTTTTCCCGATCTACTTCTTCGACACGTTTGATATATGGTTCCCATATCGATTCCAATGAACAGTTGGCAATGAGGTCAGGTACTTCAACAATGTCACGCCAAGCTGTGATGTCTTTTATGACCTTATTCTTATCGGTAACGTGCGGCATAGCTGCAGGCACTCCTTGCGGCCAAATGATCTCAGTCCCCCATAGGTCTTTCGTGGGAGGCATACCTTCGTAACGCTGCCCCCGAACAAAGAGCGATACCGGATCTCCGGGCAGAAATACCGTGCCCTCAAATTGCTTGACAATCCTGTCAGGCTTCCCGTTTCTCTTAATTGTTTCAAGAATGTTTTGTTTTGGACTTAGCATGTTTATTGTTCTCCCGTTCTACATTTTCCTAGATACAACGTAACATATTAGTTAAGCAGGAATTACTACATAGCGGCCGAGTAGGAAACATCAAAACTCAGCCGCTACGGTGGGTGGCGGAATTAAAACTTGAGCGGATCTATATACCATTACAAAAAAGGGTTTTAGCGTTTTTTACGAAAGTCCGCTTTCTCTCCGCACAAAATCAAAGTAGTCTTGATATGTGTCTTTAGTCACAACTTCATATCCGATTTCATAAAACGTCAGTATATCGGTGGGTAAGCGAATACCAGACCAGAGCGAATCGAACGTTGAAGTGCCGTTCATCAGTGAAACAAGACCACTTAACGCTGGTGCGCCATACTGATAGGCTGTTGATGCCACGCAAGCGACGAAACAGCCCTCATAGCCGCTGTCCCATAATGCGGCAAGGACATCGCTGTTTGTAGCAATAATAAGGACGCGGTCGTCAATCCCCAAATTCTCAGCGGCGCGCATGGCCCCCTGCGCGTACAACTCGAGGCAAGCAGGGACAAACCAATATTCGACTTGCGGGTTAGCAGCAAAGAGCGCTGCCGCCAAATCGTACCCGGTTTCCTCGTTTAGCCCGCCCGTTACGCCGTCGGCAGGGAAAATGTTGTTGTTGCCCGGCAGTTTCTCCTTGAAAAAAGCTTCATTCCCAAGGTATCGGTCATGGAAGTCGGCGTTCGGCGAGAATGTGAAGTTCAGCAAACCGAGCTTGGACGTATCGATTTCGCCCCAATAGGTTTTGTAATTGTCAAAGAGCCATGATGTCATCTCTCTGCCGACAGTGATTCCTTCCATTCCGATGAGGTGAACGGTCGCAGCTCCGCTACTGTCACGTACAGAGTTGAGAACTCCAATATAGGGCAAGCCGGTGCCGTCCAGAACCTCTTTGATGCGTTGGTTAGCAGAAGCGTCAATGACGATTATATAACCGTCTACGCCTTGGTCGGCATAAATCTCAATATTTTGAATCATCGCATCGATATCGCTATTCGCACAATAGTCAATGAACTTTACATTAAAAACCGACTCCATTGAAACGAGTGCATCCCTGATGTTCAGAAACAGTTGCATCGGTCTCATGTATGCCCAAACAATTGTGTACGTTTCTCTTGAATAGGGGTCAACGTCGTCCATAAAAAATCCGATTGTGTTCGCATTTACTGAGGGATCCCCCACTTCGCCACCAGTCGACCCGCTAGGCGCGGTGTCTAATCCACCGCTAGGCGAGGTGTTTGTACCGCTGGGCGAGGTGTTCGTGCTACCGCTAGGTGTAGTGTTTGTGCCGCCACCGGAGTTCTCATTTGTGTTTCCATCACCGCAGGCAAAAAGAGTAAGCGCTAAAACGATTACGATTAGTATTGCAAGTGCTTTTTTCATTTTATACTCCTTTTTAATAATAGTTGCCTCATTTATTCTGAAGTCGTGGCTCTCCGTTTTCAACCGCGTTTTTGTAGAACACGGTTAACTACACGTTTATGCTTACAATATTAGTTTTCTAATTAATGCTTTCCATACGCACCACCGCCTTCCAATACGCCAACCAAATGACCATCCAACTATTTCCTATCAGTAATACAAGTTCACTTTTCTCCATAAGTCCTTAATGTTTCAAACATAGCGCCAAGGTTTTCTCGTTTAGAAATTCCAATGCATGCATTTGTGTCAATAATATAGCCTCGCTGGGTGCACAAGTATCAACTAGAATTATTGCATCAGTCCGCAAAAGTCGGCTTATTTCCATATTTCACGCAATCACAATCGGAGTAGCCGATGCAGAATTGTATCATATTTTCATGCACTCGGTCATTTCCGAATAAAAAGATTGTGAAAGCCAATATTTTGCTTTTCGCAAAAGGATAGCGTAACTAAATTTCAAATATTGCATTTTGTTATGCTAATGAAACTCGTTCATTATTGCTATTTTACAAAACAGAAAACTATCGGTACTAATATTTTGCGATATATCAATTAATTAGTTGCCTTCGCTTTAATGCGCGAGATCTTCATTGAGCCTGACTGGAAAATAACCTATTTGATTCCTGTATTTCAATGAAATGAAATGCCAACATAAATTTCAGACGAGTCCAGTAGTCATTTAAGTCGAGTCCTGTTATATCTTCTATGCGGGAAACGTGGTACAGCACATTGTTCCTGTGCATGTTGAGGAGCCTTCCCGCTGCTGTCGCTCGTCTTTCGGAAATCAGATGAGCATACAATACTTGAACCAACCGTGTATTGTTTTCTTTGTCATATTCAATCAACTTCTTCAAACTCTTGCTATGCGGTGTGTTGCCAAATGCGTCAAAAGGTCCAGATTGCGCAAAATGAAGCGCAAGGTAAGGATAAATGCTATCGTAGAAAAAGACCTTACCATTACTGCCGGTTTTCTCAAAAGCTGTCGCTTCGAAAACTGCCGTGTCAAAATTCCAGTAGTTGCCAAGTGTTCGTAACTGCACTCCTATAGTCTGCGCTCTTGTGGCTTGTGTATACGCGTTTTTCAGTTCGGGTAATGATGTGAACATTTCGCTCACCCCGCACATAGCCCCATATTTCTCAAACAAAGGTAGAAGCTTCGACAAGTTACGCACGGATTGTTTATTATCCGATTTACTGTATGTATTAAGTACGACTATCTCGTATTTGTGTGCAATGATTTTTGAATCCGGCAGATAAGCCGTCAACTCCTTCACGAAACGGCCTACAAGAACGGTAGAGTTATCCTCGAACACTACGCGATATGCGTCAAAATTTCCCTTAAATAGGATATCCGAGGTTTTTGCGCGTTCTCCGATAATGAACGGGTTGGTGAGGTTCTCATATAGCATTTCGGATAGTAAGGAACTGTAAATATGTGACGGGTTGGTGCGCTGATACCTCAGAAAACAGATTTGTATATACTCCATGAATATTTCAAATAAATCTATGGATGCTAGCGATAGCGGCTCATGGCTGCACTCCATAACAGCCTGTAATAGCAACTCGTCACCGTATCGGCACCATTTGGTGACAATTTCATACTGAGCTATTACACCGGGAGGGCTTACTATTACTCCCTGTTCCTGTTCGTAAATCTCAAACCGTCTTCTGTCTCTGAACTTTTGCATCGTCTCATCGGTATGGTAGCCCTTTTCCAGCATCGTGATATTGACAGGGTCTTGGCATGAGATGTTTTTTGTATATGCCAATAACGTGTAGGACGAGTCGAATATCGAAACAAAGTTTTTCAGTACGGTTTCGCTCAAATCAGTCAGACGTTGATAATCGCAGTTATCAATCAGGGCGGTCTGCATTTTAAGTATCCATTCGTTGATTTCCATAAAACGCCGCTGAACAAGGTTAAACAGCCAGGATACGTCCTTGTTCTCGTTGATGACTATTATACCTTTCAGTGCTTCGCTATCCTCGTCGTCGTCAGTAAAACGATCCCGTATGCATAAATAGAAATACCCTGGGTTTGCAATATTACACTGCATTGCTGCAGATAGCAGACATGCGTAAAGTATGTCTGGCTTCATCTCATCCGGGCTATCCGGCAGCAAGGAAATCCACTTGAACTCCGGTTCAGCGATTGCGTCCAGATAATGTGACCCCCGATACGGTTGTAATAATTCAATCACAATATTTTTTGTAATCATAACTACTGCTACCCTTCAAGAATTCCTTTATTTTTCCAACTGATCGAAGCTTTAACCCTTATAGTAAACAAGGGTCAAAATCAGCACAATAATCGCCAATAACACCAGTAGAATTGCAGATGCAAGCACTATTCCAGATGGCGTTATGACATTTATCTTGCTCAATATTACAATGTATGGAGTTACTAGAAAGCCGCCCAGATTCATTGCCGCCATCATTACACCAGAAGTTAAAGGTATGGATTCAGGATTGCTTTTCTTGTTGATGAGCGCCATAGTGCTTGGCAGCAAAATTACCATGCCAAATCCCGATATAAACGAGCCTATTGAAAGCACTAAAAATGAAGGTGCAATAACGAGAATTAGTTGCCCTAATGCGGCCACAAAAAATGCTGCAGGAAGAATATACTGATGCATCTTCTTATATACAAAGCCGAAGACAAGTCCTGCGAATATTCCGCCAATCATTAGCATTGTCATTACACCGGCAGCGGCAGACGCATCTCCGAAACCACCTTGGATTACTAAGGAAGAAACTACTACATTGTTCTGATATACTAAAACCATGGCGAATAAAAGGTTCAGGCAAAGTAAGTATACCGGTGTCGGCAGTCGAGCTTTTTGAACAACTAACTTTTTTTGCGTTGTTGTATGGTCTGCTTTCGGCATACAAAGAACAACCATTAGTAGTCCGATGCCACCGATTTCGCTCATTTACAGGAATGCTTATTGCCGAAATGCGCACAGACGAAGTTATTTGATCTTTTTCTGCGGTAAAAGTTTTTTTGTCTTAGTGTGCATCAGCTGTCTCCCTTGTTTCAACGGTTTTATTCAAGTTCTTAGTCATAATCACCATTAGCAGCAGAAGCATAAACAAAAACACAGGGTAAACATGCAGGCCGGCTGCCCCAGCGATTAAGCCAAACAACGGTGGCATTAAAGTTGAGCCGGTATAAGCACTCGCCATTTGCACCCCTACAATAGTTTGAGAGTTTTCTATCCCAAAATTCTCTGGTGTAGAATGTATGATTGACGGATATACGGGTGCGCAGCCAAGCCCGACAATGATTAAACCCATCAAGCAAATCCAATCGTTTTTCACGGGAAGCCACACTGCCACTATGCCGATAAATATTAAAACCAACCCACACTTAATCATTTCTCTGTCGCCCAATTTATTAGAAATAAATCCTGTTACAAAGCGACCGAACGTTATGCCAAGAAAGAAAAAAGAAGCAAACATAGCTGCTGTTTCAACATTAACACCTCTATGATTTACAAGATAGGTACTTGCCCATAACCCTGTTGTGGCTTCCAGCGCACAATACCCAAAAAAGGCCGGCAGCACATATTTGACTCCTCTAATACGTAAAATCCCGAAAAGTCCTTTTTTAGCAGAAACATTGCTTTGTAAACCGTTTTCCCGTTTTTTCCAGAGTGGCAGGCTCATAAACAATACGGCCACGAAAATAATCTGGACTACGAAAACCGCCCTGTAACCATTATTCCAATAAAATCCGCGAGTCAGATAAAAACCTATTATATATGGTCCCGCCATTGCCCCAATGCCCCAAAAGCAATGCAGCCAATTCATATGTTTGGAAGTGTAATGCACAGCAACGTAGTTATTTATAGCCGCGTCAACCGCACCGGCGCCAAGACCGTATGGGACTGCCCAAATACAAAGAAGCAGAAACGAATCTGATACAGAAAAACCGAATAATGCCAACGCAGTCAAGCAGACACTAAAAGCTGTTATAAGCCCCACGCCCGCCATCTTCGTCAGCCTGTCTGAAAGGAGGCTTGATATAATTGTACCCGCAGCTATTATCATGGAAACAATACCCGCATAATGAACAGGCACATTTAATTGTGTCCGCATAGCAGGCCACGCAGCGCCAAGAAGCGCATCTGGAAGCCCCAAGCTGATAAACGCGATATATATGATAATCAGCAACAACGAGTACATATTTATTCATGCCCCCTATTCATTTCCAAATCCGTATTTACCTCACCATCCCAAAAAACGATTCAATATCTCGGTTTCCCACTTATGCTTTTATGTAATCCCTATACCACAAGGCGCTATCCTTTAATATCCTCTGCTGTGTGCCATAATCCACAAAAACAAGCCCGAATCTCTCGTCATACCCTTTTGCCCACTCAAAATTGTCAAGCAGGCTCCAATAGAAATATCCCCGCACATCAACGCCATCTGCGGCGACTTTTTTTAGGCTTGCGATATGCGCTCGTACATAGTCGATGCGATTAATGTCATGCACTTTGCCGTCCGGCGATGGCGCGTCATGACAAGACATACCGTTTTCGGTGATGATAATAGGGGTCTTATAACGCTCGTATAGATATTTGGGCATCCAATAGTAAGTTTTCGGGGTGATGGGCCAGCCCATGGCGGTTCTTGGGTGGCCGACCGGCCTGCTCGCCAACTGAAAGCCTTTTTCGTCGTCGCTATGGCTGACGGGCGCTCCGTAGTAGCAGTTTTGGCCATAAAAATCAAGTGGCTGGTTAATGGTTTCCATGTCGCCTTCTTTCACTTTTGGCATAATTTCCTGATTCCCCGCAATTTTCGGATATTTGCCTAAAAAGATAGGGTCGCTCCACCAAGCCACGCTGAAGACCCCTCTGTCGGCAGACACATAAAATGTGGCTTTACGAGCAGCTTCTATATCTTCGGCACAGTTGGTATTTGGGAAATAAAATTCTCCCGTAGGTGCATAGCCAATTTTGCTGTCTTTTACATTTGCCCTAATTGCTTGTACTGCATATCCGTGGCCTAAGAGCGTGTTGTGCGCCATTTGCAGCACATCCTTAACAGGGAACGAAATGCCGGGTGCATGTACAGCGTCTTGGTAGCCAAGCCCGATAAAGCATTGCGGCTCGTTTATCGTGAAAAAGCTTTTAACCCTATCCCCAAAAGCCTTCACACAGACCTCAACATAATCGGCAAACCATTTTGAACTATCTGAATTAAGCCATCCGCCGCGACAAAATAGTTCGTATGGATACTCCCAATGGAATAACGT
>Ga0099364_10010082_pt1 | contig 13036 bp, 14 predicted proteins | sample TergutTh196P3_FD_73070 | JGI IMG/M metagenome (GOLD analysis project Ga0099364, IMG submission 73070) | Microcerotermes parvus P3 segment gut microbial communities from Pointe-Noire, Republic of the Congo - Th196 P3 | ecosystem: Host-associated > Arthropoda: Insects > Digestive system > Gut ...
TGCCATAGAACAGGGTGATACAATCAACAAAGTCACCATCATTCGTAACGGCTCCCGGGCAAATGCCTTCAGGGCGGATCAGGCAAGCTTTGATACCCTTGTTCAGGATTTCTCTGAAGCTGCTGCCGCCAGAGCCAGGGCCCAGCGGGAGGCGGATATTGCGGAAATAGACAGGCAATTTTCCAATGCCCAGCTTGCAGAATCGGGACTCAGGTATATTGTACATTCAGCCGGAACGGGCCCAAAGCCCAGCCCGGGAAGTACCGTGTCAATCTCATACAAGGGGCTCTTCCTTTCAGGCCAGGTATTTGACGATTCGGACTTACACGGCGCCCCTCTGGAATTTCAGGTCGGCGTAGGGCAGGTTATCCAGGGAATGGATGAAACCATTCTCGACATGACCCTCGGAGAAAGGCGCACCGTAATCATTCCCCCTGATCTGGCTTACGGAGAACGAGGTGCGGCTAATATAATTCCTCCAAACAGCTATCTGATTTTTGAGCTTGAGCTGCTGGAGATAAAATAGCCGTCCGCCTTGCATATTAAGGAGTACCGTTAATGTTTTGTGATGATGACGATGATGATGACGAGGACGAAAAAGAAGAGGAAAAGCAGGCTTCATTCGATCCTCTGATGGCAAAAATGCTAAAAACCCGAACTATTCTGCTTTCCGGTCAGATAAACAAGGAGCTGGCGGAAAAGACCATCAGACAGCTCATACTTCTTGAGAGTATGGGAGACGATCCCGTGCGGATTTTTATCGATTCACCGGGCGGAGATGCGGATGCCGGTTATGCAATTTTTGACATGATCCGCTTTGTCAAACCTCAAGTTTGGACTATAGGTATGGGGCTTGTTGCCAGCGCGGCAGCTATCATTCAGCTTGCAAGCCCCAGGGAACGGCGCGTAGGCCTCCCCAATAGCCGCTATCTCATTCATCAACCTCTTTCGGGAATCAGAAGTGTAGCCACAGATATTGAGATCCATGCAAGGGAGCTGGAAAAGCTTCGGGAAAAAATAAACCGGCTCATTTCCGAAGAAACCGGAAACCCTCAGGAACAGGTAGAAAAAGACACGGACAGAGATTACTGGATGAGTGCAGAGGAAGCTGTGAAATACGGCCTTCTCAGCCGGATCATTTCAAGGCGGGATGAGCTCGCCTGACAAGCTTGAAATTGCATGATAGAGCTTGTGGCTTTTTTTGGAAATCCGGGGATAAAATATTCCCGTAACCGGCATAATGCGGGTTTTTTGCTGGCAGAGAAGCTGCCTTTTTCCGATGTCCTTGGCTGGCAAAAGAAATTCAAGGGCTTATATGCCTCTTTGGACAGAAACCGGCTTCCGCTTGACCTTTCAGCTGAGCTTATCTGTCAGCTATCCGGCCGGCTTCACTTCATCAAACCTGAGACTTTTATGAATCTGTCGGGAAACTCAGTGTCTGAGCTGGCGTCATTCTTTAAAATCAAAACTGACTCAATTCTGGTAGTCCATGACGAACTGGAATTGCCTCTGGGAACCCTCTCCCTGAAATTCGGCGGTGGCCTAGGCGGGCACAACGGGCTCCGTTCCATGAAAGCCTCTTTTGGCAATGCGGACTTCTGGCGTATTAGAATAGGCATAGGCCGGCCTGATCATCGCTTGCCCGGCGAAGGTGGCCCCCCAGGCAGCGGGAAGGGTATTGTTGACTGGGTGTTAACGGACTTTGGAGTGGACGAGCTGGAAACACTGGACAGGGTGCTGGAAACTGGTGCAGAGCTCCTGGTTAAGGCCCTTACCGGCGACCCGCAAAGCTTGCTAAGCGAATGGGCAAAAAAGAAAGTTGAACACGGTGAATGAAGAGCTGCTTGAAAGGGGGCTGGAAGAGTTAAAGCTCCTTTCGGAGAGGAATCTTTCTCTCCTTACCCGATACATCAAAGAAATCGAGCTATTTAACCCGGCATACGGCCTTGTAAAAGTGAGAGACACACGAGAATTTATTTTAAAACATATTCTTGATTCTCTTGCGCCCTTTGACATTATTAATAGCCGCTTGAAAAAAACTGACAAAGCTCCGGCCGTCGCCGACGTGGGTTCAGGAGCCGGTCTGCCGGGAATACCGCTGGCCATCTGTATGCCCGATGTACAGTTTACTTTGGTTGAGCGCATGGGTAGGCGAGCCGGCTTTTTACTGAATACCATCGCCGCATTGGGCCTTTCCAATGTGCAAGTAGAAGAAAAAGAGATGGAAAAGCTTGTCCCAGCTTGCTTTGATCTTGTTGTATTGCGGGCTTTCAGACCCCTGGAAGACAAAATTCTGAAAGGCCTCCTGGGGCTGCTCGGGCCGGACGGAATTCTTGCCGCCTACAAAGGCCGCCGGCAAGCGCTTGAAGAAGAAATGTCCAGCCTTATGGATGCGGGGAATAAAGACAAAGGCCCTTCCATAGGGGCTTGGGAACTTTTCCCTCTGAAAGTTCCCTTTCTTAAAGAAGAAAGGCATCTTCTCTTGATTCATCGCCAAATTTCTTCGCATGTGGATAACTTGTTGACAAACAGTGACTTATACACAGCTTGCATCTGAAGAGTTCCCATGTTACCTTTAATTATCATAAAGATATAAAGATGAAAAACTTTGCCAAGCTGATGCTTTTTTACAGTTTAACTTTTGTTGCCCTCTTTTTGGCAACTTTCTTTCTGGAATATCTATCTTCCTGGCTCTCTATACTCAGAAGCTTCCCCGCAGAAGCTCATGCGCTGGAAAATGCTGCGGAAATTATCTGGAAAACCATTCCGGCTGTATTGTATTTTTCCATCCTTTTGACCCTTAGTTATACCGCCCGTAAAAAAATGCATGTTATCTTTGCGACAATCGGCATTTTCATCCTGGGCTCTGTCTTTGCAGTCTGTATTTCCCTGGGTACCAGCCGCGCCGAAGCCATAAGGCCGATATTTAGGCAGGTTTCTTTTACGCATACAGAACCGGGCCTCATCATTTCCCGTCCAAACATAGATATAGTACTCCTTGGCGAAAACAGTGATGTACGTGGACCCCGTCTTGTTTCCATTCAAGGGCAACCCCTAAGCTATCAGCAAGTACCCCTTGGGCTCGATAATACCATTTTGACCCTTCCGGAGCTGCCTTTCGGTGCAGATCCGTCCTGGTTTTTCCAGAGCATTGCCCTTGATTTTTCACTAAGCGCCAGGGCGCTTAAAAGCCGCTTTGAGGAAAGCTTTATTTCTTTTGTAATCTACGCCCTTTCCCTGATCCTGCTCCTGGCCTCCTTGCGCCCCATTATTGGACCGACACAATGGCCTTTGGCTAATCTTTTCATTGGAGCATTTGTTTTTCGCCTGATTCTTAATCTTGAAACCTTTCTGAATGCACGGGAAATAAACGCCCTTCTGGCTTATTTCATTGGTGAGCGCTTCCCTCCCACAATTATCACTCCTTTGATTTTTTGTACTATGAGCGCCCTGATTATCCTGTATACCTTTTTGGCCCACCTTGCCCGGCCGAGGAAAAATATAGATGGCTAAAATAAAAATTAAAATTAAAATGGAGACTATTTTTTCTCCACTGGGTATTTTCTTTATTTACATACTGGCTTCGGGTCTGCTTATCATGTGCTTCCGTATGATTTTTCCGGGAGAAGCCCCCCCGCTATCCAAATTTTCCTCTTCCTGGCGCCTAATCCGGGGTCTTTTGACTTACTTCGATCTTTTTCCTGCACTTGCTTTTTCAGCCTTTGTTATTCCCTTTGGTTTTAGGGTGTATACGCAGGAAAAGATAAGTCCCTTTTCACCTCAATTCCTCCAGTACCTCACAATGCCAATCGTTACCACCATAGTCGCAACGGTACTCTACGGCCTAATCTACTTCCTGGCCATTCCCATTGCCCAGAACAACGAGGCAAATCTGCGTTTCCAAGGTCAGCTCTATCAGCTTGCTAAAGAGCAAGCCCAGGAGTATGCCAACATGGATAGATGGGAAGAAGCAGCCCAATTGCTGTCGGTTTGCGAGAGCATCTGGCCTGATGGACCGGAAACTGCAAGGCTTATAACAGAAATTGCAATAAGACTTGAAGAAGCTCGCTATACTCCTATCGATATTCCTGATATTCCACAGACAGCTTCAATGCCCTTTCTGCCTGAGTCCCGGCCGATAAACGCAACGGAAGCTCTTGAATTGGCGGAAACCGCCTTGAACGAAGAAAGGTTTTTTGATGCCCATTGGTTTGCAACCCTTGTCACCCAGCTTGCAAGACCCAACAGCGCAGAAATAGCCATAGCTACCAGGCTTGCAGGCAGGGCTTGGGAAGGCGTAACTTCCCTGGAGCCAAATGCATCTGAAGCCCTGGCTCACAGTACCTATAGGCTAAAACGTTACGGCTACGAGGCCCTTTTGGGAAGAGAGTGGATAAGAGCCTATCATACTTTCCAGCAGCTTCAGGAAATCACCCCCCACGATCCGGATCTGGTCAGATTTCTTGCATTGAGTGAGGCCGGAGTCAGACAGGTAGCCTTTTTCATTGATGAAATGGAACTAACTATGGGGAGAATGCTCTCCGGTGCGATTTTTTCCCTCCCGTTTGATCACGGGCGGATAGTGATGAGGGTCTCCTCCCTTTCTACCTTTCCCGATTTTGCCGAGGGTATTGGAGCTGATATCATGGCCTTCGATCATGAAGGCCGTCCCCTTTGGAGCATTGAAGCCCCCTACGTTAAATTTCTTCCCGTTACCCTGAATTCAGGGTCTGCCGTAACAGCTATGTTCCGGGCACTGAGCCGGTATGGAAACATAGTTTACGAACCGACAGCCCATGATATTGGCCAGAGCGCCCCCTACCCCGGCAGCATTATCCTTGAACTACCCTGGTATGACTTCATCCTTCTTTCAGATATAAACGCGGGATTTTCAGGGCTCTCCATGTTTGATATCAGGAGAGCAGCTGACAAATTCGGCGCCTTCGGTTATATACCTGAAATTTTCCAGACCGAGCTGCTTGAGCGATTTATTAGACCGCTTTTCATCCTTCCTTTTGGGATTTTCACCGTTGCTCTTGGATGGCGTTACAGGGCCTTAAAGCACCCCCGGTATATGGCAGTTCCCATGTTGTTCATATTGCCCGTTGTTTTCAGCGGAACCATACAATTCAGCCGGGCTTTACTTGGCAATTTGGGAACTTTGATGGTAGTATCTCTAGGATTTACACCGGCCTTTGTGTTTTTCTCCGCCGCACTCCTGATTCTCCTTGTTATTTCCCTAATCATACTTGCCTTACAGCACGGCTAAGGCCGCTTCTAACGTATATTCATGAAAAAACGTTCCAGGAAAGTCACCCGACGCTCGGCATCGCTTACATAATTACTTTGGGGAAACTCCCGAATCAATTGCCGGTAGTATTCCAGAGCTCTCCGTATGTCCCGGCTGGGGCTGTTGGCTTCAAAGAGCTGGCCGTAAAGCCATAAAGCTTCATCGCTTGTAATGGGATGGCGCTGCAGCATGGTATTCAAAATCGATAGAGCTGCCTCCACCCTGCCTTCATCAAATTCACTTCTGGCCTGTCGGATATATTCATCAGGCGGAATATCGGGCAATATATTTTCTTCAGGCAATCTGTGTTCTTCGCGCAAAACCTCGGGCAACGTCTCGGCCATATCGGCTTCGGGCGTCACAGAGGGCGTTGCGGGAGCAACGACCCCGGGGGGAACCGGCCAGCGAGGCTCCGCAATTATCCTGCTTGTATCGGCGCCACTTGCTCTCTCTCCTACGATAACCTGAACATGGTCGTTGACAATATAATCCTGAATAAAATCCTGTCTATAAAACCTGAGAACATAGGTTCCAACTTCTTCGGCGCGAAAGAGAAAACTCTGCCCAACTGTGACTCCGGCTTCAATATCCAGCCTCCGTGAATCGAAGCTGATACCCCGGCGGTTTCCCAGCTCTCCCATGAAAACCCAGCCTGTACCCCTAAACGGAATTTCCAACAACTGCCCGACGACAACCCTGACAGTCCTCGAAATCACAGGCGTTTGTTCAGGGGGCGGTGTGACTCGGCCGGGAAGTCCGGGCAATGGGACTTCCGGCTCAAGATCCGCCCGGTCAGGAGGCGGGGGGAGCTCCTGGACAGGAGGAGGCAGCTGTGACTCTGCAGGCCCGAGAAAGGGGGGCGGCAGAGGCGGAACAGCGGGAGGAGGCGCTGGTGACACAGGAGGAGGCGCAGGAGGAGGTTCCGGCGGCGGCGCAGCAGCAGGAGGAGGCGCTGGTGGCGGCGCAGGAGGGGGCGCTGGCGGCGCGGGAGGAGGCGCTGGCGGCGCGGGAGGAAGAGGTTCCGGCTCAGACTCGGGTTCCGGCTCGGGCTCGGGCTCGGGTTCAGGTTCCGGCTCGGGCTCCAGCTCAGATTCGGGTTCCAGTTCAAGCTCGGACTCAGGTTCAAGCTCGGGTGCAGGTTCAAGTTCAGGTTCGGGTTCCAACTCGGGTACAGGTTCCAGATCGGGCTCAAGTTCAAGCTCGCCTGTCTCTTCTACCTGTCCGTATTCTGTGTCTTCGGTTATGTCTTCAGCTTGTTCTTCTGCTGTTTCCTCAATTGCCGGGTACCATATTGGAAACTCCGGCTGCACATCTTCAACCGGAGCTGAGGGAGTTCTACAGGAAAAAGCCAGGGATATAAAAAGTAGCAGTACAAACCAGCATTTTGTATTTTTTTTAATCATGGGACACCTTCCAGAAGCCTGTCAACTGTAGACCTAATTTCATCACGCCATATATCGGAATCTGTAATTCCGGCGGAGTTTTCCGGGTTTCTCCAAAAGGGACGAATGTCCTCAATGGACCAGAAACTTCTGGGCTCCTGCTCAAAAAGCAGCTCAGGAATAAAATCCGGCTCTGATGGCATAAAGAGATCTTCAAGGGGGATAGTAAAATCCAAAGACATAAGCTGGGCAGGAGTTTCGCTTGTTCCTCCTCCCAACCTTGATACCATGACGATAATCAACAGTAACAGAACAAGAGTTAGCATAGCTCCAAGCCCTATAATCAAGACCCGTCTATTTACAGATTTGAGCCGGGGGATCAAAGAGAATCCCTTAAACAGCTCGAGCACTCCAATTATCTTTTCTTTCAGCTTTGTCAAGAAAATCATTTGCCTTGTATTATACCATAAATGTCGCTATAATCATACCATGCAAAATGAACGTCTTAATTCTTTGCTGAAAAGATATGAAGAATTGTGTGAAATAGTACAGCACCCGGATCTAACAAAGGATGCTAAAAAATACCGGGAAACAATGAGGGAATATTCCCAGCTTGGCGATATTGCCCAGGCCGACAGAGAGCTGTCTGCTCTTTCAAAACAGCTTGACGAGGCAAAATCCCTTGCCCAAAACGAAAAAGACCCGGACATGAAGGAGCTTGCCAAAGAAGAAACCAGAGAGCTGGAAATCAAGGTAAAGGACGCAGAGGACAAACTGAAATTTCTTCTGGTTCCCCGTGACCCTCTGGATGAAAAGGACATCATCATGGAAATTCGCGCGGGGACAGGAGGGGAAGAAGCGGCCCTCTTTGTATCCGATCTTTTCAGCATGTACTCCCGCTTTGCGGAAACAAAGAGCTGGAAATTTGAAATAATGAATTCCAACGAAACGGAGCTGGGAGGCTATAAGGAAATTATTTTTTCGGTCAGCGGAAAAAATGTCTACGAAAATCTCCGCTACGAATCGGGAGTACACCGGGTTCAAAGGGTACCCAGCACGGAGTCATCCGGCCGCATTCACACATCGGCGGTGACAGTGGCGGTGCTTCCCGAGGCGGATGAGACGGAAATTGAAATTCATCCAGATGATCTCCGTATTGACGTGATGCGCGCCGGCGGCCCCGGTGGTCAAAGCGTCAATACCACAGACTCGGCTGTGCGCATAACGCACCTGCCCAGCGGACTGACTGTCCATTGCCAGGATGAAAAAAGCCAAATCAAGAACAAGGCCAAGGCCATGCGCATACTCCGTGCAAGAATTTACGAAATGGAAGAAGCCAAGGCAGCTTCCGAACGAGCTGAAGCGCGCAAAAGCCAGGTTGGCTCCGGGGACAGGTCCGAACGGATTAGAACCTATAACTTTCCGCAGAACCGCATGACCGACCACCGGATCAACCTCACGCTTTACAAGCTCGATTTAATCATGCAGGGGGATGTAGAGGAGCTTTTCGACTCGCTAAAACTCTCCGCCAGAGAAGAACTTTTGAAAGCTTCAGCTTCTTCAAGCTCGTCGTAAAGGCGGCTTGAAGACAAATGACCGTCAGGGAAGCATTGGCCGAAGGGGCCAAGCTGCTCAAATCCCCCTCCCACACTGCTCTGATTGATACCCCCGCCCTTGATGCGGCCCTGCTTTTGGCAGAAACTCTCCAGATAAGCCGGGAAGAGCTTATTATACAGGGAAATAAAGCTATAAGCGAGCAGGAATATGAAAAATTTTCTCATCTTTTATCGAGAAGGAGCTCCGGCGAATGTGTTGCCTACATCCTTGGCCGAAAAGAATTTCGCCTATTTGAGTTTGCCGTTAACCCCCATGTCCTTGTTCCCAGACCTGATACAGAAACCCTGGTGGAGGCGGCTCTGGAGCACATTGATTACGCTATAGAACGGGAAAAACATGGAATTTCTCTACTGGATCTTTGCACCGGCTCCGGTGCAGTGGCAATTTCGCTAAAACACGAACGCCCTTATATAAAGGTCACCGCCTCGGACATTTCCAAACAAGCTCTCAAAATAGCTGCCCTTAACTCAGGCCAGCTCTTAAACGGCGCAGAGACAAATCTTATTGAAAGCGACCTGTTTGAGAATATCCATGACAAATTCAACATCATCGTTTCCAATCCGCCCTATATTCCCTCTTCGGAATTCAGTTCCCTTGCACCTGAATTGCGCCGGGAACCCAAGCTGGCCCTTGACGGCGGCAAAGACGGCCTTAAATATATCAGTAAGATAATCCCACAGGCAAAGGATCACCTATTTCCAAACGGGATATTGCTCCTTGAAGCCGACTCCAAACAAATGCCGACAGTCCAAACTCTTTTGGAGAATAATAACTATAGCGGAATCAAAATTTATCGTGATCTTTCAGGACAAAAGAGAGTCATATCAGGTAACAGATAACAAACAGATATTAACTATTAACTGTTAACTGTTTCTTCCCGCTTTTTATCGCTGCTTTACAGATTTTGCAAACCTTTATCTTATTACCTTCAGCTTCCTGTTCATACAGAAGTTTTACACTGCCCCTCTTGCACACCGGGCATTCCCCTCTTCCACGGGAGGGTATTTCGCGTAAATTCTTACCTCTATTGTTCTTTGACATCTATTTCTTCTCCTCTGGGCCGCCGTTGGTTGCCTTCTTGGCTTCTTTTTTCGCTTCCTTTTTTGCCTTTTTATCGGACGCTTCGCCGGCATCCAGCTTGTAATCTACCAGTTCGAGGATGACAACTTCCGCAGCATCGCCGGGGCGTTCTCCCAGCTTTATTATGCGAGTATAGCCGCCCGGCCTTTCCTTCATGCGCGGAGCTATATCGTTGAAAAGTTTTGCGACAATTCCTTCGTCAAAAAGACGGCTGGAAGCAATTCGGCGGTTATGAACGGTGTCAAGCTTGGCACGGGTGATCAATTTTTCGGCGCTTCGCCTGACTGCCAGCGCCTTGGCCTTTGTGGTTCTGATTCGTTCATACCTAAAAAGGGATGTTACCATATTGCGGTGCAGGGCTTTTCTGTGAGCCGTCATCCGCTGCAGGGGGTTAAAGCCTCTTCTATGTTTCATCTTCTACTTCCTTCTGGGTCCTTTTTACCGCGTTCTTGAGGATGCTCATGTCGGTAATCCCCAAGTTTAGATTCCACTCCTTGAGTTTTTCCTTTATCTCCTGGAGGGATTTTTTGCCGAAATTTCGGGTTTTGGCAATATCGTCCTCTGTTTTCCGGGTAAGTTCGCCGATGGTTCTGATATTGGCATTTTTCAGACAGTTTGAAGAACGGACAGAAAGCTCAAGCTCCTCCACCGGGGTATTGAGAATCTGGCGTATCCGTTCGTCGTCTTCATCAAAATCATCATCCAAACCAAAATTATTTTCGTCAAAGTTAATGAATACCGAAAAATGATCCTTTGCTATCTTGGCCGCTTCCGCCAAAGCATCATCGGGTCTGATAGTCCCGTCGGTCCATATTTCCAGTTCCAGCTTGTCAAAATCGTTGCGCTGACCCACCCTGGCGGGAACTACCAAATACTTGACCTTTTTGACAGGTGAAAAAATAGCATCAAGGGGAATAGTCCCTATTATATCAACATACCTTTCATTGACTTCGGAAGGTACATAACCGCGCCCCAGTTCGATCTTGATTTCAAGATCCAGCTTGGCGTTATCTGTTAGAGTCATCAGGTGCTGCCCCGTGTTCAAAACTTCAAGCTGACCAGGACGGTTAAAATCGCCGCTTTTTATTTCACTTTTACCCGACCATTCATAAAAGAATGTTTCGGACTCCACATCATCGGGCAACCTGAGCCGTACCTGCTTGAGGTTGTTTATAACCTCCAGGGTATCCTCAACAATATTCGGGATGGTTTCAAATTCACTGGAAACCATTTTAGCTGTGCCTGCCTCATCATAGGAAGTAATTTTTACAGTCGTAATGGCATAACCCTGAATGGAAGAAAGGAGTACCCTACGCAAAGTATTTCCCACCGTAGTACCAAATCCCGGTTCAAATGGAGTCGCAGTGAACTTACCGTAATTTTGCTTTAATTCGCTATGCTCAAAAGTAATACCCTTGGGACGTTTAAGTCCTTTCAGTAGGTTCTTACGGGCCATGGTTACTCCTATTTAGAATATAATTCGACGATCATCTGTTCCTTGATGTCAGCAAGATCAGTAATATCGTTGCGCCGGGGAACGGCAAGGAACTTTCCCTTCATAGTGTCGGGATCCAGATTAAGCCACGGCATAACGCCCGACTTGCCGGATTCCTTCAGAGCTTCCTTGATAATGATCAAATTTTTACCACTGACGCCAATTTCTACAGTGTCTTCCGGACGAACCAGGTAAGAAGGAATATTAACACGCTTCCCGTTTACCTGTACATGGCCATGAAGCACAATCTGCCGGGCCTGACTACGGCTGACGGCGAAACGAAGCCGGTATACTACATTGTCCAGACGCCTTTCCAACAGGGCAAAAAGGTTCTCACCTGTGATACCAGGCATACGCAAGGCGCGTTCAAAGAAAAGGTGAAACTGTTTTTCCTGCATGCCGTAAATTCGTTTTAGCTTCTGTTTTTCCCTAAGCTGAAGCCCGTAATCAGAACGCTTACCCTGACGGGCTTTTGGGTCTTTACCCGGGGGAGGACGCTTTTTGTTTATGGGGCATTTATCGCTTTTGCAGCGATCACCTTTAAGCATCAGCTTCTTCTGCTCCGTCCGGCAAAGCCGGCAGACAGGGCCAGTATATCTTGCCATTTTCTACCTCTATATACGTAACGCCGCTAAATGCGGCGAGTTTTCCGCGGCCTGCAGCCATTATGCGGAATTGGAGTAACATCATTAATAGATCTTACTTTAATACCCATGACACCGAGCTGACGGATAGCTGATTCCCTTCCAATCCCGGGACCCTTTACATATACATGAACTTCCCGAAGACCCACCTGTAAGGCTTTCTGGGCCGCAGTTTCGGTTACCGTTTGGGCGGCAAAGGGAGTTGATTTCTTGGCACCCCTGAATCCGAGCCCTCCGGAACTTGCCCAAGAAACGGCATTTCCCATAAGGTCCGTGATGGTTACGATGGTGTTGTTGAACGTCGCCTGAATATAAACGTTCCCTTCATATACAGATTTTTTTTCTTTTTTCCTCTTGGCGCCAGACGCTTTAGCCACTCTTACCTCCGATTACTTTTTCTTGCCGGCCACGGTTTTCTTTTTGCCCTTACGGGTGCGGGCGTTAGTTCTCGTCCGCTGGCCCCGAAGAGGCAGACCTTTACGGTGCCGGAGCCCTCTATAACAGCCAATATCCATCAGGCGTTTAATATTAAGGGCAATTTCCGTACGAAGCCGGCCTTCAACTTTATAATCATTCTCCAATATGTTCCGGAGTTCGTTTAGTTCTTCCTGAGAAAGATCGTTGATCAGTCTCAAGGGATCGATTTTTGCCTTGACACAGATGGCATCGGCACTGGATCTGCCAATTCCGAAGATATAAGTCAATGCAATATTAACGTGTTTATTCGGGAGGTCAACCCCCACAAGTCTTGCCATAAATAACCTCTACCCCTGCTTCTGTTTATGTTTTGGATTAGTGCAAATAATGCGAATAATCCCATTTCTCTTAATCACCTTGCATTTATCGCAAATAGGTTTAACGCTCGTCCGGACTTTCATCCTATTATTCTCCTTCTATCTATAGGTTGCGACCACGCACCCGTCCCTTTTTGGTTAAGCCATCATGGTGATGCATCTTCAAGAAGCCATCAATCTGGCTCATGGTATCCAAATCAACACCCACCATAATCAGCAGTGAAGTACCGCCCAAAAGGTAGGCCACCGAAGTAGGAAAGTTGAAGAAATACTGAATTATACTTGGCATAACCGCTATTCCCGCCAAGTAAAGAGAACCGGGCAATACAATGCGATTGAGTATTCTGGTAAGGTAATCCTCAAGCTTTTCAGAACGTATCCCAGGTATAGAACCCCCGTTTTCCCGGATTTGCTTGGCAATCTCAATGGGGTTAAGGGTTACCTGGGTGTAAAAATAGGCAAAAAATACAATAAGTGTGACGTAAAGTACGTTATACAGAGAACCATTTGGGGTTAAAGCCCTGGACACTGCAGCCAGCCAGGTCACATTCCCGCCTACAGTCTGCGCTATTTGAAGGGGAAAAGTGAGGATGGACGAGGCGAAAATAACCGGGATGACCCCGGAAGGATTAATTTTGAATGGAATGAATGTATTCGGCGCACCACCATACATTCTGCGACCCACAATACGTTTGGCGTAATTAACCGGAATTTTCCGCTGACCCCGCTGTTCA
>Ga0099364_10010083_pt1 | contig 13033 bp, 15 predicted proteins | sample TergutTh196P3_FD_73070 | JGI IMG/M metagenome (GOLD analysis project Ga0099364, IMG submission 73070) | Microcerotermes parvus P3 segment gut microbial communities from Pointe-Noire, Republic of the Congo - Th196 P3 | ecosystem: Host-associated > Arthropoda: Insects > Digestive system > Gut ...
CCCATTGTGCGCGCCCGGGGAAACGGACGGACGCACAGAGTGCGTCCCTACAGGGCATGGGGGGACCCCCCGCAGGGGCGACCGTCCCGGTCGCCCGCGGACGCCATATATGGCGTCCCTACACATACGCCATGTTAGGGCAGTTCCCTGTGGAGACAGCAAAGAAAGTGCAAGGGTATGGCCGGGAAGAACACAAAAGACAAAAAGAGAGAACACCTGAAATCGAGGCCAGGACAGCCCGGACAAGCCCCTTACGGTGAAAGGCTGTGTCTTCCCGCAAACAAAACCCCCGTATTACCCGCGAGAGGGGCTGGGGGACTGCCAAGTCCCCCAGTGGGGGGCTCCGGGGGAGACCTCCCCCGGGAATGCCTGAACACTAGCCAAATCCACAGCCGGATGGGCAAACGGTGAAAACCCGTTCCCCGAAGTTTGCGGATAATTCTGCGGGACGCCGAGGTCTGCGTCCCCTACAACCGTCATTGCGGGCTTGCCCCGCAATCTCCCGGGGGAATCGCGAATCTGGGGGGATTGCGGGTCAAGCCCGCAATGACGAAAACAGGGGTCCCCGCACAAACCATTCGTAGGGCGCGATGCCCACATCGCGCCGAGCGCTCCCCTCCAGCGCAATTTTCCCATTAAAGTTTTTCGCGAATCCGCCGATAAGACAATATAGGAGGAATGGATTCCTCTTGTAAAGCGCAGGGAAGCCTCTTTGGGAGGTATATCCGCTATGCTGAGAGGACTGTACACCGCCGGAACGGCCATGCTGGCCCAGAGCCGCCGCATGGACGTCATCAGCAACAACCTTATCAATGTCGAAACCGCCGGATATAAAAGCGATACCCTCGTGACGCAGAGCTTCCGCGACATGATGATCTCGCGCATCAACGACCCGTCGGTCTATCAGTACAGCTACGTCGGCCCGCACAATACGGGCATTCATATCGACACGATCAAAACGCACTTCCAGCAAGGTCCGCTGCTTGAAACGCAGAACCTGACGGACCTGGCTCTGGAAGGCGATGCTTTTTTTGTGGTGGAGTACACGCCCCAGATTCTGATCCCGCCCACGCGGGAGGACCTGGAAGATCCGGACTATGAGCCGGAGTACGAGGACGGCCCGACGGAGTTCCGCTACACCCGCGCCGGAAACTTCAACGTCGACGCCGAGGGCTACCTGGTCACGCCGAACGGCTGCTACGTCCAGGGGCAGGACGGGCGCATTTTCATCGGCACCTCCGATTTCAGAGTGGATCAGACAGGGGTGATCTACGTCAGGGACGAGGACGGCGGGGAGGCGGAGGCCGAACAGCTGCGGCTGGTGCGCTTTGAGGACAACGGCGTGCTGCGCAAGGCGGGGGAGATGCTCTACACCGTGGCCCCCCAGTTTGACGAGGACGGCGAGCCGATCGACCCGGAGGAATTCCACGAGGACCTGGAGGACGCCGGCGTCCGGGTCGTCCAGGGCTATCTGGAAGGCTCCAATGTCGACCCGGCGCGGGAGACGGTCCGCATGATGGAAACCTATCGCGCGTACGAAATCAACCAGCGCATTCTGCACATGATCGACGAGACGTTCGGAAAGGCTGTCAACGAAATTGCCAAAATATAGTAATTTTATTTTTGCGCTTTGGGGAGAGTGAGCTATGATCCAGTCATTGTATACGGGAGCCTCGGGCTTGACGGGCCAGCAGAAAAACATCGACGTGATCGCCAACAATGTGTCCAATCTGAACACAGACGGCTTTGTCAGGAGCCGCTTTGACTTTCAGGACTGCCTGTATCTGCGGATGCGCGCGCCGAAACCGGCCAGCAACGGGCCGGAAAAAAATCTGATGCGCGGCAGCGGCGCGATCGCGTACCAGACGGCCCTGATCCTCCAGCAAGGCCCGCTGCGGGAGACCGGCCGGGTGCTGGATTTCGCGCTGGAGGGGCGCGGGTTCTTTGCCGTGGAAAATCCGCTGCTTGACGAGGAGTACGAGGGGAACGCCGACCGCTCCATCCTGCTGGTGCGGGGCGGGAACTTCCATCTGTCCGTGGAGGAGGAGTCCGCCTATCTGGTGGACGAAATGGGACGCTATATCCTCAACGAAAACAGCCAGCGCATCGAGCTTCCGGCGGGCGTTCCGGTGGAGGGCATCGTTTGTTCCGCGGAGGGCCAGCTGAGCTACACGCCGCCGCTGGGCGGGGAAACCGTGGAGATCGCGCGGCTGATGTTGCTGGATTTTGTCAATCCCGCCGGCCTGGAGAGAGTGGGCCACGGCGCGTTTGTCCAGTCGGACAACTCCGGCGACATCATCAACGCGGACGCGGCGGTGCTTCAGCGGATGCTGGAGTCCTCCAACGTGGATTATTCCGAGGAGGTCACGCGGCTCATCCGCGCCCAGCGCGCCTATCAGATCGCCTCCCGCGTGGTGACGACGGCGGATCAAATGATGGGGATTGCAAATAATATCCGCCAGTAGTATAATGGTCAGTACACTAAAATCGAGGAGTGACCATTACCATGAACGTCCGTTCTTGCGAGAGGTGCCGCCGCCTGTTCCAAACGACCGGGAATCCAATGTGCCCCGCGTGTATTCAGGAGCTTGACGCTCAATTCAGCGATGTGAAAAATTATTTGTATGACAATCCCGGCGCGAGCATGGAGCAGGTATGCGAGGAAACCGGCGTCGACCACGCGCAGATTGTCCGCTGGCTGCGCGAGGGGCGTTTGGTCACGGACGAGAGACACGCCGCGCTGTTGGGCTGCGTCACCTGCGGCGCGCCGATCCGCGCGGGCCAGTATTGCGAGGCCTGCAAGGGCAACCTCCAGCGCTCCCTGCGGGATACCGCGCGCTCCATGACGAAACCGGCCGAGCCGGCCCGCCCGCGCACGACCGAGGAAAGCACCAATAAAAGCAAAATGCACATCCGGCGGGATTGAGTGCCGGACGGCCCTAAAGTTTTTCCGGGTTCATTCGATATATAAGTCAGAGGGAACCGGGATGAGAGTTTTTGACAAGGAGGGTTTCAAATGGATTTCAGAGTTGGACCGGTGCATGTCTCCGGAGTTCAGCGTTATAATGAGGTTACGCGCAAGCCTGTGAAAGCCGACGCGCCGAAGCAGGCCGCCGATCAGGTCGACGTATCCGAGTCCAGCCGCCTGTTCGCGCAGGCCCTGGCCGCCGTGCGGTCCGCGCCCGATGTCCGCGCCGAACGCGTCGAGGCGGTTCGCAGCGCCCTGCAGAACGGCACCTATGAGGTGAACAGCAAGCTGGTCGCGGAGAAGATTCTGGGGCTTTTGTAAAAAGCCCGCCAAAATGCGGAACGCGGGGACGGAACCCCTGCGGGATGAAAAACCGGTTTTCCCCGCCGCCCGAGGCGGCGGGGAAAGTTATGAAAGGCAGGAGGCCACGGGGGCGGCGCGCAGCCGCGTCCCGAACGGGCCTTCTTTATTTTTCCGAAAGGGGAACGCCGATGAACGAGCTGATCGCCCGTTTTGCGGATATCATGAAGGACGAGTGCGCGCTGCACGAGCGGCTGCTGCGGCTCTCGCTGGACAAACGCGGGGCGGTGGAGGAGGAGTCGCTGCAAAAGCTGGACGGGATCGTCCGCGAGGAGCAGATGCTGCTGGCCCGCCAGCAGGCGATGGAGAAACAGCGCCTTGCGTGCGTGGAGGAGTTCTGCGCTCTGACCGGCACGCCCGCGCAAGAGGTCACCATGCTGTCCTTTGAGCAGGCCGCCGGGGATCCGGACCGGCGGAAGGAACTGCGGGCCGCGGCGGAAAAATTGAAGGATACCCTAAACCAATTGAAGAAAAACAACGATATAAACAGCAGGATGATCGAGGGGCGGCTGGAGTATATCCAGTATATGGTCGGGTCCGTCTCCGCCCTTCAGGAAAGCCAGGTCTATTCCCCGAAAGGGACCGAACAGCCGCGGTCCGGACAGTCCGCGAAACTCTACGACAAAAAGGTGTGACGGAATTTGCTGAGATCGACTTTTCACGGCCTGAATATCTCCAGCATGGGCCTGTTTACGGCCCAGAAGCAGATCGACGTGGCCGGCCACAATATCTCCAACGCCAACACCGTGGGGTATTCGCGCCAGCGGTATATCCTGAGCGCGGTGGAGCCGAAAGGGTACCTCAGCCAGCTGGCGCCGATCGGGCGCGGCATGGTCGGCGGCGGCGTGGGCACGCTGAGTCTGGACCAGATCCGAGACCGCTTCCTGGACGTCCAATACCGCGAGGAGTTTTCCAAAAGCGCCTACTGGAACAGCCGCGCCGAGACGATGTACTATGTCGAGGACATCTTCAACGGCATCAATGAAACCAGTCTGGACGCCGTGATTTCGCAGTTCTTCAACGCCCTTCAGGAGCTGTCCAAGAATCCCACCGACGAAGCCATCCGCACCAACGTCGTGGCCCAGGCCAAAAAGATGATCGACGCGTTCCGCATGTACCACGACCAGCTGACCTCCCTGATGGAGCAGCAGAACGCCAACATGGTCCAGCAGGCCAAGCACATCAACGAGCTTCTGGACCGCCTGACCACTCTGAATGACAACATCAAACGCTTTGAGATCGGCGGCAACATCGCCAACGACCTGCGCGACGAGCGCAACCTGATCCTCGACGAGCTGTCCTCTTATATGGACATTACATACACCGAGGTCAGCTACGAGCCTCCGCTGTTCAATATCCACGGCATCGAGCTGACCCAGCTGCAGGTCTATGTCGGCGCCGGCGTCGGCGACGACTACGAGGATATGCTGCTGGTCCGGCACATGGAGGCGTTCCATCTGGACTACGGCGACATCGAGCTGGAATACGACGAAAGCGGGGAGACGGGCCTCAACGAGGTCGCCGACGCCAACGGGGTCGTGACCCACGCCCTGCGGCTGGCGTCTGGCGTCGACTTCAGCCGCGAGGATATCGACGGCCTGGACAACGGCATTCTGCTCAATTATCTGGACCTCCGCGACAGCCTTTCGGTGGAGCGGCCGGGCCTCCCGTACTTCATCACCCAGCTGGACGTGATGGTCAGCGCGCTGGTCCAGGCCTTCAACGACATCCACCAGAACGGCAATACGATGCCGTTTTCCAGTCCGGACGGCTCATCGGACTCGGTATCGGGCGTCAACTTCTTTGATCCGGACGGCGTTACCGCTGCGACGATCGCGCTGGATGAGGCGATCCTGCTCAGCGCTTTCAATATCGCCGCCAGCAGTGAAATGGTCACGATGGGCGAGGACGGGCACTGGCAGACCGGCAACAATGAAAACGCGCTGGATATGATCGGCTTCCTCAAGGAAAACCGGGAAGACTTTTTGCAGAATTACGACATCTCCAGCTTTGAGGGCTTCTTTAAGAACTTTTTGGGCAATCTGGCCTCCGAGGTCGCGCTGGCCAACAATATGCGCGACGCGCAGGAGGTGCTGGTCGCCAGCATCGACAAGCAGCGCAACGCGATCATGTCCGTCTCCGAGGATGAGGAGCTGACCGACCTGATCCGCTTCCAGCACGCCTACAACGCCGCCGCCCGCTGCATCACCACGATGGACGAGGCGCTGGATAAGCTCATCAACGGAACGGGACGCGTGGGGCTGTAAGCACCGCGGGGAATTGAAAATCCCGGGGCGCGCCCCGGGCAGAAATGAGGATTGGCTATGGCTTTCCGGATTACGAACTCCATGATGGTGAGTACCTTTAACCGCAACCTGCGCAACAACTCCTTCAAGCTGGAGACCCTCCAGTCGCAGCTGGCGACCAACAAAAAGAACGTCCGCCTCTCCGACGACCCCGTGAGCGTGGTCAAGATACTCAACGCCAAGGCGCGTCAGAATGACGTGGCGCAGTTTGAGCGCAACCTGGACGACGCGGCGGCGTGGCTGACCAACACCGAAACGGCTCTGCGCGAGTCCGTGACGATCATCAAGCGCGCCTATGAGCTGGCCGTCTACGCCGCCAACGACGTGATGGGGCCGGAGGAGCGCAAGGCGGTCTCGCTGGAGATTACCCAGCTCCGCGACCAGATGCTGACGCTGGGCAACGCCACCCTGGGCGACAAATACATCTTCGGCGGCTACAACGTGACCTACGCGCCGTTTGCCGCCGACGCGGAAACGGGCGAGATCATGCTCAACGGTGAGGATATGCTCTTCGCGGACGGCGATCCGCAGTCCATCATCTATCAAATCAACCGGGGCACCATCGACTTTGACGCCCTTGAGACCAGCGATCCCTTCTATGTCGCCCTGTCCGGCAACGCCTTTATGGGCGTGGGGGAATACAATGTCTGGTACACCCTCAACCAGTTTGCTCTGGCGCTGAGCGAGGGGGCCGAGGTGATCGACGAGGACTTCCTCGGCGAGTACCCCGAGCGGTACGACGAGGCGAAGTTCGGGGAATTGCAGTCGTTTGTTGACCGCTTCCAGCGCATTGAGAGCAACATCCTGACCAACATGGCCGAGGTCGGCGGGCGGATAGCGCGCATCGACCTGATGCGTGACCGCTACGCCGTGGACGCCATCAACTACACGCAGATGCTCTCCGACGTGCAGGATCTGGACCAGGCGGAAGGCATCATGCGCTTCACGATGGCCGAGGCCGTATACCGCGCCTCGCTGAACGTCGGCGGCCGCGTTCTGCCGCCGTCGCTGGCCGACTTCCTGCGATAGGCAAAACGTCATAGGAAACGGGGGTGTGACAGGTCATGATGTTGCCCAGGATATCCATCACCTCGGAGATGGGCTGGCTGAGCCTGCGCTCCCAACGCTCCAACTTTCAGGTGGGGCGGGAAACCACCGAGCTGAGGATGCAAAACGAGTTTGCCGCCGTGGAGATGGACATCACGCACCCGCGCGTGCGCATCGACCAGACCGAGGCGTTCGCCACCTCCGGCCTGAAGACATGCCAAAAGCAGGCGATGGACTATTTCAAGCAATGCGAGGCGGAGGGCAAGAGGGTCGCCGGCACCATCGCCCAAGAGGGCAAGGAATTCGTGCAGATCGAGAAACGCGGCAAGCCCATCCAGTCGCAGGCGCGGCGGCTGTGGGCCAAGGACCCGCAGCTGACCGTCGTCAGTATGCCCAGCGTGCGCCCGCGGATCAGCCTTGACCCGGGAACCGTCCGGACGGCCTTCAAGCCCGGAAGTCCCAACGCGCGGTTCAGACCCGTGGAGGACCCGGGGGTTTATGAGGCGGCCCAGGTCCACGGAAGCTGGCTTCAGGAGCCGTACATCGTAATCGACGTCGTTCCGCCGCGCATTTCCGGAGCGATTGTGGACACTATAGTGTAGGAGAGAAACGCATGAAAATTAACACCGCGCGTTTCGGCGAGATTGACATCGCCGACGAGAAAATCATCACCTTTCGGGAGGGCATCCCCAGCTTTGAGGACTGCCGCTCCTTCGCGCTGATCACGGCGGAGGAGACCGAACCGTTCCTGTGGCTCCAGTCGCTGGATATGCCGGAGATCGCGCTGGCGCTGGTCAATCCGTTCCGGCTCTTCTCCGGATACGCGCCGCGTGTGCCGGAGGCGGCTCTGGCGGACATCGAGCTGGAGAGCGACGAGGATGTGCTGCTGCTGACCGTCGCGGTGATTCCCGCCCGGCCGCAGAGCATGACCACAAACCTCGTCTCGCCGGTCCTCATCAACGCCCGCCGGAATCTGGGGCGTCAGGTGATTCTGGAGGGCGGCGACTATCTTGTGCGGCAGCCGATCTTTGAGGCCGTGCGCGCTATCTTGTCCGGCGGAGAAGGCGTACCGTTGGAGAATGGAGGGGCCGCCGATGCTGGTACTCACTAGAAAGCTGGGCCAGAGCATCACGCTGGGCGACAATATCCGCGTGACGGTGCTTTCCATGGAGGGCGACCGCGTCAGCCTGGGGATCGACGCCCCGCGCGAGGTGCGCGTGTTCCGCTCCGAGCTGCTCGACGCGACGCGTCAGGCCAACAAGGAATCGCAGGTTTCGGCGGTGGTCTCGCTGAAGGAGTATATGAAGGAAAAGGAATAATGACAGCAATCCCCTCCGGCGGCAGGCCAGGGGGGATTGTTTTGTGTGCGGGGGTGTGGTATACTATCTTATATAAGGGGAAATCGCAGTGGAAATCATTCTGTCCAAACAGGCGCACAAGACAATCCGCGCGATGGACGCCGCGACAAGGCGGCGCGTCAGGCTTGGGATACAGCAGCTGCCCCAAGGCAGCGTCAAGCCGCTGCGAGGCGCGCCGGGCCATTACCGTCTGCGGGTCGGCGATTGGCGCATTTTGTTTTTGTACGAGGGGCAGGATACGGTGCGGATAACCAAAATCACTCCGCGGGGAGACGCTTATAAGGGGGTATGATCCAATGTCGCCGGTTCGCAACCAACTCGATGCCATGATCGACTGTCTGCCGGACACGGAGCAGACGCTTTTGCTGGAAATCGTAAAACGTTTCCTCCCTGACGATGTGGCGACCCCTGAAGATTTGGAGGATATCAGAACGGCTAACGAGGAATTCGCCAGAGGTGAATTCGTCAGGGCGAAGGATATCGATTGGTAACAGCACAAACCCAAGGCCCCCCGATGTGTCGGGGGGCCTTGCTTTGTGTGCGGGGGAAACCGGGCGTGCCCCGCCCTTGCCCTCCTCCCAGAGGAGGGTGCCGCCCGCAGGCGGCGGGAGGAGAATACGGGGCGCTGCGGGAACTTTGTCAATCCTCAGTCGGCTTCGCCGACAGCTCCTTTAAGAAAGGAGCCTTCGGGGGCGAACAGCCCCTACACCCCCGCCCCCCACCCCCCACAAACCCCTCACAAATTCCTCACAATTCTCACAGAATCCTCACAAAAACCTCGGGAAAACCTCACAGTTGGGGGGTTGATTTCACTTTTTCCCTGTGGTATGCTAATACCATTCAAGGAAGATCATCCCGTTTGGCAAGGTGGTGACAAAAAAAAATCGCCAATCGCTAAAGTTTCCCCCGGACGATTCGATAATAGTATTGTCGGCGAAAAAAGCCGGGTTCCCAGCGCGGAACGCCATGTTGGCGCCAAGGCGCGAAGCGGAAAACGGAACCGGACTTCAATCCAGCCGGCAATATTAAAAAAGGCTCCCGCATGATGCGGGACGCTCGAATTCAAGGAGGAAAAACCAATGCGTATTCAAAACAACATGATGGCCGTCAACACCCACCGCCAACTCGCCATCAACCAGACCAACCAGGCGAAGTCCACCGAGAAACTCAGCTCCGGCTACCGCATCAACCGCGCTGCCGACGACGCCGCCGGCCTCACCATCAGTGAGAAAATGCGTTCCCAGGTCCGCGGCATGAACCGCGCCAGCATGAACGCGCAGGACGGCATCTCGATGATCCAGGCCGCGGAAGGCGCGCTGCAGGAATCCCACAGCATTCTCCAGCGTATGCGCGAACTGGCCGTACAGGGTGCCAACGGCGTCCCCGCCCCCGAAGACCGCGACGCCATCCTCTCCGAGCTGGAGCAGCTGTCCGAAGAGCTCGAGCGTATCGCCTCGACGACCAACTTCAACGGCAAGTATCTGCTGAGCGGCTACTACAACCTGATCGGCGACGCCGAGCCCACGATCCGTGAGGAGAACACCCCGTCCGTCGTCGCGGAACTGGAACCCGCCGCCATCAACCTGCAAGTCGGCGCGAACACCAACCTGGGCGACGTCATCTCCGTCAACATTCAGGGCGTTTCCCGCGCAGACCTCCTGGGCGAGGTTTGGGGCGAGCTGGATTCCTTCAAGAACGTGCTTGAGGGCGTCTACAGCGAAGAGCTCCGCATTGACGGCGCGACCGGTAACGAGGCTTCCGAGGTCGCCCCGCCGACATCCGATCTTCTGTGGCAGCAGCTGATGAACGTCATCGACGGCAATCTGAATGACGAAGGCGAGCCCATCGAGTCCGCGCTGGAATACACCGGTCTTGCCCGTATCTCCGAACTCCGCTCCACCCTCGGCGCCGTGCAGAACCGCCTCGAGCACACCGTCAGCAACGTCGACACCGTAGCCGAGAACCTGCAAGCCGCCGAAAGCCGCATCCGCGACGTCGACATGGCCAAAGAGATGATGGCGTTCACCAAGAACAACATCCTCAACCAGGCCGCGACCGCCATGCTGGCCCAGGCCAACCAGGCTCCCCAGACCGTCCTCCAGCTGCTCCAGTAAAGCTCTAGGGGCAGACGCGGCGTAACAGACCGCGCGGCCGCCCGAAGCTTGCGCCATGCTAGGGCGTCGCTAGGGCAAACGGCCGGTAAGGCCGCCTAGCGTGAACCAGTTGGAGCCGTCCGCGGGTCGCCTGTGGGACGGAACCAGGGAAAAACGACATCCCCCGTGCTTCCCGTGGAGGGAACAAATCGGTAAAATGAATATGTCAAACGGGCCGCTGATGCGCCCGTTTGGCATGTTCGGCAAAAAATCCTCACAAAATCCTCACAATTGGCGAAATCCTTAACAAGGCTCCTTTCTTAAAGGAGCTGCCGGCGAAGCCGGCTGAGGATTGACAAAGTTCCGCACACGCTATCCCAAGCGCGTACCCCGCCCTAAAATCCTCCGTCACGCCTGCGGCGTGCCACCTCCTTTACGAAAGGAGGCTGGGGAGAAACCGCGACCCCCTTAAAAAAATACGACGGTAAGGAAACCGGCGTAAAAATTTGAATGGAGGCAAACACCCATGAAAAAGCAACTTTCTTTTATCCTTGCGCTGGCCATGATCGCCAGCCTGATCCTGGTCGCCGCGCCGGCGGCGATGGCAGCACTCTCAACGGAATATACCGCTGAGCGGACCCTGGCCAACATTAAAAACTTTGATGACTCGAAGGCCCACTTTGGTATTGTCGATGATCCTGCTGCGGAGACCTACAAGAAAGTGTCCGATGCCCCCGGCGGGCTCTCGACCATCACGATTGACTTCGTGGAGGAGACGATCTACTGGACCGGAGCCGCCCCCACGAAAGCCCCCGCTATGGTCAGCTTTGACGCCGGCGGCAAGTGGACGGCCCTGAAATTCTCCATCGGCACCGCAGCCGAGCCGGGTGATTTCTCCAAGTTCCTGAACAAGGAAGCCACCGTATGGCTGACCGACGCCTGGGACGCCAAGAACAAGGAGCCCCAAAAGGCCGTGGCCGCCGCGGAAGGCGTTGAGGCCGTAGCCGCCGCGAACATTTGGAAGTTTACGAAAAACGATGCCCGCCCGAAATTTGACAAGTTTTCGATTGACTACGCCACCTACGCCGGAACCGGCGAAAACTTCGGCGGAAACGGGCAGTGGACGCTGAAAAAGGCCGGAACCCTTGAAATCACCGCATTGCAGATCGGCTACAGCACCGACAAAGGCAAGAACGTGCTGGGCTGGGGCAAATTCCCGGCCGCCGAGGGCCTGAATGTTGTCGCGGGCGCGACCAAGCCCGGTGAGAAGCTGTCCTTCGTGGCCCGCGTGGCCCCGACCGCCAATTCCGCCGGCTCCAAGGGCAAGAAATTCGGCGTTTCGACGCTGACCAAGGCCCCGGCGCTGAAGCTGGACTATAAGAAGAATCTGCTGAAGCTGAAAGCCGGAACGGTTATCTTCGACGCGACTCCTGTCATGGATGGCGAAGAGGTAATCGGATTCGAGCAGGGAGCCGAAGTGACCGGACTGAAAGCCGGAACCGCCGACTTTACCATGACGAAACCGGCCGATAAGGCGGACGTGTCGGTCAAACCCGGACTGACCTTCGCTCCCGGCGCGGAGGCTAAGCACTATTCCGTGCGCGTCGCCCCCACCGAGAAGAAGCCCGCGTCGGAAATGCAATTGATTACTGTGGCCCCGGCGTCGGCAGTCTATGAGGTTGACGCCGCCGTTACCCGCAGCAAGATGTCCTTTAAGCTGCCCAAGGCGTATGAAGCCGCTCTCTGGGCCGACCGCGAGAAACCCGAAACCAAGTGGAAAAGCTCGATCAAGGTCACCGGAGCCGGCGTCTACGCGGTCCGTTTGAAAAACACCGCGAAGTACAATGCCAAAACCAATGAGACCATCGGCAACACCACCAGCGACAATCTGATCCTTGACATTGCCGTGGGCAAGGTTACCCAGGGCAAGAAGGAAGTCGACGCGGTCACAGCGGCGGTATACTTAGGGCAGAGCAAAGACGCCTCACCGGTCGGCACCGGGAGCGCGGCGGAAGCGGCCGTGTACATCTCCGCCGCCGAGATGGCGCGGACAGTCAAGGTCGACGCGAGCAACAAGACCACCAACGAAGCGGCGGTAACGGTTACCCCGATTATCAAAGAAACTGTAGAAGGCAGTGTCACATACTCCGTCACGGGTCTCCTGACTGTATTTGGCGAAGCTGATGTCACCGGCGGCACCACGACCCCGATCACTCTTGTCGGCGCGACAGCGGACGTCATAGCGGACGGCGATATTACGGTCACGTTCGCGTCCACCGTGGAGAAATTCTACACGCCGGGCAATGTGGTGGTCAAGATTGACGGGTTTAAGGAGCCGGAAGGTGGAGATGAACCTGGAGATCTGGATCCGACAGCGGATATAACACTTGCTCTGACGACTCCGAGCGATGCAGGGAACACATTCCTTGGAGAGGATAAGGCTTGGACCGCCGCGGTGGAAACCGGTACAGACACGGTTGTCATAACGGCAACAAAGACAGAGGAGCAAACAATAGTTATCGGTGGAGATGGTGTTGGCCTTGTAACCGCTGGAGGATCAGCTACAGAACCGACATACACGATTGATACCGAGGATGTCAAGACCGGCGGCACTGTGATATTCACGCTCACGGTGAGTGAAGCGGACAAAGCGGACATCGTGTATACCATTACCGTTGCTGTTGCTGCCGAAGAATAACCCCTAACCCCCAACACAGCAAACGGGCTGAGACAGCCCGGAAACCGAAATCCCGGGGGGCCGCGAAATGAGTATGGCGCGGCCCCCCCCACCCCCCCCCCCCGCGCGCACCCCCCCCCCCCCCGCCGAAACCATTTCGCTCCCACCAAGCTGTTGGGGGTGATCAGAACCCCCCCCACACCCCGGTTTGCCCCCCCAACCCC
>Ga0099364_10010084_pt1 | contig 13033 bp, 13 predicted proteins | sample TergutTh196P3_FD_73070 | JGI IMG/M metagenome (GOLD analysis project Ga0099364, IMG submission 73070) | Microcerotermes parvus P3 segment gut microbial communities from Pointe-Noire, Republic of the Congo - Th196 P3 | ecosystem: Host-associated > Arthropoda: Insects > Digestive system > Gut ...
TTTTTAAACTCCTCCTGTTACGGTTATGGCTCCGGTGGTATGGCTTTCGGTAATAGTGGAAACGGGGACTTCTCTGCTGTGTCCTACCAATCCACCAATATATAATATACCTCCATCTGTATTTCCATCTATATGATAACTTGCTCTGTTTAAGGCTACAGTTACATTTCCGGTGGTATAACAGTTGTTCACATTCGCGCATTCTCCTGCTAATCCGCCGATATACTGTACAGCATAAGAATTATAAGTCTCTGTTAGAAGTACATTTAGGGTTACATCTCCTGTGGTGTAACAATTGGTTATATTGGCACTGATATTTCCCACCAATCCACCTACATACTGCGGCGCATTTCCGACGTTTACTGTTGGCTCACTTACATTTCCGGTAGCGTGGCAATCGCTGATGGTAGCAGCAGTTCCATAACTTTCGCCCACCAATCCGCCAACATATCTATATCCGTTCACCGCTCCGGTGGCATAACAGTTGCTTATTGCTCCTTCTTCGCTTCTCCCTGCCAATCCACCAATATAAAAGTCTGTTCCTTCTACCTTTGCCTGTGTGTAACATTCTGTGATGGTGCCAAAGTTTCTTCCTACCAATCCACCAACATAAGTTTTGCCTCTGACGTATGAAGCGATAACACCCACATTTTTTATTTCGGCACCGGTTCCCGTATGTCCGAACAAACCCTGATAATTAATTCCAACATTAACATTGGTATTTTCAAAATAGGTACCACCTCCCAAAAAGGCAACGTTTGCGTATATACCGCTAATTTTATATCCGTCTCCGTCAAATGTACCTTTGAACTGGCGGTTATCCTCATTTCCTATCGGTGTCCACAGGTTGGCGAAAGCGTTATTACCTCCCCAACTTTTCCAGTCTGCCGTATCGTTGAGTAAAATGTCATTACCAAGTTTAACAGTTTTTCCGGCAAAATCGTTAACGACCGCCGTTTGCGTTCCCCAACTTCCGTTTACACGGAGCGCAAGACCGGCAAGTTGTTCTTTGGTGTATATGATATAGGTATCGGCAAACGGATTGAACCAACTGTCGTCTGCGGGATTATCCTTTTGCAGCCATTTAGCGTAAAGCGTTTTGTTTTCAGTTATTAACGTTGTATCAAAATTAAAAAGTGCGGTTAATTCGGTGTCCGCATACCATCCTGCAAAGGTATAATTCGTTTTTTCGGGTGCGGGCGGAGGAACTATTCTGCTTGCGTCTAACACAAACTGCGTGGGTACTTCGCTTCCGCCGTTGGTGTTATAAACTATGCTGTGGGGCGGAACAGGAACAGTTGAACCAAACGTAGGATAATCGCCTTCATTATGCTGCCAATAAAAACACTGTTCCTCACCCTGTGCGTTAATTTTTGTTACCCAGTAATTTAATTCATTTACAAACTCCTTGGTCTGCATTTGGGTGGTTGTTTTCCATATTCCTTCCGATTTTTTTCCTCCTGCTTTTTCTCTATCGTAAAAAGCATTATTTAGCGGTGAAAGGAGAGGAAATATATATCCCGTAGCCGTTCCTGCAAAATAGATATTTTCCATAATCGCCCCATAAGCATCATATATTGCATTTCCACCGCTTACATTTGCCGTAGAGTAACTGTTTTTGATTATTATCCCAATATTTTGTCCAAAACCTATGATTCCGCCTCCATTACCCTGTCTTGCTTCAATCCCTCCCGATGTCCAGCATTGAGTTATCGTTACATTATAAGATAGATCGGTTACATTTATTAGTCCTGCCAATATGCCGATATGATAGCCACCTTTGAGCCATACATCTACAACTCCGAGATTTTTTACAGTAGAACCCCTAAATAAAATTCCAAACAAGCCTTGCTGATTTTTAAGATTATCAATATAAAGATTACTGATTTCGTGCTCGTCGCCATCGAAAGTTCCCAAGAATCCAAATTGAAAACCGCTACCGAAGGTACCAACATAATCAAATCCTATCGGTTCCCATTGCGTGGGTGCAATGGTTCCCCATTGAGATTGTGGGGCGTTGAGCGCAATATCTGTTTCCAATTTTACATATTTATCCTTAAAAAGATAACCTTTATTTACATAAATGGCAAAGTTTTCAAGTTGCGCTTTGGTGTTTATCCGGTAGGGGTCGCTTTCGCTGCCGCTACCGCCTGCCAAATAATCGGTGAGATTGGTTGCTATTGTGCCGGTGGGTTGTGGATATTGTCCGGGAATATATTCCCAAGTGGTCAATCCAAAGATCGCCGAAAACATATTAAGCGTATCCACAAACGCCTGATTTTGCATTTGCGCAGTTGTTCTGAAATCGGCGCCGCCCACTCTGCCTCTCTCCATATATGTTTCACTGTTATAATAACAGTTCGTAACAGGTCCTGTTGCGCATGCACCCCCCGCAAATCCACCAGCCGAACCAGGAAGTCCACCATTATTGGTAGCTGTTCCGGTAGCAAAACAATTAACCATTGTGGCAGGCACTTCCGGTGAATAGCCGTCACCGGCTGTTCCATTTGCACCTACAAATAGAACAGCGCCTTGCCCTGCGGTAACATTTCCGGTGGCGTAGCAGTTGGTTATGGTAGCGCCGCCGTTATTTCCTCCTGCGAATCCTGCGCCGCTAAGTGGCGTATTTACGTCTCCTGTAGCGTAACAGTTGGTTATTATACCGCCGTCTCCATTTGCACCCACAAATCCGGCGGCATGGTGTGTTCCCATTGCATAATAATACCAATTTGCTTTTGCCATTCCTGTAGCGTAGCAGTTTTCTATATATCCGAAATTAACCCCTGCAAATCCACCTGCATAGTATTGGCTCGTATGTGCTATTCCGGAAGCGTGGCTGTTGCGTATTTCGCCGTTTGAATAATTACGTCCCACAAAACTGCCGGCACCGCGCACCGCTTTCACATCAGCTGCCGAGTAGCAATCTTCTATAATACCATAGTTACTTCCCGCTATTCCGCCGGCTTGCCCGCCGGTTTCATCGCTGGCAGACATTACGATTCCCGTAACGGAACAGTTGATAATGGTTCCGCCATTGTTAATACATACTAATCCGCCCATATCGGCAGCACCAACCATTACTATATCTTCCAGATGCAAGTTTTTTATGGTTGCCCCGTCAATACAGCCAAAGAAACCTTTGTACCACCCTGTAAAATCCAATCCGCCCGGGTCAAAGGGGTCGTCCCAGTCGCCGTAGTCGGGAACAGCGCTGTAATAAACATCGTGAATGGAATAACCACCACCATCGAATGTTCCTCTGAAAACAGCGGTATCCACCGTCCAGTTCCAATCTTCAATTATCTCATAAACAATTTCGCCTATGGGCGTCCATTGCGGTTTGTTTTCATGCTCATCGTTGAGGTTGCTCATAAAAAGGTCGTTGGCAAGTTTAATGAACTTGCCGCTAAAGTCGTTACCACCCTTTACCTCTACGGCAATTCCTGCGAGTTGCTCGGCAGTGGTAATGAGATAGGGGTCAAGTTCGGTGTTTCCGGAGCCGGTCCAGTTGGTGGCGGTAGTTCCGTTCCAGATGGGTTGTGCCTGCGTTTCCGGTTGCAGAAAGCAGAAAACGGCAAGCAAAAAGAGGTAAGAGGTAAGAGGTTTGAGGTAAGAGGTTTGAGTCGCGTGTAACTTGTAATTCGTAACTCGTAACTTGTAACTCGTAACTAATAAATGGTAAATTTTTTTCATAAAGATTTTTTTTTAATGATTAATTATTATTTGTTGTTAAAATTTTCTTGTTATTTGTTCGATATTCATAATATTTTTTAATGGTTAATTTTGGCAAATAAAAAAACGGACTTAAATATCCGCCTTCAAGGTTTACCACAACCATTACACCAAATAAGTAAGCCCGCTTTTCAGCGAGCATTTTACTATCCTTGGTGTTCATTAGTGGTAATTTAGAAGGCAAGAAATAGCAAATGCTATTCTGTATGTCTTTTTTCTTTTTTTATATCATAAATTCCGGTTTTGTTACACGTTGGGATTTGTTATGTTGTTTATAAATATTGCGTTACAAACTCATTATAGGTTACTATCTTTGTTTTGTTGTGTGTTTGGAGCGTTAATAAATCTTTGTCTCCGGTTAAAATATAATCGGCTCCAATGGTATCGGCTAAAGACAAGAGGTATAAATCGTTTGTATCTCTTAAAAGATGCGATACGGCTTTATTTTCAATGGCAACCTTTTTACAGGAAACACACATCAAATTCATGGTTTCTTTTGTACGTTCTTCGGGTGCATATTTTTTTATTCTATCGCAAGAGGCAATACGCATAAATTCTGTAAGTAATTCATCACAAATATAAACCACAACGGATTTATGGTTACACAGTGTTCTCATTTCCGATAATCTTTTGCCAATAATCAACGAAATCCAAAGATTAGTATCAATTATTATTTTCATTTTGCGTATCTTATTGCTCTAACTTCTTCCATTATCTCATCATCGGTTAAATCTACATTTGTTGGGCTATTTTTTATATAATTATCCCATAGAATTTGTTTATTTTCTACCACCCAGCCCATTTTTTTTGCAAACTGTTGAAAAAATCTAATATCCGACTGCGGCATTCTTACATAAATACTTTCGGCGATTCTGTTTCTTTTTAAAATTGCTGTTGCCATATAAATTTTATATTTAATTACTGCGCAAAAATATATTATTTCACAAACGAAACGTGTAAACTTTTCAATATGTCAAAGAACGATTATGAGTAATGATTGATGAGCTAAAAACAATGCAAAAATAATCATTCAATATGTAAAATATCTTTACAAATTTTTATTTTTTTAAAACAATAAAAATTTATAAATATCAGAAAATCAATACTTAAAATAATTTAAAGATTACAATAAACCTTTTATATCAGAAGTTTTAAGGTGTTTTTACCGCTGAATTTCTTTTTTATGCGATAACGAACAATGTAGATACTGGACGGCTCAATATTAAACAACAAACTCATATCTTTTACATCCATATCAATGGCAAAACAGATGATGTATTTCATATCCATATTGGATATTTTTTCGTTGGCAGTGAGATACGCCTGTTCCAGCATATCAATATTCAATCCAGATAATTGGTTAATATAGGTGTGTTTTTTATGTTTTTCTATGATAGAGTTTGAAATCCATTCCGTAAGTTTTTCTATCATCATTTTGCTTGGTTTTTGCTCTAATTGCCGTTTAATGTACTGTAATTCTTCACTATATGTTTGCGCTAATTGTACATTATGTTCCGACAGGAGTTCCAAGTCATTATATTGCTGCTGCAAACACTCTTTGGCTTTCAAATTTTGCTCCAATTCGTTCTGTTTCAATTCAGAAAATAGCATTGATTCATAAATAGACTGCTCTAAACTCTTTTTCTTCAATCTATAAAAACGGATAAAAAACAATATGGCAACGAGCAAAGCAACTGCCAAACAACCGGTGAGTATCAATATTTTTATTGCAATTCGGTTTTGTTCTGCCAATCTAACAATCTTTTCTTCCTTTTTTTCGGTTTCATATTTTACCAACATATCATCCATCGCAGTAATTTTGTCATTACTATATCGTTTGGCTTCATTTTCTGTCAACAGTTTTTGGTATTTTAAGGCTTCCGAAAGACGGTTCATTGCTTCATAACATTTGGATAAGAATTTATAGGCGGTAGAAAATTCTGCCACCACCGAGTTATTATCCTTTACCTGCTCTAATAATGACAAAACATACAGCATATCTTTTTCTGCCTGCGCGTAGTTATTTTGTTCAAAATGTTCACCTGCATAAAAAATATAGACACCGATTTCTAATTCAAAATTGACATTTTCATCATGGCTTTTGGCTTCAATTGCCTTGTTTAGAAAATAAGAAACCGAATCATAATTGTTAGGATTACTTTTTTTGTAAATGAGAGCCATATTATAATAATCCCAAGAGACAACAGCAATTTTGGGCAATTCATCTCCATGATTTTCTATCAAATGAATTAGATTTTCATATATCCATAGCGCAGAATCATTGTAAACGGTATTTTCCGTAGATTGCTCATCTAAAAGAACATAACACGCTCCTTGAATGGCATACAGAGTATAAAGAGCGGTTACAGACGACTCTTTTTCAATATTTTGTTTCATTTGTTCAACCACCCTGTACAGACCGTCAATATCGCGTGTTTGCAATAGATTTATGGCAATACGATATAAACAAAAGGAAACTTTATCATATTGACCAATAGATTCATAGAGTTTAATTGCTTTGTAAATATAATCGTGTGCTACTTGAATACTTCCGTATTGAGACTGTTTTTGAGCATAATCTTCATAAAAAAACGCAATAATGGTATCATTTTTAGATTGTTCGGCAGCCTCTATTGCTTTCAAAAAAAATGCGTCTGCCTGTTCCGGATTTTCTCCCCTATCTCTATATACATAGCCTGTTCTCCTAAGAACGGATGCTTTTGCCCGATTACGTTGACTGTTGTTTTTTATCTCTTTTTCAACAAAATTCAATAATATATCGGTATGTATGGCAACTTCTTCTTCATAAGACATATCGCTTGGAATGAAAAATCTAATGCTATCAAACACCGATTTCCATCGGTCGTAGGGGTCATTAATAGTTTTATTATTTAGTTTTTCCTGAATTTTTTGTTCGGTAATTTTGTCTGCGAAACCATAAAACGGAATGAGTAATAAGACTAAGAAGATGTAAAAGATTTTTTTCATACGGTATCTCTTTTAGAATTTAAAAACCGTGCAAAAATATATTATTTCACAAACGAAAAATTATATCATTATATCTCTTCCAACAGATTTCCCAACATCCACCCTTTTTCTCCGTTGGGCAGCCTTATCTCCACCCACTCGTTTAGTTGGTCGGTAATCCCTACTTTCAATCCTGAATGAATTACAAAAAGGTCGGAACCTTTTTCGGTGGGCGTACTTTTTACATTTACTACCTGCGCCATAATAATTCCCTCAGGATGATTGATATAATGGGAACTCTCTTTTTTTGCAAAAATTACTGAAAATATTGTTAAAAATAATGCAATAATAAAAACAAAGATAGAAACAGAACGAATCCATCTGATTCTAATCAACAATATTAATAATAAACACAATGCAAACAGAGAACAAGAGATAATGCTCACTATTGCCCAATCATTACCGGTGAATAATTGTGAGATAACATTCCACCATTTTACAATAAAAAGTTGTGGTAATATTTCAATTTTATCTATCAATTTTTGTTGAACAAAGTTAATATTATGAATAATATCTTCATTATTTGGGGCTAATCTTAATGCTCTTTCATACCAAAGGAGTGCCCGCGCATTATCCTCGATTTTGAAATAAGTATTGCCGAGATTATAAAAAAGAATGGCACTTTCATATTGCAAATCCACAACTTTATGGTAAAAAACAAGAGCATTTTCAAAATCATTATCTTGATAAGCCTCATTCGCCTGTTGTAAATAAACGGCAGCACTGTCCTGCATAGAGTTACCAATTAACGAAAAAGAAGAAATAAAGAATAAAAAAATGCTTATTAACTTGATAAAGGTTTTCATAATTTTTTCTGCAAAAATATTTTTTTATAGTAACGCAAAATTTTATAAATATTACTTTTGCCGACCTAAAAAAAAGTACCCATGCTACAGTTTCAACCACTTGATTTATCGGCGAAACCAATTATTTCTTCATTCATTAGAAAATTTGAATGCCAATTGATGAATTACAGTTTTGAAACACTTTTTCTGTACAGAGATGTTTTCTGTGTACAATATACAATATTTGACAATTTTTTGATTTTAAAATTAGCCCAAAATCAAGAGGAGTATTTTATGTTTCCGATGGGTGAAGGAAGCCTGCCCACAATATTAAATATTATTGCCAAAGAAACACTTGATAATCATAAAAGATTGTGTTTCTGTCAGTTTTGTAACGATATGGCTCCTTTGTTGGTGCAATGGGCAGAAGATTATGGTAGCGAAACAGGAAGTAAGTATATCATTCATTCCATAAGAAATCAGTATGAATATATTTATTCGGCAAAACAATTAGCCATATTGGGCGGACATCTTTTAAAGCCCAAACGCAATCAAATAAATTTTTTTACTAAGAATAATATTTGGAGTTCAGGGTCTATTACACAAGAAAACATTGAGCAGGTAAAACAATTTAATGATTTGTGGGAAGAGCAAAAATTTTCAGAGGATAACCTTTCCTTAACCAATGAAAATATTGCTATTCAAGAGGCATTTACCCATTTTTTTGATTTGAATCTGCAAGGGATTCTATTGCAAATTGAAAATAAAATTGTTGCCTTTTCTATAGGATTTCCATTAAATGAAGATACTTTTTTAATACTTTTTGAAAAAGCCGATAGGAATTTTAAAGGTGCATATACTATGATAAACAAGTTGTTTGCACAAGAAATATCAAAAAAATATACTTATATTAATAGAGGAGAAGATGCAGGTGCGGAGGGATTGCGAAAAGCAAAACTGTCGTATTTGCCTGAGTATTTAATTGAAGTAAATGAATTGGAAATATATCAATAAAAAAAATCATTTCTTAATCAATTTTGGTAAAATATCATATATATTTGCAGTCGAATTTTTAGCATAGATAAAATGTTTAAAATTCGATACTACATTACTCATTATTACTAAATTAACTCAAAATGAAATCTAAAAAAACTCAAAAATCTACGAACACTAAACACAACAAAAAAATGTTTTACGAGAGAATTTATCAAAAGTATATTAATCCCTTTACCGATTTTGGATTTAAGAAGTTGTTCGGGCAGGAATGTAATAAGGAATTGTTACTTGATTTTTTAAATGAACTCCTTTATGAAGAGCAGGGTAGAATTGTATCTATTTCGTATCTTAAATTAGAACAATTAGGTTTTTCGGAAAACTCACGCAGAGCAATTTTTGATATTTACTGTGAGAATGAAAAAGGAGAAAAGTTTATTGTAGAACTTCAAAAAACAGATCAAAACTTTTTTAAAGACAGAACTGTTTATTATTCAACCTTTCCCATTGTGCAACAAGCCCCCAAGGGAGGAGAATGGAACTATGAACTTAAAGCAGTATATGTTATTGCAATTTTGGGATTTGTTTTTGAAGATGATGAAGATGAACCGGAAAAATACCGCTATGATGTTAAACTAACAGATATTGTAACCCATAAAGTATTTTATGATAAACTGACATTTATTTACTTGGCAATGCCGAAGTTTAACAAAGAATTGGATCAAATTGAGACTCATTTCGAGAAATGGATGTTTTTACTGAAAAATTTAAAAAACTTAGACGACCACCCTGACGAATTTAGAGAATATATTTTTGAGAGATTGTTTGAGGCAGCCGAAGTAGCCAAATTATCTCAAACCGAATATTTACAATATGTAGAAAATATTAAAAATATACGAGATTGGAATAATTGTTTTGATACGGCATTAAGCCGAGCAACAGTTAAAGCAACAGAGAAGGGAATGAAAAAGGGAATGAAAAAAGGGATAAAAGAGGGATTAGAGAAGGGAATAAAAATGGGAATGGAAAAAGGAATAAAGAAAGGAATAAAGAAAGGAATAGAAAAAGAGCGTGAGGTTGTAGTTATTAATTGTAATAATGCGGGATTTTCGTTAGAAGTAATATCAAAAATTACCGGATTAACGATTGAAGAAATACAAAAGATTTTGAAAAAAGTAAAATAAATAGTTGTTTTCATAAGAAAAATTTTTATGGCAAAGAATAAATACTATGTAGTTTGGCAGGGAAGAATCTGCGGGGTATTCGATAACTGGAACGACTGCAAAGCACAAGTGCACGAATTTGAAGGTGCTAAATATAAATCGTTTGAAACCAAACAGGAAGCAGACAAAGCATTCTTTGATGGGTATAAAACCCATTTCAACAAGAATACAAATGTGAGCAGAAGCAACTCATTCATTTTTCCCGATTCAGATGCACCCACGCTGAACAGTTTATCGGTAGATGCAGCCTGCAATATGGTTACAGGTCAAATGGAATACCAAGGAGCACATACCGGAACCCGAGAATTGTGGTTTAAGCAAGGTCCATTTCCAAAAGCAAGCAACAATATCGGCGAGTTTTTGGCTTTAGTGCACGGGTTAGCATTGTTAAAGCAAAAAAATATCAACATTCCGGTCTATTCGGACAGCATTACCGCAATAGCCTGGGTGCGTCAAAAAAAACACAAATCTATTGTATTGCCTACCGAAGAAAATGAAGTAATCTTTGACTTGTTGCAACGTGCCGAACTGTGGCTGCAAAACAACACTTTCAAAAACCCCGTCATCAAATGGAATACAAAAAAATGGGGCGAAATCCCCGCAGACTTTGGGAGGAAATAATGCAATTAAAAATTAATGATAGGGGCATAAAATTTTATGCCCCTTCTAATCCATAAATTATGGCAAACGAAAACTTTATAGATTATGTTAAAATTTTCTTCCGTTCAGGTAAGGGCGGGGCAGGTTCGGCACATTTGCAACGAACTGCACAAGACCCCAAAGCAGGTCCCGATGGCGGAGACGGCGGAAAAGGCGGCGATGTTATCCTAAAAGGAAGTCGCAATCTTTGGACATTATTGCACTTGCGCTATACGAAACATATTTTTGCAGAAGATGGTGAAAACGGTTCTTCCAACCAATGTTTTGGAAAAAATGGAAAAAATGCGGTGGTGGAAGTTCCATTGGGTACTGTTGTGAAAGACCCCGAAACAGAAGAGTTTTTGGGCGAAGTAATGGAAGATGGAGAAGAATTAGTTGTAATAAAAGGGGGCAGAGGAGGACTCGGCAATGTGCATTTTAAGTCTGCTACCCGCCAAACCCCACGCTTTGCACAACCCGGAGAAGAGGGAACGGAACAGTGGTTGGTTTTAGAATTGAAAGTATTGGCTGATGTAGGATTGGTAGGTTTCCCAAATGCAGGAAAATCAACGCTAATCTCCGTATTGTCAAATGCAAAACCAAAAATTGCAGATTATCCCTTTACTACGTTGCGCCCCAATTTAGGTATGGTGGCTTACAGAAATCATCAGTCGTTTGTGATAGCAGATATACCCGGAATTATTGAAGGCGCATCGGAAGGAAAAGGATTGGGATTGAGATTCTTACGCCATATTGAACGAAACTCTGTATTGCTCTTTATGATTCCCTGTAATACCGAAAGCATAAAAAAAGAGTATAACATTTTGTTGCACGAGTTGAAAGAGTACAATCCTGAATTGATGGACAAAAAAAGAATACTTGCTATAACAAAATGCGATATCGTAACAGAAAAAGAGGTCAAATCTCTTCACAAAACGGTTCCTCAAAATTTACCTGTATTATTTATTTCTTCAATAAATCAACAAAATTTAGTGCAATTAAAAGATGAAATTTGGAAACAATTAACAATTTAAGATTTAATATTTAAAGATTTAAAGTTATAAATGAATAGGTTAAGAAAAATATTTTTAAAAATTATCAATTCAAATTTTGGTATCTAAAAAAATATATTTTTGCGCCCTCAAATGATAAAAAAAATCATTACAAAAGAGAAGAACAATGGCAAAGAAAAACAAAGAAGCAAGACAACAGATTATTTTGGAATGCACCGAGCAAAAAGCAAGCGGTGTGCCCGGAATGTCGAGATACATTTCTACTAAAAATAGAAAAAATACAACAGAAAGATTGGAATTGAAAAAATATAATCCATTCCTAAAAAAAGTAACCGTTCATAAAGAGATTAAATAGTTTGAGATATGGCAAAGAAAACCGTTGCAACATTAAAAAGAGCCGGAGGGGTAACCTACACCAGAGTGATTAAAATGGAACGCTCTCCAAAAACCGGAGCCTACACATTTAAAGATGCAGTAGTTGAATCCGAGAATGTAAAAGACTTTTTAGCTAAAAAGTAATATTTGTTTTCATGGTTGTGGAAAACCGGAGTAGTGCAAACTGCTCCGGTTTTCTCTTATTTTATATATAGTAGAAATATTGAAATTAATAGCAGCAAAAGAAACCATATCGTATTTTTTTATTTTTGCAGCACTTTTTAAAAAACTCTTTTTTTATGTATCTTTTACAAATTCAAAATATTACAAAACAGTTTTCCAACCATTTAGCCTTAGATGATGTTTCTTTTAACATTGAAAAAGGTAAAATTTTTGGATTACTGGGTCCCAACGGTGCTGGAAAGACTACGCTGATTCGTATTCTTACCCGTATCACTACTCCCGATAAAGGAGATGTTTTACTCAACGGAAAACCGGTGTCGGAAAAAGATTTGGAAACGATTGGTTACCTGCCCGAAGAACGCGGATTGTATAAAAAAATGGAGGTGGGCGAACAAGCCCTCTATTTAGCCCAATTAAAAGGACTTACCCACCACGAAGCAATGAAACGCCTCAAATACTGGTTCATTAAATTTGAAATTGAAGGCTGGTGGAAAAGAAAAGTGGAAGAACTCTCAAAAGGGATGCAACAAAAAATGCAATTTATTACCACCATCATTCACGAACCCAAACTGCTCATTTTAGACGAACCATTCAGCGGTTTCGACCCCATCAATACAAACCTTTTGAAAGAAGAAATTTTGCATCTGAAAGAAAAAGGCACTACCATTATTCTTTCTACGCACAATATGGCTTCGGTGGAAGAGATTTGCGATGATATTGTGTTGATTAATAAATCAAAAAAAATATTGGAAGGAAATATTACCGAACTTAAAAACAGATTCAAAAAAAATCGCTACATTATTGAAATTGAAAAGTTTTATAAGTTGACAGATATTGAATTTCCTAATTATATTAACCTCATTTCTACCACAGAAAAAAAAGATTCAACTATTTACGACATTCAAGTTTTATCAGGCAACGCAAACGAATTGTTAACATTTTTTATGAATCAAGGAACGGTTGTCTCTTTCCAAGAATTATTGCCTTCTATGAACGATATATTTATTGAACCAGTGAAAAATAGTGATTAGTGATTAGTGATTAGTGATTAATCTTTAAACCT
>Ga0099364_10010085_pt1 | contig 13032 bp, 12 predicted proteins | sample TergutTh196P3_FD_73070 | JGI IMG/M metagenome (GOLD analysis project Ga0099364, IMG submission 73070) | Microcerotermes parvus P3 segment gut microbial communities from Pointe-Noire, Republic of the Congo - Th196 P3 | ecosystem: Host-associated > Arthropoda: Insects > Digestive system > Gut ...
TCTCCCCGCTTCCGAATGCCGATATGTGGGATACGGCAACAAGCGTCCCCACACGGGATGCCAAATATTTGTGCCTGGATCGCCCGTTTTCAGGAAGATAGATTATTGTGTCATCACAGGATTTCAAGGACTGGGAATCCGCTTCGCAAATCGACCCGTTGATTCTGCGGTTGCTCCAGAAAAAAAACGACAAATCCGCTCTCATCCGGAAAGAACCCCCGGTGAAGCAGCGGCGCTTGTCCGTCCTCTATGCGGCGTTTATTGGCGTCAGTGCCATGATCCTCGTCATGATTGTTGGCGTCGTTCGCTGTACGGATGTCGATATGATTTTAGCCAACAGTTGCCGAACCCTGATGGTATTCTGCGTCATCGGGTTCATCACCGGCATGATCGCCGAAATGTGTGTGCGGGAATCGGCCAAGTCAATGATACGTGAGATGTTACAGCGAACGGACAACACGCAAAATGCCCAACTGAACGAAACATCACATGAAAACCGTGACATGAACAACACAAGATGAACGGAAAAAATGGCAAAACATCTCTTTCACAAAACGGGCAAAAATGTTATCGTTCCCCTCTGCTGAATCAATGAAAATTCCCAGACAGGATGAACGGTTGGCCGGCGATGTGGAATCATCGTCCTAATGAGTTGGCACGGAGTAGCTTATGAGTGTTGCGACAACGGCGTTGACAGAAATCGAAGAATTGTGGGTCCGTTTCAAGGAAGACACTTCCAACACCGAACTGCGGAACCGCCTGATCGAGCAATACATGCCGCTGGTGAGAAATCGCGGTGAGCGTATCTGGTCGCGGCTCCCGGAAGGGATTGAACTGGACGACCTGATTTCCGCAGGCACATTCGGCCTGATGGACGCGATTAATGCCTTCGACCTCGAACGCGGTGTGCGGTTTGAGACCTTTTGCATCCCGCGAATTCAAGGGGCCATGCTCGACGAACTCCGCTCGATGGACTGGGTTCCGCGGCTTGTGCGTTCCAAAGCCAGCAAGATCAATGAGGCGTACAAAGTTCTGGAGTGCAAACTCGCCCGCAAGCCAAGCGACGACGAAATGGCGGAACACCTGCAAGTTCCCCTTGCGGAATTTGAGAAAATGCTGACCGAAACGCACGGCGTGAACCTGACCAGTCTCGACAGAAAATGGTTTGAAACCGACAGTTACAGAGATATTAGGGAAATTGACATTCTGGCCGACAAACGCGGCGAAGACCCGACCGAACGATTGCGGAAAGTGGAAATGGTTCGTGCGTTTACCCGGGGACTGACAAAAAACGAGCGCCTCATCATCATTCTGTACTATTTCGAGGAAATGACGATGAAGGAAATCGGCCTGACGCTGGACCTGTCCGAAAGCCGTGTCAGCCAGATGCACAGCACGATCGTCGAACGGATGCGCAAACTGCTGCTTCACCGTGTGGGTGATTTCTGAAAAGCATCAGACTCCGATTCTGGTTTCAAGACAGGCCATGGCTTTCGCGTAAATCTCTTCTTCCGTCGGAACGTTACCGCCGACGCGAAACAGGAGATCGACCTTTCGCAGAGGAAGTGCCAGTCGCACGTCTTCGGCAAATTGCCCAAGACTCAGCTCGACGACAAGAAAGCCGGCCTTGGGGTTGACTTGTTCAAAGTACGCCTGTTTTGGAAAGGGCCAAAGCGTTTTCGGCCGCACCATACCGACTTTGTAACCCTCAGCACGCATTCGATCAACCACGGTTCGCAACAGACGGCTTGTGATACCATAGCCGGTCAAAACAAGATCGGCATCTTCGGCAAGATGAATTTCCGCAAGTGCTTCGTTTTCTTCGATTTCGCGGTACTTGGCCGCCAAGTGCAAAATCAAATCCTCAAGGTCGTCATAATCAAGAAAAATCGACGTCAACAGGTTGTCGTTCGATTCGGGCGTCGTGTCGAGTTTCCAATTTTTCGTCACGGTGTCGGTCGGAATTTCGACGATGTCAATCGGCTCCATCATCTGGCCGAGCGTTGCGTCGGACAAAACGTAAACCGGAATGCGGTACTTGTCCGCCAGTTCGAAGGCCAGAATCGTCATCTGGTACATCTCGGCAACGCTGTTGGGAGCCAAAACGATGACCCGGTAGTTGCCGTGACCACCGCCTTTGACGACCTGGTTGTAATCGCCCTGTTCCGGCCCGATGTTTCCCAAACCCGGTCCGGCACGCACGATGTCGATAATCACAACCGGCAACTCGCAACCGGCAATAAACGAAACACCTTCCTGCTTGAGGCTGATGCCAGGACCGCTTGAGGCTGTCAAAACCCTCATGCCACTTGCTGACGCACCGAAAACCATATTAATGGACGCAGTTTCACACTCGGCCTGGATAAATATTTTTCCCAGTTTCAGAAAATATTCCGCCGCCGTGTGTGCAATTTCACTGGCCGGTGTAATGGGGTAACCGAAATAAGCGTCGCAACCCGCAACAAGTGCCCCAATGACGACCGCTTCATTTCCTCTGACAAGTTTTTTCATACTGGCTCAATGTGTTTTCGTCACGAAACGCAAAAAACACTCTTATTGATTATTCTCCAAAGACTTGCGTTTGATGACCGTAATGGCATCCGGTTCCGGGCAGACGTAGAAACATGTGCCACAACCGCTACAGCCCTCGCCGCAATACACCGTAAACTCGTAGCCCATGCCACTGATGGCTTTGCCTTTTTTGAGTAATTTTTTAGGACAAAATTCAATACAAAGACCACAGGCTTTGCATAGTTCCGGCTTCACGATGATGCAACTCTTTTGATTCGAGTCACTTTCATCAAAGGAAGAAGCTGTGGTTTCGCTGATTCTTGATTCATTTAACATCATGTCATTCTCGATTTCGTGCCATAAGCGAAATCTCACGAGTGCCATTCAGTGAGGGAAAAAACCATTATATCCTGAAAATCTCTGAAAGACAATGTGAACAAAGCATACAATCCCGTGACGAATGCTGAAAATCCTGGAAACCGGCGATTGAAGTGTGCAATAATCGAAAGTTACGATGTGAAACTATTTTCCACAAGTTCCTTTTGCATAACACCTGATCTGATATAATGAGAAGGTTTGCTGTAGGCGGTTGAACGGTATTATGTGGCACTTCATCAAACATTCAATGAAAATGAGTACAAAACGAGTTGGAAAGCTGGTCCTGGAAGATGGCTCCGTTTGGGTTGGCGAAGCGTTCGGTGCCGAAGGTGAGGCGGAAGGGGAAATTTGTTTCACAACGTCCATGAGCGGCTACCAGGAAACAGTCACCGACCCGAACAACGCCGGGCAAATTGTCGTCATCACCTACCCGGAAATCGGAAATTACGGCGTCAACAGCGAAGACGCCGAGAGCAGGAAAATTCATCTTTCGTCGCTGATCGTCCGCAATCTTAGCAGTTTGGCCAGCAATTTCCGCTGTGAGGCAACACTCGAAGAGTATCTGTTGCGATTCAATAAAGTCGGCCTGAAGGGGCTGGACACGCGGACGCTCGTCCGGCGCATTGCCGACCGGGGCGAGATGCGGGCCATCGTTTCGACGCTCGACGAAGACGATGCTTCGCTACTGCAAAAAGTTTGGGATTGGCCCGGCATTGCGGGTCAAAACCTGGCCGAACGCGCCGCCGAAGACACCGTCCGGGATTGGGATGAGCCGCTTGGTTCCTGGGCTGATTACCGTCTGCAATATGGCACCCCCCTGGCGGAAGATGTTGTTGCGGACGCGCCGTTGATTGTCGTGCTTGATTTCGGGTTACGCTGGAGTTTCGCGCGGTTTTTGCGGAGCATGGGTTTTCGTGTGCGGATCATGCCGGGTTGCACAACGATGGCTACCGAAGTATTGGCCGAAAAACCGGCAGGCGTGTTGCTTTCGAACGGCCCAGGCGACCCGAATGCCGTGCCGAATGCCATCGAAACGGTTCGCCAACTTCTTGGAAAAGTGCCGCTGATGGGGATTTGTTTCGGTAACCTGTTACTCGGACTGGCTTCGGGTGCCAAAACGCAACGCCTCAAGGTCGGGCATCGCGGTTCAGGGATGCCGATACTCAACAAGTCAACCGGTAAAGTGGCGATCACTTCGCAAAATCACGGCTTTTCGCTCGACCCGACAAACTTGGGCGATTCGCTCGAAGTCACGCATGTCAACATCAACGACAATACGGTCACCGGCGTTCGTCACAAGAAGTACCCGGCCTTCGGCGTCATGTTTTTCCCGAAACTGACCGACATCGTCGTCGGCAACAAGATCATCGCGGACAATTCGCACCCGTTCGTCGCATTTCGTGAGTTGATAGGCTAGGGACGAGGCAGTGTGGTCACGGCGTGTCCGACATCCGGTTTTCACCACGAAGCACGAAAGTCACGAAATTTTTCGCCACGGATTTTATTGGATGAAACACGGATTTTTTCACCACGAAGGTATTTAGCCCCAGGTCTTTAAGACGGGGAGAGGGGGAGTTGTCGCGTCACCCTGTTACGCGCATGGTAGGGCGGTTATGCCGTGGCCGCCGTTCGATTTTCTCTGGGAGTACTCAAAAGGTGACTTTCCGCACGGGCTGCGGGACGGTTTCCAGTTCGGGAAGAATTTTCCGAAGCTCGTCGTCGACTTCGGGCGATCCCCATTTTCCGAGACAAAGATACCGCCCGTGAATGTATAAACCTGTGCGAGTCCTGATGGTTGTGCAGAGTGGGTGTGGGTAGTGTTCTTTTTGGCTTTGCCATGCCTGCCTCCGGGGATTACTGGTATTTACCAAGTAATCAAGTAGGATGACACGAAAAACATTGACCGTAAACATTTGGAGTTTAATGATTTACAAGTCGGGGCGAGAGGATTTGAACCTCCGGCCTCCTGCTCCCAAAGCAGGCGCTCTCGCCAGGCTGAGCTACGCCCCGATCATGTCAAAATATTGTGAGAACGAAATGACATTATTCATGATACACATTTCCTGAAAAACGGCAACCGGGCTGTATCAGGAGATTCCAGAGCCGCGAAAGTCATCAAGCGGAATGACCGCTCCATTACCGTCGCGGCTCTGATGGATCGAACAGCTTATTTCCAAGTGTTCAGGAACTGGTGTGCCATGCAGGCAGGAGATTTGATTTATGGTTGGTATTTTTGGCGTAAGTTGCGACGGCAAGGACACCGGATTCGTTCCAGCTCATGCCGCGATGTTTGCAACGTTCGGAAACGGCCACATCGTCTGATTTCTCCAACGCGTAAGCGTTCACGGTTTTTTTCTTACCATTTCGTAATTTCGTAAACACTTGGTGATTTTTTGTTCTTGGTGAATTTTTTCCCAGTGCGTAAAATAGAGTGTATGGTATTATTATGCAATACAATCGTTATTTGCAAAATAAACAAAATGAATAAACAACATAAAGTTTTTGTCACTGGAGCTGCCGGTTTTATTGGTACGAAGTTGGTGCAACTCCTTCTCCGGGAAGGCTTTTCCGTGCGCGGGCTCTACCATCGCAAACCACCGGATTGGTCGAATTTTGGCGACATCAACCGCCGCTCGGAGATCGAAGGCTCCCATGACCGTCTCCAATTCGTACAGGGTGACATCACCTCGCTGGAAAGTCTCCGCCAAGCAATGGAAGGTTGTCGCTACGCATTTCATTTGGCGGGTTTTGCCAAGAATTGGGCAAGGGATTTCAGCATTTTCACCAAAATTAACGTTGACGGAATGCGGAATGTTTTTCAAGTGGCGAAGGATCAGAATTATGAACGGATTGTCTGGACTTCGAGTATCGTGACCTTTGGGCCAACCGAACCGGGAACAATGGCCGACGAAGCATCGCCGCGAATTACTGAACAGTATTTTACAGAGTACGAAAAAACGAAAACTGTTGCGGAAAAGGAAGCCCTGCAATGGGCTACCGATGGTCTCCCGCTGGTCATTGTCAATCCAACCCGTGTGTTCGGCCCCGGCCCCCATACGGACGGAAATGCTTTAGCCGGGCTGATTCACGATTATATTTCAGGCAAACTTTTTGTCATGTTCAATTTCGGCATGAACACGGGCAACTACGTTTTCGTTGATGACGTTGCGCAGGGGCATTACCTTGCCATGCTCAAGGGGCGAATCGGCGAGCGGTACATTTTGGGAAGTGAAAACGCATCACTCAGGCAGTTTTATACTTACGTCGAAGAAGTCAGCGGCATACGACGGCGTGGACTGCCGATTTTCATCCCCGGTGCCATGATGATCGCACGTTTGTTCGTCCTTTGGGCGAAGCTGGCTGGCGGCTATCCCCGTATTTCGCCCGGATGGGTCAAAACCTTCGCGACAGACTGGTGTCACAGTAGCGACAAAGCCAAAACAGAACTCGGATATGATCCCATTCCGTTAAAAGAGGCAGTTCGGCGAACTTACGAGTGGCTGAAAGAAAAAAATACCCAAAACCCGGAATAATTCTGCCGGGCTTGGGGAAAATCATATTCAAGAACCCGTTATTATTGTGACTTATCTATTTTACGTCACAATCCATATGGTTCCACAGAAATATCGAATGTCATTGATTTTTCGACTTTACATCGCAAATCAGATGTTTGCGCACTGGTGTATTTTTTGGCAATGATGGGCGTAAGACTTGGTATGGACACTGTTTGCATTTGTCCACCCCCTCCGAGGGTTTGAAAACTGACATTCTTGCCGACTTTGGTCGCGCCAGTAATATAAACGGTATATTCTCCCGGAGGAAGTCCGTCATTTGCTTTGAGTGACCCCATGACGTAGGAACCGTCTTCTTTGATTTCGCCATTGGCGGAAAACCCTTCCTTTTCAAAGACAACATGACCACGACCAATCGGTGTTCCATCGGTCAAAGTCACTTTTCCTTTCACCTGCTTATGACCCGAACAACCTGCAAAAGCCATAACAAAACATAGCATTACTGATATCATAATGAATCGCATCATCCAAGGCTCCATTGTCTCTGTCTGTTTCATCCTCGCAATTGATACAATTATACCGCACAACGCCATGGACTTTGCATTTATGTCTGCGAACTTTGTGGCCTTTGTGTTGAAATATTTAACACAAAGGCCACAAAGCTTTTCACAAAGGTCACAAAATGAATACCAGTCCAATGGCGTTCGGCAGTATAAAACATCCGATCATTCCAAATGGTTCCAAGAACCAAGCGTCAAATCATCAGTGTTCCTCTGCGGCAATCTGCGGCAAAACAATACTGATAGGGTTGGTTTTGGTACTACGGTAGCGAAACCGCTTTCCCGTCATTAACTTGGGCAAAAGCGGCAAGGATGGAATAAGGAGCTGTCACGGAAACGGCTTGAACGGAACCATCGCCTATCGCAAAATTCACCACGCTCGTATGGTTGCTTCCAAAATTGTAGTGATGTGTGGGAACATAACCGACATCATTTGTGGAGTTAAAATCATTCGGGCCTTTAGCAAGCGTTTTTTCGCCATCCCAAGTACGGAAAGACCGCGCGTGAGAATTGCCTCCCCAAACACCGGGACTGAGATACGAACAGTCAGCGGAATAAACTTCCTTCACGTCCCATCCAGCCGGTCTCAAAGAACCATCTCCACAAACATCCAACACAGCAGTGGGTATGTGCTTTTCCCCGATCATAAACTGGTTGCTTGTACCATCCGACAGCCAAGCAAACGTATCATGGGGTCTTGCGTCTTTCCAGCCTGCCCACCATTCACCAACGATGGCCATGCGAAATGGCCCGGCTTGATTGGAGTTGTCTGTCGATCGGGCCTGTTCTCCATAAAACATCCATCCCAAACTACGTCCCGAATCATTTTCGAGCGGGTGAAACACCATGGCATAATCGATTTGCGGCCCCGCAGCGGCACCATTAATTTCGCTATTTGGGTCTCCCGTGAAATCGACATATTTCGTCCCGGAACGTCGTGACGGACAAAGGACGATGCTCACCGAACCAAATGCTTGTTTTTGTTCCGTAGTAAGACCTGGCCCTGCAAAAGACTGGGAACCTTCCCACCAATACGAATTTGTACACTCCATGATTCCCACGGGTGCCCCGAAATCTCGGTTTGCCAAGTGGTCATACAAAGACTGGCGTTCGATGTAAGGGTACAGGAACGGCCACATCGACATTCGCAAGTTATTGATACAAGCGGGTGGAATTCCTTTTCTTGCATCGTGAAAATTGTGAATGGCAAGCCCGATTTGCTTCAGATGGTTAGTACACTGCATTCGGCGTGCAGCTTCCCGTGCGGCCTGAACAGCCGGCAACAGAAGAGCGATCAAAATGCCGATGATCGCAATGACAACCAGAAGTTCAACAAGGGTAAATGCACGTAATTTGCCCCCCCCCCCCATCTTAACACGATTCTCTTTCATAACACTACCCTCCCTTTAAAGTATTGGGGTGAGAAAAATGAGCCATGACATAACAGCTCTTACAACAGTTCCTCGCCATGTTATCATATTATAACAACCTGTAATGCAAAAAGCAACTGAGATAACGATATTTTTTTCAAAAAACTTCGTTGGGTTTTCGCCAAAAAAATAAGTCGGCCAGGATAGACAAGTTCTTTATTTCAACAGGATTCACAGACATTAATTTAGAGAGAAGGTAAAAGGAGAATCCCATCTGCCCTGAAAACGCTGTTCACCCTGTCATAAGCATCTCCAGCAGATTACTTCACCACAAAGAATCACGGCGTGACCATCCTGCCATGCACGTCGCAAAGCGACTAACTCATCACTTTTTTTCACACTGCGGTTCACCAATCAAGAAAATTTGACTGCCACAGTTTTGTTGCCACGATGCGATTCCAACGCGGCGGTGAAAAGGCGGTGACTCAGGGCTGTTTCTTCGGGCGTTGCACAGCCGGAGAAGCGGCTGAACGGGCGGCCATGTTCCAGTTCAAAGAGGAACGCTGCCCACATCTGTAAAATCGAATCGGGAAACCCAAACTCGAAGATTCCGCCGGTGATGCTTGGGAATGTCGTCTCATGTCCCATGTCGAGAACCGACCAGGATTGTTCATCGCCCGGCGAATACGACATGAACTCCAGCTGCTTGGGATTTTTCGTCGAAAATCGGGCCGACGCCTGGGTGCCGAGAATTTCAATGAACCAGGTATCTTTCTCGCCCGGCGCGATGCGCCATGTTTTCAACGACATGGGAAATACGGAGCCTGTTTCCTGCTGGGTGACATCGCACAAGAGCGTTGCATTGTCCCAGGTTTCGCAGGGAACCGTGCCGCCTTTGCCGTCGGGGCGTTCCTGCACGATGTTCGTCAGAACCGCACGCACCGAGTTCGGCACCCAACCGGCCCGAAACGGCAGGTGACAGACGTGCATGCCGAGGTCGCCCATGCAACCGTACTCGCCGTTGAATTGCACCATGCGTTTCCAGTTGATCGGCTTTTGCGGGTCGAGGTCGCTCGAATGCAAAAACGCGGCGTTGACCTCGATGATTGTTCCGAACACGTTTTGCTCAATCATTCGACCGATCCGCTGAACCGCCGGAATGAAGGGAAATTCCGACGAGCATCGCACAAGCAGTTCCGGGTGCGCTGTCACCGATTCCATGATCGCGTCATTGGCGGCCAGGTCGATTCCGAACGGTTTTTCACCCATCAGATGCTTGCCTGCGTCGATGACCGCGCGGAAAATTTCACCGTGTAAATGATGCGGTACGGCACAATACACGGCATCGACCGCCGGGTTTTCGAGAAGCTCGCTGTAATCGGCCGTTGTCTGGGTGATACTCGAAAAGTTGCCTGTGTACCATGAAAACAACGTGGGATTGGCGTCGCAAACGGCAACGATTTCAGGGCGGGACGTCATGCCGGGCAGGTGGCACCAGCGTGCGGCGGCACTGGCGAACTCGCGTCCCATCAAACCGCAACCGATGATTCCGAAGCGAATGGTTTTCATGTCACCAGCCCAATTCCTTTTCGGTTTCGGCGATGGCCTCGTCAATGATGTCGATTCCCTTGAGGAGCGTTTGTTCGTCCATGACAATCGGCGGACTCATGCGGAGGATATGTCCGGCGGGAATCCAGGCCAATCCCTTGCGGAACGCTTTTTGATAAACCAGTTCGCCCGCTTTGTCGAACGGTTCTTTCGTCGTTTTGTCCTTGACCAGTTCGATGCCCATGAGGCAACCTTTCGCCCGAACGTCGCCGACGATTTTGCGCTCGACGAGCATTTTCTTCATGCGTTTGTCGGCCGTTTCGCCGAGGAACGCTGCGTGTTCGAGCAGGTTTTCCTCTTCGATGACTTCGGTGGAAGCCAGTGCCGCCGCACAGGCCATCGGATTGCCGCCGTAACTGCTGGACGCGGAAATTTTTTCGAACGATTCAATGAACGGTTCGCGCACGGCAACGCAGGTAACGGGAAACCCGTTGCCAAAACCTTTACCGATGGACACCACGTCGGGTAGCACGTTCCAGTGTTCCATGCAAAGCCATTTCCCGGTCCGTCCCCAACTGGTGAGCACCTCGTCGGCCATAAGCAGGATTTTATGCCAGTCACACAACGCTTTCAGTTTGGGGAAGAAGTCATCCGGCGGAATGATGGAGCCGCCCCAACCCTGAATTGGTTCCAGCACGAAACCGGCCACATCGCCGACGGTTCCCTTGTCAATATATTCCTCGTAAAACGCAATGTATTGGTCGGTGTCGATGGTTCCGTCCGGTTTTGTCCAAAGCGGACGGTAAGGGTTAGGCCGGGGAACCATGTGCGAGCCGGGCATTCTCGTGCGGCCATAAACCTGCGACCGGATATGCGCCAGCGAAACGGCACCGGTCGTTTTGCCGTGAAAGTCGTAGAAACAGCTAATCAATTCCCCTTTGCCGTTTGCCGCGCGCAGGACACGCAAGCCCGCTTCGACGGCGGCGGTTCCGGCGTCGTAAAATTGATATCCTTTCAAATCGCCCGGCATGACGGCGGCAAGTTTTTCGACCAGTTCGGTTTTAATGCGCGTGGTGAAATCGTGGACGTTCATCACCTGACGGGCATATTTTGCGACCGCCTCGCTGATTTTCGGATGACAGTGCCCCAATGTGGTGACGTAAATGCCGGAAGAGAAGTCGATGTATTGATTGCCGTCAACATCTTCCAGTGTGCAACCGCTTCCCGACTCAAAGGCGACGGGAAAGAGCTTGACCTGGGAACTCAACCCTTTGAAATATCTCGTACACCGATGATGATACTCCAGGGAAAGCGGTCCGGGAAGCGGAGTTTTCAGATTGGGATAGCGGGAAAGATCAACTTTTCCCCACGCAAGCGTGGAAAACGGTGCGGACATGAACCTGTGACTCCTGGAGGGGTGAGTTTCTGAAAAAATACATGTTCACTTTCTGTTTTTTTGAAATGAATCATGTATTAAAGTTTACTCATCCCTGGGAAGAAGTCAAGAGGATTTTTGATTCCGAAGAAAATTTTGGAATAAAAACGGGGCGACACGTCGATTGCGTTATCGCGCTTCGTGTCGGATCATGTTCCGCAAAATCCGCTCGGCGACCGGGTCGATTCCCAAATTGTCCCGAATTCGGAGCGTGTTCAAAACGAACCGGCCTTTGCCATGTCGATACACGGCCGTCAGGAGACCGGATTCGTACGACAACGCTGTTTTGATTGATCCGGCGACGATTTCATCCGGATCACTCTGATCGTTCCAGAATTGATTTGTCATCAGATTTCGATAAAAGGCGTGGTCCATAATCCCGCCGTGCGGCAATCCTTCGAAATACGGATGGTTTTTCGTCCAATCGTCCTTATGGTAGAGCCAAACCCAAACACTGTGGAGTTGTCCCCGTTGTTCGAGCGGCACTCTGGCGGTCCGGTCGTCGCCGTCCTGAAAAACCTCCGGGCAGAGAAAGATGCACCTGGCACCGTTTTCCAGCCGTTTCAAAAGCGGCCCAAAATCCTCCGCCGGTTTCCGACCGATGAGAATGACGTCGGAATCTGTTGCGGCGTCGAATCCTTTCGTTGGGATTCCGCGTGAACGGAGCCAGTGGTCGAGTTCCGGATCGTCGCCCCAAAGAACGACTTCCGTATCGATGGCGGGCATGTCCCCGGGGTTGGTCACAAAAAACTCCAGAGGACGCCCGGCAGGAGCACCACCCTCAAGCATCGTTGCATGGAACTGGTAAACGCCGCCCATACCGTCAACGACGATGTTTCGCTCAAAAAACGGAATTGCAAACGGCGGTTCTTTGCCATCGACAATTCCCGGAACGATCAGCGGAACCGTTTCGTCGAATACTCGGTGGTTGTCCGGTCCGACAACTTGGACACGAACCTTGTATTCCCCCGGCTTGAGTACGTCTTCATTGGCAAGAACCGCCTCGAATTTGATTGTTGTTCCCGTATAAACCTGCCATTGATCGGCAAAGAGGCAAAACCGCAGTGGGGCAAACGCGTCAGCCATTGCGTCAACAGTACCGTGTTTCAGTTCGCGGAATGTGGTTGTGAGTCCCTCGCCGGAAAATCCCTGATCGTGCGTTCCTGTGACACTGTGACCGATCATTGCGGTATTCGCCCGAATCGCGTTGATGCCGAGCAATCGCAGTGCGGCCATCCAATCGATGGTCTGCCGGAAATAATCCGCCGGGTCCGCAAATGTATCTTCCATGTTCCATCGTTTCCAATCGTGCATGAAGCGGTCGTACTTGTCACGGTAAAACTTCGCATCCTCCGTGTCGGTTCGGCCACGTTGTTCGAACTGCCGCATCACGCGAAACAGGTCAACGGCACTGCCTATTCCGTACTCGGACAGAAACATCGGCAATCCATCCTTTTGGAAAAAACGCAACTCCCGAAGGATACGGTCGCTGTGCGGAAGGTCTTTGTAGGGATGCTCATCGGACATCATGTTTTCCCAAACCGTGGAGCTGGGATTGGCAACGCGGCCGAAACTGGAATAAGCCTCCAACGGATTCCAGCGGTCGCCCAGTTGCAGGTCCCATGATCCGCTGTGGTACAGGACAAGCCGGGTTTCGTCGTGTTCCCGGATCATCGGAAGCGATTGGAGACCGACGTTGAGAACACGCGGTTCGGTCA
>Ga0099364_10010086_pt1 | contig 13032 bp, 8 predicted proteins | sample TergutTh196P3_FD_73070 | JGI IMG/M metagenome (GOLD analysis project Ga0099364, IMG submission 73070) | Microcerotermes parvus P3 segment gut microbial communities from Pointe-Noire, Republic of the Congo - Th196 P3 | ecosystem: Host-associated > Arthropoda: Insects > Digestive system > Gut ...
CGCAGGATAGAGAATTAATTGTAGTATAAACTGTGCAGCTAATAATGTAATGTGCACAGTGTTGAGCGGCATTTGTAATGCCGCTCGGAACTTTTGGCAATTTGTAATTGCCATGAGCAACGAATACAGCCAAAATCAAAAACATTTTTTTAGTAGCCAATTGCAAATTGGCTGTGTTCAAAGCGGCAATACAATCGCCGCTTAACCGCCGCCGCTTAACAATCGCCGCAAATGCCGCTAATCTGGGGGCTACCGACTAACGACTATTGACTACCGACTTTATTATCAAAGCGTTATTTCCACCGGTTTCAGCCACGGCGCTGTAAATTTTACTTTTATTTCGCCAGTGTCGCCCGTTGCCTGTACAAATGCTAATATCCGTCCGTTGAAAACGCGATGCACATTGTCGCGCCAATTTGTCATGTCCGAATTGTTGCTCGATTCTAATCCCAACAATTTTGCGGGTCCTTCTATTATACATGTTACCATGTCGTCTGACAGCATCACAGGAATACCGTTTTCATCGACCACCTGTACCGTGATTTGTGCCAGCCCGGCGCCGTTTTTGATGGTATTGTGTTCTATCTTTGCCGTCAGTGAGTGTGGGCGTCCCGAAGTTTTGATTGCGTAACTGCTTATTTGTGTGCCGGCTGCGTCCATTCCAATTACTTCGAGTGTTCCGGCAGCAAATGGTATATCCCACCATATAATGCCTGTATTGTCGTCATAATCTTTTGTTTCTCCCACTTCTCTTCCATTTAGCATCAATCGTGCTTTGGCAGCATTAGTGTAGCATACTACGCGTATCATTTGTCCGTCCTCGAAGTTCCATACCGCTCTGGCGTCCATTGACGGTCCACCTCCGCGAGCGCCTGCAGGCGCCGGAGAAGCGCCAAGATAGGCTACCGGTTTGTCAGCCCATAGCGCTTGACGAAAATATCCGCGCGGTTTGATGAAGCCTCCCAGGTCTAACAGTCCGGAATAAAAGCCGCGAGAGGGCCAGGCGCGGGATTCGCCAAGATAATCAATTCCTGTCCATAGGAACTGTCCGAAGATAAATTCATTGTCGCGCACCGCTTTCCATGCCGCCATTCCGTGTCCGTTTTCGCTACCGTAAATGACGCGGTTGGGATATGTTTTGTGGTCTATTTCGTAGCGATTTTCTGTATAATTGTATCCTGCAATATCGAGCGCATCGGGGTATTCGGTAGCATTAGACATCACCACGCCTGCCAATCCTGCTGTTACAGGACGCGATGGGTCGTATTTTCTAACCACTGCCGCCAATCTTTTAGCAACTCCTCCAAGACGTTCTGCATTAGGCTGGTCGGGCTTGTAGCCGCCAAACATTGGCTGATTGATGGCAGAGCCGTCGAGTACGGGATGCGAATACGGGTCGTTGGGGTAGTCCACCTCGTTGCCTATGCTCCATGCGAATATTGACGGGTGATTTCTACCTCTACGCACTACATCGGCAAGATCGCGCTCGCCCCATTCTTCAAAGAAATCGTAACTGCCTTCAAATCCGGGTATGCCAACGTTCCAGCCGTCAAGCCACTTGCGTTTGGGAAATTCCCACTCGTCGAAGGCTTCATCCATAACTAAAAAGCCGAGTTCATCGCAAAGTTCGTATACGTCGGGCGCCTGTGGATTGTGAGACATGCGTATTGCGTTGACGCCTATTTCTTTGAGCGTCAGTAAGCGGCGTTCCCAGATTTCGCGCGGAACGGCAGCGCCCACTACACCGCCATCGTGGTGAATACATACGCCTTTCATCTTCATCCATTCGCCGTTGAGCGCAAACCCTCTATTAGGGTCGAACGTCATAGTACGGATGCCCACAGTTGTTTCGGTCTCGTCTATGGCGCGTCCGTTTTGTTCTATTGTGGTTTTCAAACGGTAAAGGTTAGGGCTACTGACGCTCCACAGTAGGGGTCGGCTGACGGTCAAATCTACTGTGGCTTTGCCGTTGGCGTTAGCCGGAACGTTTAGTCTGCGCGATGATTTTACTACTTCTCTACCGTCGGCATCCAACAATTGATGTACGACAGTAAGGTTTGCAGCGGCGTTAGAACTGTTTTCAATTTCGGTTTCAACAGCCAGCGTTGCGCCCCGTCTGTCTACCGATTTTGTTTGGTAGAACACGCCCCATTGCGCGATGTGTACCGGTCCGGCGGTAATCATCCACACGTTGCGGTAAATTCCCGAGCCGGTGTACCATCTCGAATCGGCTTCGCGACTGTGGTCTACGCGAACGGCGATAACTGCCGGTTTGCTGTGCTCAACGTATGGCGTGACGTCATACATGAACGCGACATAACCATTAGGGCGTTTGCCTACAGAGCGTCCGTTCACAAAGACTTCGCTGCGATTGTATACGCCCTCAAAATAGATGTATACCTTGTCGCCTGCGTTTCCCTGCGGAATATCCAAGGTTTTACGATACCAGCCTATGCCGCCGGGAAGATAACCGGTGCAACTGGCAAGATGCGGACTTAAAGTACCCTCAACGCTCCAATCGTGAGGCAAATCAAGTGTTCGCCACCTGCTTGCGTCGAAATCAACTGCCTGCGCATTTTCAACATCGCCCAAGTGAAACTGCCAGCCTTTATTGAGCATTTCGGGCTTGCCAAAAGAGGCTTGTGCAACGACGGTATTAAAAAAGCCGCCGAAAATCAGCATCGTTGCTGAAAAAATAATTATTAACTTCTTCATGATTTTTGATTTTTGATTATTTCTAAAAACTACTAACTATAAAACTAATAACTCTGATAAATCGGTCTAACACTATACGGTTCTATTTTTCCGCTATGCACGTTGTACAGTCTTCCGAACGTTGTTTGCATTGCTTCCACCATTTCCGGATAGGGACGGTCGGTTATGTCTAACAAGCCGATATTATAGTTTTCGCCGTCCATACGTCCCGTATTTGGCTGGTCTATCCATTGAAACCAGTGTGTTCCTATCAGCGATGGGTGCGCAAAAGCCTGCTCGTTATAGTAATGGAAGGCGTTGGCGCGTTCCTGATGGTTTGAAACCTGCACTATGCCTGCCGACATGCCTCTGTCGGGAGTTCCAAAATGATACTCGCCAATTATTATGGGCAGTCCGGTCATTCGGGCGATGCGGTCCATGTACTCTCTCGATGGGGTTACGCTGTATGAATTGATGCTGAACACGTCGAAATGTTTGCCCGTTATTTCGATTATACGGTCTGTGCAGTCGCCAAAGCGCATTCCAAGATTAAGATGGTTGGGGGCGTGTTTCTTAAGGTATTTGTTTACCATTCCCAGAAATTTGTCGAACGTTTCCAACACGAAATTGACCTTTGCTTCGTCTGTATTGCCGTGCGTTTCGAGGTATGCTTCGAGCGCTGTTTTCATATACGAATTGCCGGCAAGCACGCGGTTGCAGAGAATTACCTCCTGGTCGGGCCAAGGTTGCTCGTTGCCCACGAAATAGCCCAACAGCCATTTGTTGTCTACGTATTGCTCTGTCAATGACCTTATAGCCTCTTCGATGGCGCTCTCATAGTCGGGCTGATATATGTCCGGCAGCCCCATTATGCCTCTGTCTAACTGTAAACCTCTCAATTGAAGCGTGAAGGGCACGCGGTTGCTCTGGATTATTTCGCCCGACGACCAGTTGGCTATCGTATTTAGCCCCCAGGCGTTCATCCTCATCACGGCTGTATTTACCCACTGTGCGCGAAAATCGTCGCCATACCGGTCTCTGATGTTCCATCCGTAATAATCGGCTCCGGGTGCGCGTTGCGGTCTGCCCTCGACTGCGGGCGGTGACGGAATTGTTCTCAACCCCTCGAAAATATATTCGCGTCCTGTTATGCGCGTGTTCGACCCGGCGTTGATACAGTTGCTGCCATTAGACAAAAACAGGTAGCCTTCGGGGTCTACAAACCACCATATTCCGTCGATTTTTTCAACGCGGAAAAATCCCGTTGCTTCCACCTGATGGTCTTTGTATCCGCCATATTGCGAGAATTTTTCGGGGTCAAGCGGTTTTAGTGCGCTCAATTCAGCGTCCCATTCTTGACGCAATTGCGCTTCGCTTTTGATTTTGCCGTGCCAGTCCTGGGTCGCCCACTGTCCAAATCTGTCGACAAGGTATCCTTCCTGCAAGACTGTATCACGCACTGCTTCAATCGACAGCCATGCCGAACGTATCTCAAGCGTGGGATTATTTATAGGGTTCTTCATAAAAAATGTAAGCCCCTCCACCTTTGTTACCGGATTTATTCCGGGGTTGTGGATATTTATTTGTCCCAGCGGTCGCGCCTTATTGTATGTTGCCGCCATGTCTACTGCCGATGGTGGCAATTCGCGATAGAACTCAAGGGGTATGCAAAAACGCAGCCAAGCGCCCGGAAAGGGCTGTATGCTTTTTGCAACCGGGCCATCGGGCGTGATAGGTCCCGTAAGAAACCGCTGCGGCGACGAAGCCCGCATTTCCAATACAAGATAATTGTATTGCGTCCAATCGCTCGGCAACGCCGGCGAAAAATCATCTAAATTCCAATTGAACACGGAAACATCCTCTGCCGAAGAGAAAACCATTTTTGACGGCGTTGCTGTTTTCGTACAAGAAACGGAAAATGATAATATGCAAATGATTGCAAAAAAATTTGATAATTTATACATGATTTTTTATTTATTATTTATTATTTACGACTATTGCAACTGTCCCTTTACCGGCGTCATTTTAAACGTGAAACTGTAATTCTGATACGGTATTCTGTACTGCGGCAACGGGATAGCCCCCCAACTGTTCACACATGCAACACCTGCATGGAGTTTGTCAATTGTGACGGTCACATCATTGTCTTTGGTTATTTCACTTGTGCGAATGTTTTGCATTTCAGCGCCGCTGTCCAACGCTTCCTGCGGATAAAACAAAGCCGAGGCAAAGAACGGTTCATCGGAAGTGAACATCAGACCATCGCCGCGAATATTGACCTGCTGCCACCAGCGAACGTCGCTTTTGAGACCCGTTTCCTGTGCGCGCAGATAATTGTAATGCTGCTGGTCTACATTCTGATTGTAAACAGCAAAAAATTGCGATTCCTTTCTGTCGGCATAGTTTTCAATGGGACCTCTGCCGTAATAGTTGATAAGATTGAACTGTCCGGGCATTTTCATGCGCATCCCAAAACGAAACATCTCGGAAATTTCTGCCGTAGGGTCTGTTTCAAGGGTTTCGGTTACAACCACTTCTCCTACATTGTTTATTTTGTAGGTCATCGTCAATTTAGCCTTCACTGCTTCGAGGTTGTATTCCACTTTTACAACGGCAATACTGTCGGACATTTCAGCCGTTATAAAACTACGCTCGTTTTCTGACTGTCGCCCTCTTTGCTGCGGAGGACTTAAAAACTGAATATTTTTCCACACAGCGTATCTGCGTTGAAGATTAGCGCCGTAATCGTTATCTGTCGGGGCGCGCCAGAAGTTGGGCTTCAATTCGGTTCCCAAAACTAAATAATCCTCGCCATTGACAATATAACGACAAATTAACCCCGTTCTTCTATCAAATTCAATAGTGAAATTCGGACTTGAAACGAACAAAAACCTTCTGTCGTTGGTTCTAATCGAAACGTCGCCTGCCGAAGTAAAACGGTCGAGCATTTTGTTTTCGATTTCGAGCGGGGGCAACTCTACTTCTTTGATTGGAAGTTGCTGTCGCGCAACAATATAGCCTGCGGGCAACAATGCGTCCCTGTTTTTAAGCACATACTCTACATTTAATAATAGTTCGCCTTTTTGCGGAAGTTGGCTCAACGTAAAGGGAAGAGTAATAGCGCTCTCTTGTTGTGGCGCTGTTGGCGGGAGCGTTTCTACAAAACCGCTTTTTATTTCGCGTCCGCAGGCAAGAACAGTCCATTTTAGCGCGTATTTTGACAGGTCTATAAAGAAATTTTCGTTATAAATCTTTATCTTGCCGTTAGCAACATCATCATCGCGCGTCCAGATACTTTGCTGCCAGTATCTAACTTCATGGGCGTGTGGGTTTGGTTTTCGGTCGGGTGCAAAGACGCCGTTATTCATAAAGTTCTGGTCGTGAGCATAATAACGGTCAAAATCGCCGCCATAAGAGAACTGCATTTTTCCGTTAGCATCCGGCAACCAAATCGCTTGGTCGGCAAAGTCCCAGATAAAGCCGCCTTGAAATTTGGGATATTTACGAATAAGTTCCCAATATTCTGCAAAACCTCCCATCGAATTACCCATTGCATGGGCGTATTCGCACAGAATGAGCGGCATTGGAGGGTTGTTGTTAAGATACCTTTCGGATTGCTCGTATGTATAATACATCGGACAGTAGATGTCAGTATATTCAAGGGTTCGCATGCGAATACCATCTTCGTACTGAACGGGGCGCGACGGGTCAAAATTCTTTATCCAATCGTAGCATTTGGTAAAGTTGGGTCCGCTACCGGCTTCGTTGCCCAGCGACCATATAATAACCGATGGATAATTGAAGTTACGCTGCACATTACGCATGTTTCGCTCAAGATGGGCTAATTCGTAACGCGGGTCTCTCGCGGGCGTTCGTTCGCGGTCGTCTCTGAAACCGTGAGATTCGATATTGGCTTCAGCCACAACGTATAAGCCGTATTCATCGCACAATTCATACCATCGGTCTTGAAACGGATAGTGAGCCGTGCGCACAGCAGTGAAATTGAACTCCTTTATTCTCTTTATGTCGTTTATCATGCGCTCTTCGGAAACATGATATGTGTAATTAGGGTCCAATTCGTGACGGTTTATGCCTTTTATCAAAACGGGCTGTCCGTTGACTAAGAGTTGCGCATCCTTAATCTCTATCGACCTGAAACCGACTTTGAACGGAATAACTTCAATGACTGCTCCCCGGTTATCTTTCAGGGTGACAAACATTTTATACAGATTAGGTTCTTCTGCGCTCCATTTTTTTACCGCTCCCGCTTCGAGCGATGTCTTTACTCCTGCCGCGCCGGTAGATTGAACGCTTTTTGAAGTTACCGGATTACCGGCGTCGTCGAAAAGTTCTATTTCGGCTGTGGCGCCTCTCGACCTTGCCGAAAAGTCAATATTTACGTCAAGAACGCCATTAGTATAGTTATCTTTCAGGTTGCCAACGAAATGTATGTTTGAAATATTTCGTTGGTCGCGGGCATACAGATAACAATCGCGTCCTACGCCCGTCAGTCGCAGGAAATCCTGGTCTTCAAGGTATGTTCCGTCGCACCAGCGAAAAACCTGAAAAGCAATCAGATTTTCGCCTCTTCTGACGTGTGAGGTTATGTCAAATTCAGCCGCAAGTTTGCTGTCCTCGCTGTAACCCACGAATTTACCGTTTACCCACAGGTAAATATTCGATGTTACCGAGCCGAAATGCGTGATTATTTGCTGACCTGTCCAACTGTCGGGGATAGTAATCGTGCGGCGATAAGATCCTACATAATTATTTTCGTGTGGCAGGTTTGGCGGGTCGCTGACGAACTGGTTTTTCCAAGCCCACCCAAAGTTCACATATACGGGAACGCCATAGCCGTTGATTTCCCATATTCCCGGTACGCTCATATATTTCCATGCGGCATCGTCGTACCCTTGTGCGAAAAAATTTGTGGGTCGATGGTTAGGGCTTTGCGCCCAGTGAAACTTCCAAAGCCCGTTGAGCGAAAGGAAGCGGTCAGATTCCCTCATTACGCCCTTTTGGGCGGCATCGCGATTTTCGTAGGCGAAATACGACGCTTTCATGGGCATACGATTAACGGCATTAACGCGCGGGTCGCGCCATTCGTTGAAGGTTTGCGCAAACGCTCCATAAACAAAGAATAGAGCGAAAAAAAATGAAATTACAAAATATTTATACATGGGGTGTGTTCCCCGTCGTTCTTCAATGTGTGTCATGATTTTAAAATTATTTTCTTACTTTTTTATTATTTTTGTGCAAGCGAATCCATATATCTCACCATTTCTGCCGCTGCCAGCAAATATGCTCCTACTCCGAAATCGGCTGTTGTGGTCTGGTTCACGTTTCTATGCTGGTCTGCTCTTTCTCCAATTGGCTGAATGTAGCCTATGCTTCCCTCGGGTTGCAGGGCTACTTCTGTGAGATAACGCCAACTTTTAGCAACTATTGGGGCATAGACCTCTTTTTCGAGTATTCCGTTGTTCATTCCCCACAGAAAACCATACGTAAAAAATGCTGTTCCGCTTGTTTCATTTCCCGGCGCCTGCTCCATGTCAAGAAGGCTGCGCGCCCAGAAGCCTTCGGGCTGTTGGGAGTTTTTTAGAGCCTGCGCCATAGCCCTGAATATTTGTATATATTCATCGCGGTGCGGGTCGTTTTGGGGTAAATCTCTCAACGTTTTGGCAATACCCGCAAAAACCCATCCGTTGCCACGCGCCCAAAAATCCTTTCGTTCGTTTCGCGTTTTATGACGGGGATATACGTATTTTGCATCGCGGAAAAACAGCCCAGCCTCCGCATCGTACATCAAATCGCGGGCATACGCAAAATACTCGTACAGTTTTTGTAAATAAAGCGTGTTGCCGGTTATCTTGTACAGCCGCGTCATGACTGGCATCACCATGTACAGTCCGTCTGCCCACCACCAGTAATCAACCTGGGGTGTAGACATCTGATATTCCATTACTTCTCGCGCGCGGGCTATCATAAATTCGTTTTCGGGCTTTCTGTCAAGCAAATACAGGTCAATATACACCTGAAAACAAATTTGCCAGTCGCCAAACAGCACATAACGGTCTGACTCGCCATACGAGTATCGCCATGCGGCTCTGTCATCGGACTTTGCGCCCTTCCACTCGTTGTGCTCCGCCCATGCTCGCGAATATTCTCTGAACTCCTCGCGACGGGTAACAAGATACGCCTGTATATTCCCCGTGTGATAGGCGGCGGGATGCCAAAAGGCATTGACTTGAGCAGGACGGGTAGACTGCCAGTATTGGTTTACCTTGGCGATGAGGTCAATAACGTCCTGTCGGCTCTGATTGGTAAGAGTTTGGGCAAAAATACCCGTTGATAACGTTGACAACATTATCCCAATCGACATAAAAAATCTAAAAAATCTATTTTTCATTGTTATAATTATTTAAAATGTTTAAAACATGTTGAGAAACAGCCGTATTAAATACCGTACTGTTTTCCAGTACTCCTCCAAACTCGCCTGTTTTTATTTCCCTGAATGGCAGGCTTGATATTTCAATATGTTGGTCTAACAAGCCGTCAATGAAGGTTTTGAAACCGCCATTTTCATAAACGAATGAAATGTTTAAAATTTCGGGTATTGTCGGGGCATACCATCTTCCGTTAGTACCCCGCGACTGCGTTTGCCATACATCCGAATTTCCAATCCTGTTTGAACTGTTGTATGTTACGTCATTTACACGTATGTATGGTTTCATTGTTTCGCCGTTTATTCCGTATGTCAGATTGCCAATTTGCGCTATTGTTCCATTATAATCATCGGAGTTCATGCGAAAAGAGAGCATAACGGTGAAATCGCCTCTAATATTTAACCGTCTATTGTTGATAGGTCTGGGAATATTCTCGGAACTCTGAATGGCAAAATCACTGTGAATAGCGGTTGGATAACCTGACGGAAATCTCGAACTGACAATCCAATCAAAATAATCGCCATGCATCCATGTCAATCTCAAAGGGCTATTTTCTGAATTGGCAACGATAAACGGACGTACATTGTTTTTTCTTGAATTTTTTGTAATTTCCTCCGAATAAACAGAGCCATTATCAGTGTTTACGGTATATCTAACTATTTCATAGACTTTTCCGTGTATTCCTTCAACGGGAACGGAACAGTATACTATGTCAGTATTTGCATCGTCTATTGCTATTCCGCCGCTGTAGCACATTTCATGTCTTGGCGTTTGATGGAAATGTCCGCCGCCATTTGCTAAAAATGTTTTTTGCCAAATTTCGCCTGTCCACCTTACGTGATAGTAATCGTGAGATGTTTTGTCATCATTGATTTGCACCATCGCTATTACAGGCGCACCCGAAGGTTCTTTTGCTACTTGCCAAATCCAATTTCGGACTGGGTCATGGTTGACTACTGCATCGGGGTTGGCTTCAAAATAAGTATCCTGCCTGTTCACATGGTATGCGCCATTGGCAACCGTAGACAGATACTTGCCTTTTATATCGGTCAGCGTTATTTGATTAGCGTCCGTGCCCGTAATGTTGATAAAATTAAAATATAGCCAGTTTGGATTTTCATTATCTGGATGTCCCATTACGTAAGCCATATAAATTTTATCTACACCATTGGACACATACTTTGCGTAGGGACGTGCGGCTGATGACTGCACCTTTTGAAAAGGTCCCCAGTTAAATTCTACATCGTCGTTTTCGTTGGGCAGGGTCAGTCGCGCAATGGTAGGATGCCATCTTATGCCGCGCCAACAAAGATAGATATGTTGAGGGTCGTTAGCCAGTATAAAAGGCGAGGGATAGGTTGTGTTGTGCGTGGTAGCAAGCCTTTTTTCTTCGCCCAGCGTGGTTATATCGCCCGGTATTCGCGAAACACGGTAATAAAAACAGGCTTCATCGGTGTGTCGGGTGTAAAAAATCATCACTCGCTCGTCGGGTAAAATCAAAAAAGTAGGATTATTGTGGTCGTCGGGCTGAAAACAGGAACGTATCAGAACTTCATAGTTTTTTCCCGTCAAAAAATCGTGCTGGGTAGCCTTTATATTCCCATGAACATCAATGTATCCGATGTATGCGCTATTGATACTCCCGCTTGAGTTTTTGTAATGTAGCGCTCGCGGGTCGGCAAACCAGCACCATGCTCCTTTTTCCGCTATGACGTTACCCGTGGGAGGTCCGGCGTTACATATGCCGTTGAAAACATGCATCATTACTGCAAAAACAATTATTATTAACTTTTTCATCTTCTGAAAACTGAAAACTGAAAACTGAAAACTATCTTTTCTTCTGATAAACTCTAATATAATCTATTTCATATTTCAACGGAAAAGCGTCGTGGTCGGGTGTTCCGCCGTGTTGTCCGCCAATGGCAAGGTTCAACAGAATATAATGGGGTTTATGGAACGGATTGGTAAATTTACCGTCTGCGCCGCTGTACGTTTCACTCAAAAGCGTTTCGTTCATCAACCTGTCGTTCAGGTATATGCGAATTGCTTCCTCGTTCCAGTCCATTTTCCACACGTGGAACTTGTTTACACAGCCGGGGTCTTCGTCGGTAAATACCGAAAGCGGCGTTGTGCCAGTGTTCCATACCGGTTGCCATGCGTGGTCGCTACCCCATGCGGTATTGGCAAGTATGTGAGGCACATCGTCAATGAGATAGTATTCCATTATGTCTATCTCGCCGCACGAGGGCCAATTCATCGTTGTTCCCAATGTCCAGATAGCGGGCCACGAGCCCGATGCTGTGGGTATTCTTGCTCTGATTTCGAAGCGACCATACGTAAACTCCTTCGTTCCAATAGTTTTTATGCACGAAGAGGTGTATTCTACGTACTGCCGGTTGCGTTTCCAATCGCGGCTTCTTTCCTGAAAATTGGGGTTAGGAAAACTGTCTAACCGTCCGTAGATGGTCAATACTCCATCGGCTACCCGCGCATTTTCGGGCTGATACCACTGCAATTCGTGGTTTCTAACAAATCCGTGCTCGTGCGTCCAAATGGCAGGGTCAGGAGGTCCCTCATAGTCAAACTCTTCGCTCCACACCAAGCGGTAGCCGTCGTCTTCTTTTTCGGGCAAAAATTTTTGCGCCAGAATAATCGCTACAACCATGATAAATGCTCCGGTATACATATAAATCTGAATTTTATTTTTTACTTTATCCATTTTTAAAACATTTAAACTCATAATAATTTATTAATTACTGCCATCTCCGAGTTGTTCGGAGGCTTCCCTCCGAGATAATCGGATGCTTCCTTCCGAGTTGCTCGGAAAGAAGCATCCAAATTCTCTGATACTGGCGCTACTCATTTTCAACTGTTAATGCTCTGGGATAAAGAAATACCTTTGGCGTTTTCAGGAAAGTGCCTCCGCCGGTGTATTGCGTTATCACCTTCACCTGATATGCTCCCGCATCGAGCGCAGGAATGATGGCTATAATCTTCGATGGTTTGTTTTCGATGATTATTTCGGCTTTGATTTGTTGTCCGTCGCTGCCTTCAAACCACAAGCCGCACGCTGGGTCGTCGCCGTCGATTTTGAGATTGTAACCGCGCACCTCTACCACTCCGCGCGAGGTTAATCGCAGGTTGACCGTGCCGCTAACACTGTCTTTCACCTCTTGAATTTGAGGCTGCGAGACAGACGATGCTACAGTCTTTTCCAACTTTACCCTCTTTTCTGCTTCGCGCAAAAGAACGCCTTTGGTTATGTTCACGTTCAACTTGTGGCGATTGCCATCAAAATTATCCATAGGACCCTCGAAAACGCCCGAAATGGAAAAAGAAGTGTTGATTAGGGGCATATTGATAGAATAGCCCTGCTGCACCGCTTCGCTGACCGTTTCTTCCAAAGCGTTCAAAACGCCAAGAATATCGGTCTTGGTTAGCGCCGTGCCGCGCGCTAACATCCTGTCGATGATAGCGTTGCGGTCGAGCCCGGCAACGCTGTAGGTGAGCGCCATGTAATCATCGGGGCGCTCGGTCATCAAATTTTCAACTAATCCGTACTTTAAAGTCATATTAATTTTATTTTTAAATTGGTTATTATACTTAAATCTACATTATGTATCTTTTTCTACAATAAAAATTCGGTGCAAACATTTTTTTGAAATTAAACAGGGGTCTTTTGCACATACGCTACCATACATCATTGACGCGGTTTCGCGACAACCGCAGTCACAATAATTTACTTCCCTGCACGTTACACAATCTGCAGGGATATAGGCTCTGTTTGAAAATATATTCCAATATTCCGTATCCGTAATTATTTGTTCTTTGAAAACATGACCTGTTTTTCGCGGCGAATGGTTGCACGCCCTTACCCATCCGGCAGGGTCGA
>Ga0099364_10010087_pt1 | contig 13031 bp, 20 predicted proteins | sample TergutTh196P3_FD_73070 | JGI IMG/M metagenome (GOLD analysis project Ga0099364, IMG submission 73070) | Microcerotermes parvus P3 segment gut microbial communities from Pointe-Noire, Republic of the Congo - Th196 P3 | ecosystem: Host-associated > Arthropoda: Insects > Digestive system > Gut ...
GGCCCGAGGCTAAACCCCCCGTGTGCGCGGTGAGGTTTCATATCTCGGCGGCGCAAGAAACATCGGTGCTTATACCGCAGGGTACGAGGGTCACGGATCTGAACGGCGGACTTGTCTGGGAGACGGCCGAAGATGTTTATGTCCCGATCGGCGAGCTTTACGCCGATGCGGCTGTCCGGTGCATGACGCCGGGCGTCGTTGGAAACGGGTATGCCGCCGGGCAGATAAACACGCTGACGGATCTGAGCGCGGTCGCGTTTTATTCGCATTGCGAGAATATAACGGCCAGCGAAATGGGTTCCGACAGGGCCGACGACGACGAGTATTACAGGATCATGCGGGAAAGCAACGACGCTTACAGCACTGCCGGGGCAAAGGGCAGCTATGTGTATCATGCGAAGTCGGTCTCTACGGAGATTGCCGACGTCGTGGCCAACTCTCCGGGGCCGGGGCATGTCCGGCTCTATGTGCTGATGAAGGGCGGGGCTATCGCGGGCGAGGAGATGAAAAAGGGCGTGTATGACGCGTGCAGCCCGGATCACGTAAGGCCGCTTACGGATTTTGTCGCCGTGAATGACCCCGAGGTTTTGCCGTATGACATCGACCTTACTTTTTATATCCCGAGCATATCATCTGTAAGCTCCGCCGAGATCGAGGACGCGGCCCGTGAAGCTGTTGACGAGTATATCGCCTGGCAGTGCGGAAAACTGGGGCGCGATATCAACCCGGACGAACTGCGCCAGCGGGTCAAGGCGGCGGGGATAAAGCGGGTCGAGCTCCGGGAGCCTGTGTTTACCGTTTTGCGCGACGGTACGGAGGAGGGCGGGCCCGCGCCTCAGGTGGCCATAGCCCAAAACGTCAATATAGTAAACGGGGGCTATGAGGATGAGTAAAGGCTACGGGATCACACCCGAAAATTTATTGCGTACGCTTCCGGAGGTGCTTCGGCGTGATGAGTCTATGCTTGCTATAGCGTCAGCAGTCGCCGATGCGCTGGCGGCGCGGCCGGAAGAGATCGCCGGGCTTTCTATTTATGCCCGGATCGACGAATTGCCGGGGGATCTGCTGGATATCCTGGCCTATGATTTTAAAGTCGATTGGTGGGATGCGGACAACAGCCTTGAGGTCAAGCGGCAGATGTTGAAGGACAGTTGGAATGTCCGGCGGGTGCTGGGGACGAAAGCGGCGGTCGAAAAGGCGACTTCCGCCGTTTATAAGGATTCCAAGGTGACGGAGTGGTTTGAGTACGGCGGGGAGCCGTACCACTTTAAGCTTCAGGTCGATACCGCGCTTGAGGGCGTAGACCCCGTGAAGCATCAGAGGGTGCTTGACAGGGTCGAGTATTATAAGTCGCTGCGCTCTACGCCTTACAGCGTGGAGTATGTGACGACGCTGGATATTCTGGAGGGTGAGCCGTACCTGCTGGGGGTGACGGGGTTTGCCGGGTTCGGGGTCTCGGAGAGCCGGCTGCCGCCTTACCGTCCGGCGGATATGCATGGCGCGGAGGTCTCCGTTATAGGGTACCGGCCCATGTCTATCTGTGAGACGACGCTCGCGGAGTTGGGCGTATAGAGAGGAGTTTTGCTATATGTATGGATTTGTGATACCTGCGGCCGGGATGGACCTGCTTGCGGGGCTGCTTGCAAGCGACACGCTTACGATAGCGCGGGTCACCGTCGGCAGCGGGCGGCCGGAGCCGGGGTCTGATATGTCGGAGCTTACGGACCTTGTAAGCCCCGTGGCTAACGCCACGATAAGCGTACCGATCAAGCAGGGCAACACCTGCTCGTTTACGATCGAGTACCGTAACGACATGCACGGCGGGCTTGAGCATGGTTTTTGGCTCAATGAGTTCGGGGTGTTTGCCACTGACCCGGAATCGGGCGGCGAGGTGCTGATCTACTACGGGACGCTGGGGGATTTCCCGCAGCCTGTCTCGTCTTTTGTCACCGGGACAGTAGACGCGCGGCGGTTCCCCGTGTCTATCGTACTGACCAACGATTCGGTGGTCGAGTTTAAGTTCCCGCCGATGGCGTTTATGACGGCTTCCGAGGTTGAGCGGTATTTTCAATATGCTTTGACGGAATCGCTGGACGGCGAGGACGGGCGGATCCGCGCCAACCTCGAGGCACGGCTTGATGAGATGGTCGAGGAGATAAAGGCCGAATGGGGCCAGGCAAACGGCGTCGCCACGCTTGACGAAGACGGCAAGGTCCCGCTCGAAAATCTGCCGGACATGGGGAACACCAGCACGATCAAACAGGCGGAGCCGCCGGAGGGCGACGACAACAAGCTATGGATCAACACGACCAACGATGTGATCCACTACTGGAACGGGGTCGCGTGGAAACCCACCAGCGGCACAGCGAGATAGGGGGCTTGTAAATATGGCTTATACACCGAATAATCCGGTACTGGCAGCAGAGCTTATAGCCTTGAAAGCCAAGGTCAAAGCCGAGGTGCAGCGCCGGAACCAGAGCGGCAGCGTCTCATCTTTTGCGGGCGCGGCCTATGACTACAACAGCGGGGACAGCCCCGCGGCCGGCCAGCCGCTGCACCGCGACGCTTACAACAAAATAAACACGCCTGCCAGGGCGGTAAACGGCTCGGGGATACCGGGCGACATATCCGCCGGGGACACGCTGCCGGCGCTCGGCGACGTCAACACAAAGGTGAGCGCCTGGCAGACGCGCTCGATGACGGACAGGACAGCCTCAGACTGCGCGAGCGGATGCACGGGCACATGTCATACCGGCTGCGCGACGGGCTGCTATACGGGCTGCACGGACGCCTGCAGTGGCTGCGGGAGCGGGTGCGCTTACGGGTGCTCGGGGTGCGGGTCCGGGTGCGCGGGCGGCTGCACGGGGTGCGGGAGCGGATGCGCAGGCGGCTGTACGGGGTGCGGGGGCGCGTGCTCTTCCGGGTGCGGGGGCGCGTGCTCTTTTGGCTGTGAAATTTCCTGTACCGGATCTGGGGCACCTGACTGGTAATGACTATATGAGATAGGAGAGATATCAATGCTAAAATCAATATTGGAATCCAACCACAGTACCGATTCGGCAATCACTGCCGCATCGTTCCTCACGCGGGTAAGGGAAGGCAACGATGACTGGAAAAAGCATATACCCGAGATTAAAGCGTTTTACGACAGCACCTTGTCTGCGGACTCACATGGTGCTGACAACGTGGCCGCAGATGTGGTATACACGCTTGTGAAACTGTTATTTGATGCCAGGTCATCAGGTGCCAACGGTAAAGAAGCCATTATTACGGAGATATGCAAAAGTATTATGCCCGAAATAGGTGACGAAAGCTTGTCGCTGCATATCGAATTGAGCAAGAGCATCGCCGCACTGCAATATGGTGGGCCTTCGCTTATGGCCAAATACAACAGCCACGCGGAACTGGAGCGCTTGAAGGAGATAGGAGACTCAATGCTGGCGCTTGTTTTGATACGGTTGTTGCTGAACAGGTTCATGGCCGCGCCGGCTGTATGGGACGGCGACGCGGTGATGTATCTGGCAGACAGGCTAAACGGGCTGACGGATGAAAAAAAGAAACAGCTCGACGACTTGCTCCGATTGTTCGGGTAAGGGAGGAGTTTTTAAATCATGAAAAAAATTATCGAATTGCCCGGCGGTGTGCTGGACTACGTTGAGGGACTTTGGTATAAGGCGCAGGGGTATAAGCAGCTTGTGCGGCATCTGTCGTGCCAGCCGGAAAAAGACTGCGGAGCCATACGGGAGTTTGCGGAGAGGTATGCCGCGCTGTTTACGGAGTACAACATGGCGCTGAGCCATATTTTATCAGAGTATGCAAAGTCGGAGGTTTCAGATGGGTACTGCGTGCTGCCAAATTACGGCATTTGTGCGTTGGTTGCGACCAGAAAGGGGGATGCTTGTGCGTAGGGCACTCATATCAGCGGGGAATTTTTCAAACTCTTACGCCCGCATGTTTGGGGGTAAGCCCGTCAAAACCGTCACTTTTATCGTGACTAACGATTGCAACCTCCGGTGTACCTACTGCTACGAGCACAACAAGCGCGGCGCGGAGATGACTCTTGAGACCGCCAAAAAAGCGGTCGACCTCATGTTTGAGTCCGACGCCGATGGCGGGATATGGATAAACCCCATAGACGCGGACGGCGTGATCATGGAGTTTATCGGCGGTGAGCCGCTGATGAAGATAGGGCTCATCGACGCTGTTATGGACTATTTTCTGCAGAAGGCCGTGAAGCACGACCACCGCTGGATGACCAGGTACATGATAAGCATGTCGAGTAACGGGCTGTTGTACCATACTGAGCCAGTGCAGCGGTTTTTGCGAAAATGGGAAGGCAGGGTCAGCCTCGGGATCACGGTCGACTGCGATAAGGAGACGCATGACGCCTGCCGGGTCGATAAGGACGGCAACGGCTCTTATGATTTGGCGGCGGCGGCTTTTGAGGATGTGCTTGCCAAGTATGGCATTGACATCACTAAGTTTACGCTGGCGCCGGGGAACGTCGGCCGGATTTTTAAGGCGCATACCGATATGATCGAACGCTATGACCTATGCCGGGTCACCAGCAATGTGGTCTTTGAAGAGGGCTGGACGGTCGAGCACGCGAGGACGATGTATTTTGAGCTCAAAAAGCTGGTTGACTGGCTGCGCGATACGGGGCGGTTGGAAAATGTCATGCTGCTGATGTTTGACCGGGTCAACGGGCAGCCGCTGGACGCGGCGGAGACGCAGAATTGGTGCGGCGGCACGGGGAAAATGCTGTCGTTCGATGTGGACGGGGCCATACTGCCCTGCTTGCGGTACTCAGCTATGTCGCTGGGCGGCGATAGGCCGCCTTTAGTGGTCGGGCATGTCGATACGGGCATCGGGGCGACGCGGGAGCAGCGCGATACGATAGATATGCTTGAGGCGATCACGCGGCAGTCGCAGTCGTCCGAAGAGTGCCTTGAGTGCCCGATAGCTTCCGGGTGCGCTTGGTGCTCCGCTTATAACTACGAGGTGTACGGGACCCCGGATAAGCGGGCGACGTTTATATGCTGTATGCATAAGGCGCGGGTGCTGGCGTCGTCTTACTATTGGAACACGCTGTTTAGGCGCGAGGGCAGCGGGGAGCGTTTTAGGCTCAATATACCGAGGGAGTGGGCTTTGGAGATCGTGCCGGAAAGCGAGTATGACATGCTTGTCGGACTGTCAGGGAAGGAGTAGGTCATGGTTGAGTTATTGACCAACGCAGAGGTCAACAAGATAGTCAAAGTAAGCCCTTATAAAGCAATGGATGCTGTAACTCGTAGAGAGTTCAATATTTGTTTTGGCGGGGCTCGGAATGACCACTATGATGTAACGCCTGCTAACCCTAATGATGCGGCTATCATGGAACAGATTTTAGGTAAAGCTGATTTAAGAACCTGGCGGCCTGCCAGACCTACCTTAATATGGATGCAAAATAGAATTGTAGCTTTTGGGCTATGCTACTATATGCATCACATTAGGATAGGCGGAGGTAACCCTGGTACGAAGTACCCGAGTAAAAACGAGTCTGGGCCTCCATGGAGCTTTGGAGGTCACAGTTGTTGCTATGCAAGTAATTCCGTAGGCGGCGCCGGAGATGCGCCGAACGCTGCTTGCGGCGCGGAGGCGAATGCTCACGCGAGGCTTCTGCACAACGGTACCAGAGGCGGCCAGGCGAGGGCGGCTTGCTACGAGGCATACATCTTAGGTAACCGGATTTTCGGAAACGCTCCTGCACCGATGCCGGCAGCACCTCTGGCGTCGACCAACACACATACGGTGGTAAGTGGAGACACCATGAGCGGTATTGCCAAACAGTACGGGGTCACGCTTGCGGCGCTCACAACAGCAAATCCTCAAATAGTGAACGTCAATGTAATACGCGTTGGGCAGCGCGTCAACATACCCGTTACTGAAAGGATGTAGGTGTACTCATGGATGCATTGCAGATATTCGCTGTGGTTGCCGGGAGCAGCGTGATCGGCTCTATCGTCACGTTGGTTGGAACAATCATTATAAAGAAGATGGACAGGAAAGATAAAAGAACGGAGCACTTGACAGCATTTGAAAAACACATACAAAAAGCCGTTTGCGTTATGCTATACGACCGCATCAAGTACCTTGGGAAAAGGTATATCCACGAAGAGTCGATTACGGCAGAGGAGCTGAACGACCTGCAGAAAATGCATACGGTATTCCACGAAGACCTTAACGGCAATGGATTCCTCGATGCACTGATGAAGCACGTCAAGGAGCTTCGGATAGTTAAGACGAAAGAGGAACGAACATGAGCGGTAAACGAATGGCGAACCGGGCGCAAGCGTATGACAGCAGGCAGGATAAAAGACGCGAAAAAGCGGCATATAAAAAACTGAAGCGCGAAAATAAGCGGAAGCTTGAGTTTTCGCAGAGAATAGCGTTGACGATCGTAGCGTATTCAGGGTTCATAGTCTTTTTTACCGTGTGCCTCAATTTCGTCCTACTATGGACGGACAAAATGCCGATGGCCGAAGAAACGATAGCGACGATATCCACCTATGGCGGCATAACCGCAACGGCTGGAACTGTCGTGTATGGCGCGTTGGCAGGTTGGCGCGACTACAGCAAAAACAAAACAGGCGTGACTCACGGCGAAGCGCAAATCCCCGGGCCGTTCGATCATACTGGAAATCACTCTGATGGAGGAGAATCAAATGGATAAGATAAACTGGAAGCAAAAGCTATCGAGCCGGCGGTTTTGGTCGATGCTCGGCGGACAGGTCACGGCAATACTGGCAGCGGTCAACGCCGATGAGAGCGTCGTCATACAGGTGGCGGCGATCATCGCGAGTGTGGGGATATTCGCGGTGTACATGCTGTCGGAAAGCAAGGTGGACAAAGCCCGCGCGGAGCATCCGAAAACTACAGATGAATAACGAAAAGAGCCCTCAGTCGCGTCATTGCGATTTGAGGGCTTTCTTTTTTATGCGTGTTTACGCCCCGCCACAATAAGGAAATCTCCTGTAGCGAATTGCAACGGCTCCTAAGCGGAATGTTTATCGCGCAGCGCATTCAGCTTGGCGCGACGTTTCGAACCGTCTTCACCGTTTTCAAACTGAAATATCATGCTATCGCGGATTTCGTTGACAACGATATTGCTTGCCAGTGCCGCGCAAAACAGCGATTTCAGTTCGCGGGCTTTGAGTTCCGGAAAGCTCTGCGAGATACCATTATCGTCATCGAAAAGAATTGACTCGACTATGAACGTAATCTCGTCTTTGGTTCCGCTCCAACCGCTATATGTTTTCATAATTTCCTCCTTACAATTTTGGATAGCAAAGCAGCTCTTCGTCGCCGTTAAAGTATTCTATTTTAAAGTCGGTACGACGCAATTCCTCATAGATTTCTGTATAAGATGCATTGTCACCGCATATTTTTGAGGCGTATTCTACGGCCTGTTTTTGAAATGGCTCGCGCAAATCGGAAAATTTCATAATACGTCGTCCTATCTCCCCGTATAGCCGATAGGTCAGCTTTGGCAGTTTACTTACGCCGCGAGCAGGCCATTGTCCTTGAGATACTGGATGCCGAGATCCGTGAGTTGGAACGTGGTTTTGCTCTGGCCGGACTTTTTGCCTTTGGCGGTGTAGTAACCCTTGTTCTTGAGAGACACAAACATTGCGCAGCTGCTCTTGACGGGGAGGCCGTGGAGCTCCTCCGCTTTTTTCAGGAGAGTCTTTCCATCCATGACCGAGTCTACGCCTTTGAATTCGGGGTGCTCCGTGATAGTCGCGAGTATGATCTTTTCTCTGTCGCTGAGCTTCGGCTCTTTTGGCTTCTTCTCTTTCTTTTCGCGAGGCTTCTTTTCCTTCTTAGGCTTTTCAGTGGGAGCGTCCTCAACAGCGACAGTTTCTTCCGCTTCTGTGGGGATCGTATCAAGGGCCACATCGTTGGCGTCGGGAGAATCAACCGTTTCATCAGCGATGGCGTTGTCCAGTTCGGAGTAGATAGCCTCAAGCTCTTCCTTGCGCTTTTCCATGAGGTGGGTCTTTTTGAAGCCGGTGGCCTCCATGATAGCGGTTACGAGTTCGATCTTTGTCATTTTCGTGTTCCTCCTTATTATTTTTGATTTATTGTATAATTTTTTCAAGTTCTTGCATGTTTATAGTACCATATGCCTTTTGACAAGTCAAGGGGAATTTTCAATATTTTATAAAAAATTTTTGACAAGTTAAAATTATTGTGTTATAGTGAGCGTGAAAGGAGGTGCCCCAATGGTTTCGTACAAGCCCCTCTGGCATACGCTTATCGAAAAAGGTATCAAGAAGATGGAATTGCTCAGGCTCACGAAGATGAGCAGCGGCACATTGGCGAAAATCAATAATGGCGAGTATGTGGCGCTTGAGGTCCTTGAGAGGATCTGCCTTGCGCTTGACTGTCCAATCGAGGACGTTGTTGAGATAAAGAGAGACCCGGGCGATGAAGCCCGGGCCAAGGGAGAATAGCCGCTATTGCTCGCGCCGCTCTCGTTTAAGGACATCTGAGACGTCGCAATCAAGAGCCTCGCAGATACGCTCGAGGTGTTCAAGTTTGATACTTTCGGCAATCTCGTTATAGTACTCATTGATGGTTGCCGCTCGTATGCCAGTCTTGCGCGATAGGTGCGCTTGCGTCCACCTCCGCTCGCCAAGCCGTGTGGACAGTAAAATTCTAATCATAGCTACGCTCCTTTGTGTAAGATTGTAGCTATGATTGTAAAGATTCGCTTGATATTGTAAGATTATTCCTATATTCGTAATGAAATAACTCGGGCATATTCAAAAAGACCATCGATTTACGCTTAACCCTTATCGGTGGTCTTTTCTTTTTTGACTTGCATCTTGACTTGCATCTTATCCATATTTAGCGGTTTTTTGACATGTTTTGTAGGAAAATCGAGAGAAGTAAAAACCCTCGCAATCGTTGCAATTGCAAGAGTTTCTTGTGGTGGAGACTTGCGGACTTGAACCGCAGACCTCTCGCGTGTGAGGCGAGCGCTCTAACCAGCTGAGCTAAGCCTCCGCTTGAACTGGAAATAGTATATTGCGTACTCATCGATATGTCAATATTTTATTTTTTGCCGCGCTGTTGACAAATTTGAGGTGATTATACGAGGAAATAATCAAAAACATCTTCCATTTTTGTGTGAAATGGTATACAATGTCGCTTGAGCGGAGAATAACTACTGTATTTGGAAAAGGAGACGATAATGAAACTGCGGCGTTCCGGTGTCCTTACTAAGATAATAGTATTTGCGCTTATAATATATGCCGTTGTGAGCCTTATCTCTCTTCGGGGGCGCATTGAAGAGGCGCGCAAGGAACTCACTGAGACAAGAAGACTGGTCGCGGAAAAAGAATTTTCTAACGCTGAACTTAAATATGAAATTGAAAACCATGACGATCCGGATGTGATCGCGGACATAGCACGGTCAGCCCTGGGTCTCGTTTTACCGGGCGAAATTGTGTTTTACGACAGCGGCGGCAATCTGGACGCCGAAGACTGATTAAATAGTCTTAGTTACTAACGGACAATGAGAGGGCGTATGGATTTCGAAGTGGGAACTATCCATGCCGGGAAAATCACGGGCATTACTAACTTCGGCGCTTTCGTTACGATGGCGCCGGGGAAATCGGGTCTTGTGCATATATCAGAAGTTGCGTTAACATTTGTCAATGACGTTCGGGATCACCTGACCGAGGGTCAGGAGGTTATGGTCAAGATCATAGGCGTAGACAAGACCGGACGGTTTAATCTGTCGATAAAAGCGGTCGCTAATGGTTTTGATGATAAACCGCGCAGCATTCCTCAGCCAAAGCCGCTGATCGAGCCTTCCGAGCCTTCATTTGAAGACAAGCTCAAGCGATTCATGCAGGATTCCAATAATAAGATGTCGGGACTGAAACAATATCCCGATAAAAGAAACGTCCGCCGCCGGGGACGGTAAGGCGGCCGTTTTTGTGTTTTTGCGCTTTAGAATATCTGGGAGAATACGTCTCGATGGATAAGATTAACAAAAAAGACCTTGCACACAACCTGAAACCTTCCGGAGCTTATCTTGACAGCCTGTCCGACTTTGCAGACCTTCTCGGTACGATAAAACTGGCGGAAAATGCGGCAAACGAACTGTTGATAGAGACGGCCTCCGTCACCCCGGTTTCTTACCAACGCGAAGCCCAACGGAGTGAGTTCACATTGGAGAGGACGAGCAACGGAGTCAGGCGGATGCCCGAGCCTGCGAGTGCGGAGCGAAGCGAAGTTTGTCAGGACGATGCGAGACTTAGCGAAGTCCTTCAGGATAAAGACGAAGACAAGCTCATGGACAAACTTGACGCTCTTATCGGACTTGCTAACATTAAGCAAAACGTAAAGAGTCTCATCAATTATGTCAAAGTACGCAAGTTGAGAGAGGAAAACGGGTTGCCGAACCCGCCGATGTCGCTGCACATGGTTTTTATGGGCAACCCCGGCACGGGAAAAACGACGGTCGCGCGTATACTCTCAGAGTTGTACCGCGCTATCGGAGCGCTCACGAACGGACAGCTCATTGAGGTTGACCGCTCCGGATTGGTTGCGGGGTTTGTCGGACAGACGGCTATCAAAACCGCAGAAGTTGTAAAAAGTGCGCTTGGCGGAATTTTGTTTATCGATGAGGCATACGCTCTGGCTCCCGATACTGCCGGCGCAAACGATTTCGGACGCGAAGCTATCGAGACGCTTCTTAAAATGATGGAGGACAATCGTGACGATCTGATCGTAATCGTCGCGGGTTACAGCGAACCAATGGAGCGGTTCATCTCGTCGAATCCCGGACTTGAATCTCGTTTTAACCGCTATTTTGTCTTTGAAGACTACGACGGCGGTGAGTTGTATGAGATTTTTAGTTCCATGTGCTCAAAAAGTGAATACTATCTGACAAGCGACGCCCAAGAATTCGCGCGCGTTTTTTTTAACGAGCTCTATGACACGCGGGACGAAAATTTCGGTAACGCGCGCCATGTCAGGAATTTTTTTGAAAATATTGTATCTATCCATTCAGACAGAGTATCTGCATTTGACGAACATACAAGGGAAAGCTTAACAACCGTATTATCCGAAGATTTGGAAAAGGCAACGCTTATGTGAACATAATATTTTAATAGACGGGGGAAAATTGCCATGTCTCAAGGTAAGGATATCAAAATCATTGCGGGGAACTCAAACATTCCTTTTGCCGACAGCGTTTGCCGTAACATAGGCTTACGTCTGGGTGATGCAGATGTGAAGACTTTTTCGGACGGAGAGATTTCGGTATCTCTGTACGAGACGGTGCGCGGGTCGGACGTATTTATAATACAATCAACATGTTCCCCCGTAAACGATCATATAATGGAAATGCTGATAATGGTAGACGCATGCAAGCGGGCTTCCGCACGCCGGATAACACTTGTTATTCCTTATTTTGGCTACGCGCGGCAAGACAGAAAGGCAAAGTCCCGCGACCCGATATCTGCAAAGCTTCTGGCAAATCTCATCACGTCGGCAGGCGCCGACAGGGTGCTGACTATGGATCTGCACGCCGCGCAGATACAGGGCTTTTTCGATATACCGGTCGATAACCTGATAGGCAGTCCGCTTTTTGCAGACTATTATCATAAGAAGTTTCCGAATACCGATGATTTGATGGTGGTCTCGCCGGATATCGGCTCGGTCGCTCGCGCCCGCGCTTTCGCTCTGAAAATGGGGCTGGGACTCGCCATTATCGACAAGCGCCGTGAGAAAGCAAATCAATCTGAGGTAATGAACATTATCGGCTCGGTTGAAGACAAGCGCATAATCCTGTTTGACGATCTGGTAGACACTGCCGGAAGCCTGTGCGAGGCGGCAAAGGCGCTGCGGGAAATTGGAGGAGCAAAAGAGATATACGCCTGCGCCAGCCACGGCGTTCTTTCAGGCCAGGCCATTGAGTGCATTGAAAACAGTTGCATAAAGGAACTGGTTTTCACTGACACAATACGTTGGCGCGAAGATAAGACCTGCGATAAGATTAAGTATCTTACGGCGGCGCCCCTGTTTGCGGAGGCGATCGAACGCATTTTTACGGAAGTCTCGATTTCGACACTTTTTAGATAACTTTTAGATAACTATGGAGCCATTATTAAATGTTTTTACGGAAGAAATCTGCGCCGGTTTCGTGGTTAGTCGTATTTCTGGGCAATCCCGGCTCGCGCTACGACGGAACGCGGCATAACGCCGGTTTTATTGTCGGTGACGCGTTTGAGCGCAGCGCGGGCATAAAAATAAACAGGCTCAAGTTCAACTCGCTTACCGCTCAGGCGGTAGTCGGCGGACATGGGGTTTTTCTGTTGAAACCGCAAACGTTCATGAATCTCAGCGGTAACGCGGTAAGACAGGCTATGAGTTTTTACAAGGTGCCGCTGAGCGGTATCATCACCGTTTCCGATGATGTGTCCCTCCCCGCAGGCAAGCTGAGAGTGCGGCGGCGCGGCTCGGCAGGCGGGCATAACGGTTTAAAAGATATTATCATCAAGTGCGGCGGCGAGGATTTTCCGAGAGTCAAGATCGGCGTCGGTGCACCGCCGCATGCTGATTATGACATGGCGGAATGGGTGCTGTCTAAGCTGAGCGGTGAGGATAAGCAGCTGGTCGAATCAGCAGCGGAGCAAGCCGCCGAAGCGTTAAAAACGATCATAACACAAGGCGTTGACCGCGCGATGGAAAAGTACAATTGATTAATAACTCAAGTTTCGTAGTCGCGAAACTTGAGAGGGATTAGGGACTAGGGATTAGGGATTAGTCGAAAAATTGAGAATTAATGGATTATCGTGGATTTTGCCTCAAAACGGGATTTCTATTCTTTCTACTAATCCCTAGCCCCTACCCCAAATAAATTGGATGAGTAATAAACTGGACAATTGAAAAGTTCAATTAATTTTTTACCCCCCGCAACATCAGTTGTTGCAATGTGTTCCAGACTTGGCCAAAAATATCCTGACTTTTTT
>Ga0099364_10010088_pt1 | contig 13030 bp, 8 predicted proteins | sample TergutTh196P3_FD_73070 | JGI IMG/M metagenome (GOLD analysis project Ga0099364, IMG submission 73070) | Microcerotermes parvus P3 segment gut microbial communities from Pointe-Noire, Republic of the Congo - Th196 P3 | ecosystem: Host-associated > Arthropoda: Insects > Digestive system > Gut ...
AGGGGCAGATTTATTGGCACGGGTGGCGTTTCAAAAACAGGAATGTTAACTCTTTTGCTTAACGCAAATAATAACGCTGCAACAGGTACATTCTCGCACGCAAACGGTGCCGTCGAATTTGGTGGAAACTGGGCAGGAAACTATTATCAGGCAGCGGGTACTACTTTGGATATTAAGGAAAATGCTAATATTAGCGGAAATTTGACCTTATCTGGCGGAAATATTGCAATGGATTTAACGCAAACAACGCCTTCTAAAATCAATGTTACAGGAACGGTGGCTGCATCGGGAACTACAACGTTTAATATCACGTCAGGAGTAGTTACCAACCACGTTTTGATGCAAGCAGCATCGGGTATTGATAATACATCAAATTATGCACTTGCTATGCCCGGATTTACGGCGAGCCTTACGGCAAATGGTACGCAGTTACTACTCACGGCAACTGTTACTGACGAAACACCTCCAATTCCAGGAACAGGTATAAATGGAACAGTTGCTATTGAATCGGCAAACCTAACGTGGACTGCCGCTACGGATGACCAAACTCCACAATCGAATTTGCGGTATTTTGTTTATCTATCGACAAGTAATAATATTGGAACTGTTGCTAATTGCGAGGCAAATGGTACGTTATTAAATCAAGGCGGGTCGCTGAATATTACAAATTATACGGCAACGGCATTAGTGCCAAATACAACCCGCTATTTTAACGTGGTTGTTGCAGACCAAGCAGGTAATAAAGCAGCATATAATATGTTGCAACTAACTACAAATAAGGCTGTTCTTAGCGGAATTGTAACAATTTCAGGTAATACATTTTTTGGTGAAACTTTAACAGCAGAAACTAACGATTTATCATCAACTCCTGTAATTTCTGATTTGGGTACTTTGTCTTTTCAATGGAAACGCGGTGCTACAAATATTGGCACAAACAGTTCTACCTATACTTTAGTACAGGAAGATATTGGCAGCACAATAACTGTAACAGTTTCAGCGACAAATTGTGATGGCAGCGTTACTTCTGCGCAAACGGCAACAATCATAAAAGCCGACCAAACGCCTCCGGCGACACCAACTCTGTTAAGTAAAACTCATAACAGTATAATTTTGAATACAATAACAGGGTGTCAATATCGCATGGACGGAGGAAATTGGCAATCATCAACTATTTTCAGCAACTTACAACCCGAAACTGATTATCAATTTGAAGCACGTAAAGCCGAAACTGATACTCATTTTGCATCGGACGCAAGTGAACCTGTTACAATTACAACCGATGAAGAGCCATTACAAGATAAAATTTTGCAAGGTGTAATTACTCCAACTCCAATCACAGATTTGCCAAATGGAACTCCAAAAACAGCAGCAGCATTAGGACTTCCCGATTTTGTTACACTAATAACTGACCAAGGAAATGTTCCTACAGTAGTTATTTGGGACGTAGAGGGTTGCAGTTATAACCCCGAACTTACTACAGAACAAACTTTTATTGTAGATGGAACTTTTGTTTTGCCTGAAGGAGTTGTAAATCCAGATGGATTGCCTTTAACAGTATTTGTTTCAGTTACAGTTGATGCGGCGCCGTTAAATCCGCAAATTGTCAGCGTAACAATATCACCCAAATCTGTAATTTTGCAAAAAGGAACAACTTTTCTGTTTAATGTTGATATAGTAGCAATAGACGGCGCAGACGAAAGTGTTGAATGGAGTTTAACAGGAAATTTATCTCCGCAAACAGTTGTCAGTTCGGCAGGTTTACTTACTATTGACGAAAACGAAGACGCTGAAATATTGACCGTTACTGTAACATCACTATTTGACGGCACAAAATTTGATACGGCAATTGTTACCGTTACAGATGAAGAAGTTCCGCAAATAATAAGTGTAACGATTTCACCCAAATCTGCAACCCTCGAAAAAGGTGAAACATTGCAGTTTGAAGTTGAAGTAGTGGCAATAAATGATGCGGACGAAAGCGTTGAATGGAGTTTAGAAGGAAACGAATCTGACCAGACTTTTATTAATAACGATGGACTTTTAACAATATCTACCGATGAAACGTCAAGCGTTTTAAAAGTTACGGTTGTTTCAACCTTTGACACGAGTATATTTGACCAGGCAACTGTTTTTGTAAGTTCTGGAATAGGCAACACAACTTTATCAGAATTAATTATTTATCCAAATCCATTCACATCCTCAGTTACTGTGAAAAATGGAACAGGTTCAGATTTAAGAATTGTAAATATCAACGGACAAACAGTTGAATACAAACAAAATATTTCTGATTTACAGGAAATTAAGACCGAAAATCTGACAAAAGGAGTTTACATTTTTCATTTGACAAATGATAGTGAAACAAAAATAATAAGAGTAGTAAAAAAATAAGTTTTAACAATCAAAAATATGTTTTATAAATTAATAGAAATTTTTAGAATTATGAGAAAGTTCAAGTTTAATTTGAAGAATGTGGCGACCCTTGTTGCCTGCTTCACAGTGTGCATTATGTTAGCGAGTTGTGAACTTACAGAAGATGAGTTCCTCGAAACAGAAGCAAATTTTATAACATTTACATTTCCGGGCATTGAAGGGTTAGCGGCAATAAACGTTGACGCCCTAACCATCACTGCAAAGGCATCTGGGGAAACAGATTTGACAAAAATTGTTCCTTTTTTCACCTTATCACCGGGAGCAAAAGCAACTGTTGGCGGAGTTCCGCAGGAAAGCGGCGTATCGCAGAATAATTTCAGTACGCCTGTGACCTATTCCGTTATTTCGGAAGATACAAAAACCAACAATGCTTGGACGGTTACTATAAGTAAAGATGGCGGTCCAGGAGTAGACCCTGATGACGCTGTCGAACTTACAAGTGCCATGATTAACCACACGGAAGCCGTGCTGGTTAAAGGAGCGTATCTTTGCAAAAGCAATTTAACGCTTGCAGGAGGAAATAAACTCACTATTTCGCCCGGAGTTATTATTTTCTTTAGTGCAAACGCAGGCTTAACAATTGATGCAAACGCCCGAATAATTGCAAACGGCACAGCGACTGATTCAATCTTCTTTACAAGTGCTAAAACCATTTCCGACAGGGCACCCGGAGATTGGTACGGCATCAATGTAAACGGCGGAGTGGATTGCGAATTTTCATTTTGCGTCTTTGAGTACGGTTCTGGCGGTAGTTCCTGGGCTAATACAGGTTTATTGCGTATCAGTGCAACAAAGGCAAAGGTGGATAACAACCGTTTCAGCCACTCGAAATATTCGGGTATCTATTTGTATGGCGCCGCTGCCGGATTTAATTCATTTGCAGGTAATAAGTTGTATTCCTGCGGAGAAACTGAAACAAACGCATATCCAATTGAATCAGATGGCGGTTTGGGGTGCTTAGACGGCATGGGAGTAAATACTATTATTACCGCAAAAGGCATTGGCGTGAGTGGTGGTAATATTAATTCTGCCGTTTTACTCAGTCCGGGCGAAACGCCCATTGTGTTTACACGTTCGCCATCAGTGCGTAGCGGTGGTATTTTGACTGTTGCAGCGGGCAGTACGGTCAAATTTGCTCCCAACGTGCAATTAGAAGTTCAGGAAGGTGGACAAATAATTGCTGAAGGTGAAGTTAGTAAAAGAATAATATTTACAAGTTCTGTACCTATTACACCAACTAATCCGACAGAACGCTGGTATGGTATTAATATCAACAATGCGGCAGGTTGTAAATTTAACTATTGCGATTTCGAAAATGGTTCGGGTAGCAGCAGTTGGAATAATACAGGTATGTTGCGTCTTGGCGGATGCAGGGCGTCTGTTACAAACAGCACGTTCACCAATGCTCGCTATAGCGGAATTTATCTTTATGGTGTCGCTGCTGGTTTTACAACCTTTGAAGGCAACACAATAAGTGCGTGCGGCGAATCGGAAGCAGGCGCATTCCCGATACGGGCAGAAGGAGGTATTGCTACGCTAACAGGAATAGGTGAAAATGAAATTACTACCGCAAAAGGAATCGGAGTAAACGGCGGAACGCTCACGCAGGCATTACTTGTAAAAGAGTATGTTCCCTATTATTTCTTCAACACTTCCACTATTACCGGTGAAAACGGCATTATAACCATTGAACCCGGCTCGGTATTAAAGTTTGAAAATGAACGTGGATTACGTTTTACCGATGGCGGCAAAATCATCGCAAACGGCTCGGCTGACAAGAAAATTACCTTCACCAGCGCATACGCTACAAAAAGAGCGGGAGACTGGTACGGTATCAATATTGAAGGTAGCGAAGCAAGCGAATTTTCGCACTGTACTTTTGAGTACGGTTCTGGAAGCGATTATTGGGAATATACGGGTATGATTCGACATCGCGGATGCTCGGCGTCTATTGAAAACTGCACGTTTAGCAATTCAAAGTATAACGGCATCTATCTGTATGCTGAATTTAGCGGTTTCACCAAATTCGAAAACAACACTTTTACCGATTGTGGCGAAGACGAATCTGGCTCATACCCCATAAATTCTGCCGACGGCATCAGAGCGTTACGGAACATCGGCGATGACAACACGATTACCTCCACAAAAGGCATCGGCATCAACGGTGGCACGGTAAGCAGGGATACAAGGTTGAGAAAACATGTATATACCGTTTACCGTAATATGGAAATTACATCGGAAAGTGGCGCAACGCTGACCATAGATGCAGGCGCAACGTTGCGATTCAGTTCTGACGTGGAACTTAGAGTCAAACTTGGCGGTAAACTTGTAGCCGAAGGCACAGCCGCTGACAAGATTACTTTCACAAGCGTTCTTCCGCAGAAAGGCGGCTGGCACGGTATCGCTTTTAACCAAAATTGCATGACAGGAAATATTCTTGACTATTGTAATATTTCCAATGGCGGTGGTGCCGGAAATTCGGAGAAGTGCGGTAATGTATCCTGCCTTCAGACAATTGGCTCGCAGGTAAGCATCACTAATTGCCACATTACCAACAGTCGCAGGCACGGAATTTTCCTATACAACGGTGCTTCGGCAAATATGGAAAATAATACATTTGAAGGAAATGATGGCTCAGACGTAGGAACCACTGTAATTTAATTATTTAATAAACATTTTTTGATCGGCCTGCCGGGTTCAATCCCGGCAGGTTTTTTATAAATAATGACAACAATAATAAATATCAAAAAGAGTGTGATAGCGTTGGCTATCGGATTAGTAATGGTTTCGTGCAGCGGCAGCGTCTGTAATCAGCAAAGCAGTACGGCAACCTCCGAATTAGCAACGTCCGAAGTAGCAAATGTTGAAACCCCTACGAAAACAATCAGTGGCACGATAAGCAAAACTACCAAGCCCGAAGACTACACCGAAGGTGCGCTGGCAAAGATGTCTTCACTCGGCAAGACCGAAAAAGACAAGCGGCTTGTAACTGTCGGTGGCGACAGTAATCAGACAGTTTACATCGTCTATACTTTCGAGAACGGACTGTGTACGGACAAATCCGCATACAAATTCTTCCCGAAAGGTCAAGAAAGAATGTTCGATGACGTAAAGCCATTCGTAACAGAGGCTAATACCGCAGATAAATGGGTACACACAAGTTTCGGCTCCGAAAACGGCGAATGGCAAAGTTGGTATAATAGTGCTAAAAATACGGAAAGTAATTTGTATTGGGTGCTTGAATAGGTGATGATATTTTGCTGATTTCTACCGAAAGATTCAGTCCTCAAGGGATGATTTTATTGTACTTATTATATGTACATCAGCAAAAACTTCGTAAAACAGTCGAAAATAGAGAACTGACCACCAAATTTGAACACGAGCAAGAAAAACATGAAATTATAGTTGATGCTAAATCAAGGGAAATTGCATCCTATTCATTGATGATTTAAATATTTTTCCAAATACTTCCCCGTATAGGAATTTTTTACTTTTATTAAATTTTCGGGAGTTCCGCTGAATACTAAGTATCCGCCTTCGTTGCCCCCTTCGGGTCCGAGGTCGATGACGTGGTCTGCCATTTTTATTACTTCCATATTGTGTTCGATGACGATTATCGAGTGTCCTCTTGATATTAATGCGTCAAAAGATTTTAGTAGTTTACGAATATCGTTGAAATGCAGACCCGTTGTGGGTTCGTCGAAAATGAATAGGGTAGGGTAGTCGGACTCATTCGCAATGAAAGATGCTAATTTGATACGCTGACTTTCACCGCCGCTTAAAGTACTTGATGTTTGCCCTAATTTGATATATCCTAAACCGACATCTGACAATGGTTTTAATCTTTTAATAATATATTTTTCGTAATTTCCCTTGGATGAACCAAAAAACTCAATCGCCTCATCAATGGTCATTTCTAGTATGTCGTAAACATTTTTACTTTCATAAAAAACTTCGAGTACTTCGGGCTTAAACCGCTGACCGTTACAGTTTTCGCAGGTAATAACAACATCTGCTAAATACTGCATTTCAATTTTAATTGTGCCATCACCCTTACACTCTTCGCAACGTCCGCCTTCAATGTTAAAAGAAAAATGTGCTGGACGCAACCCCGCCTGCTCCGCAGCCTTGGTGTCTGATAATAGATTACGGATTTCGTCCCATGCTTTTAGATAAGTTGCGGGATTGGAGCGACTTGATTTTCCTATCGGGTTTTGGTTTACAAATTCAACATCTGAAATAGCGTCAATATCACCTCGAAGGTAAGAAAAATCACCCGTTTTTTCGGATGAGTATCCTCCTTTCATTTTTTTAAGGGCAGCATATAGCACATTTTTCACTAATGAGGACTTCCCGGAACCACTAACACCCGTAACAACCGTCAAAACATTCAGCGGAAAATCAACGCTAATATTTTTCAGATTATTATGGCGAATACCTGACATTTCAATCTTTTTATTATGCCTTCGCCGAACAGATGGTACTTTTATTTTTTCAATTCCCATAAGGTATTTCATTGTAAGACTATCTTTTGCAGATGACAAATTATTGAAATCGCCGTGATATATAATTTCACCTCCAAGTCTTCCCGCTTCTGGTCCGATATCAATGATTTCGTCACAGGCACGGATAATTTCTTCGTCATGCTCTACAACAATAACCGTGTTGCCCAAATCACGCAGACTTTTCAACACTTCAATCAACAATTTTGTATCTTTTGCATGAAGTCCAATGCTTGGTTCATCAAGGATATAAAGCGAGCCGATTAAGCTACTGCCAAGAGAGGTTGCAAGATTGACGCGCTGACTTTCACCGCCCGAAAGGGTAGAGGCGGGACGGTTTAAAGTAAGGTATCCCAAACCTACACTACATAAAAAATTTAGTCGCGATATTATTTCAGTCAATAATCGTTTTGCAATTTTGGTATCGTGTTCGGAAAGTTTTAATTTTTCAAACCATGATAACAACTCATGAATGGGCATAATTACTAACTCTTGGATACTTTTACCACCCACTTTAACATAAGAGGCTTCTTTTCTCAAACGTGCGCCGTTGCACTTGAAGCAGACGGTTTTTCCCTGAAATCGAGCAATCATTATACGATTGTCGATATCATAAGAGTGGTCTTGCATATATTTGAAAAAATCATTCAGCCCTGAGAAATGTTTATTTCCCGTCCACAAAAGATTTTGTTCTTTTTCAGTAAGTTCGCAATATGGTTTGTGTATGGGAAAATTGAAATCAATAGAACTTAATAGCAGCTTATGTTTCCATTTAATCCCTATTGGACCTTTCCAGCAAGCAATTGCGTCATCATAGACCGAAATAAGTTTGTTTGGAATAATCAAATCTTTGTCAATTCCGATAGCCAATCCGAAGCCTTCGCATTGTGGACAAGCACCGGCGGGACTGTTAAAAGCAAATAAGTATTCGGTTGGCTCTTCAAAAGTAATGCCGTCTGCTTCAAAACTGTTGGAAAATATTTTAGTAGATTTAATTTTTATCAGTCTTCCAAAAACTTTTATTATACAAGTGCCGTGTCCCTCATAAAATGCCGTGTTCAGCGAATCGCCGAGCCGAGAATTATTATCTTCGCTATCTTTGTTGACGCTTATTCGGTCAATTAATATGTTGATGTTTGCGATATCTTTTGGTAACTTTTTGCTCTTAAGCAATTCATCAATAGAAATAATATCTCCTTTGATTTCAACTCGCGTAAAACCTCGATTATTAAGAATTTCTAACTGTTCGTTTATATTTCGTTCCTTTGGCAGATAAATTGGGGAAAGTATCGCAATTTTAGTATCTTTGGAAAATGAATTTATGTAATCAATCACATCTGCGACTTTATGCTTTTTCACTTCATCTCCCGAAACTGGCGAAAATGTATGTCCAACACGTGCAAACAGCAGTTTCATATAGTCGTAAACTTCGGATGATGTTCCTACCGTAGAGCGTGGGTTGCGTGTGTTTACCTTTTGTTCGATGGCTATCGCTGGCGGAATTCCTTTGATATCATCTACTTCGGGCTTGTTGATACGTCCCAAAAACTGACGTGCATAAGAACTGAGACTTTCAACGTAACGTCGGTGTCCTTCGGCATAGAGCGTATCAAATGCAAGCGAACTTTTGCCCGAACCTGAAACTCCTGTAATTACGGTAAATTTATTGCGCTGAACATCTAACGAAACGTTCTTAAGATTATGAACCCTCGCTCCTTTAATTAATATATGAGTTTGATGTTTTGACATTATTATTTATTCATTCTTTTTCTTTTGACGTCATTTTGACGGTTCCTAAATCAATATCAGCCACGCCTTTAAACCAATTTCCGTCTCCGTCCTTAAATTCTTCACTTGAGTAGTCCAATTCAATATCCATATCAATAAATTCTCCGTTGATTTCGCCGTCCACGTCATATAATTCCAAATATAAGATATTTGTAAAATGGTCATATTCGGAAGTGGTTAAATTAAAATTTCCCTTACTGTCTGTAAAAGATGTATCGATGCCTTGAAACATATCATCATTGTTCAATTTAATCTTCATCACCGCCCGAATACCCTCTATGGGCAGGTCGTTTGCTTCTGAAACTACCGTTCCTTTGGCTTTGAATGTTGCAGTTGGGATTCCATATTCTTCTGTTCCTTGAAATTCACACGAAAACCCCGTCAAAGTAAGTAAAAACGCTAATATTTTTCCGTAAATTCTAAAAATGTATTTCATAATATTTTAATTATTTTAATTATTTTATTTTTTAGGTCAAAATAATCAACTTATATTATTCATTATAAGTTACTTATTTCATCTACTTATATTAAAAAATTCGCTGCAAAATTATATAAATTTTTCTTATAACAAAGCGTATGAGTTAAAAAATTCCAAAAATTCTGAATATTTGTTTTAAGATTTAAAGTAAGTATGTAAAGTATGTAAAATAATTTTACGGTAGGGGAGCAAAATGACAAAAAAAAGGGGGCAAAACGACAATTTTTTTGTTTTGTTTCAAAAAATGTGTAATTTTGCGGCTTTGAAAATTAGAAATATAGATATTTGAATTATATGGAAACGACAGTTTTAAATGCACCGTTAAATGCTATGCAGATACATTTTCTGCAATCTCTTCGATTTGTGAATACAGACGAAATGTTTCAGGAGTTGAAGCAGATTATTAGTGATTATTATTTCAAAAAGATGCAGGTCGAGGCAAATAAATGGTGGAAAGACAATGACATGACCAAATTAAAATGTTTTTATCCATTTGTTTTACGCATGAAGTGCAATTCTGGCACCTTTGGGCACGACAATTAGTTGCATGTCCAACGCATCGACGATTTTTTGAATCGTGGAATATTCAGGATTTCCCTCATCGGAAAGCGCGCTGTAAAGACTGTCGCACGAGACACCCGACTTTTCCGCAATGGCTGACATATTTCGAGCGCGGGCGATGTTGTATAGCGCAATTTTTATATAATGCGGATCGCCGGCAGCAAGCTCTAAATTAAGATAATCCGCCATAGCTTCTTCGCTGTCGAGAAGCTCTGCCGGGTCGAATTCGCGAATTTCGGTTTTGTTTTTTTTCATATCTGTACTTCTTTATTTAATTCTTTTGCTTTTTTCAGGTCTTGTTTCTGATTGGACTTGCCGCCGCAACATAGCAATAGTATGATTTCCTTGCCGCGTTGCGTATAATAAATCCTGTACCCCGCACCGTAATGTATTCGCAATTCCGACACACCGTCACCGAGCAATTTGTGATCGCCCAGATTTCCATCGGCAACACGGACAAGCCGCGAAATTATTATAGCAGACAATTTCACATCTTTTACGGATTTCACATTGTCTATAAATTCCTGGGTGCGTATTATCTTCATCATCTGTTCCAGTTTATATTCGTTATTGTATCGTACAAAATAGACTGAGACATTTAATTATTTTCATCTCTGTAAATTGTTAATTAGCAAATTTTTACGTATACGATTGATCGAAAATTTATTTCTTTATACGGATTTTTTTGTAAAATGTTTCAAAAATTTATAAAAATCTGAAATCTTTCCTTTAAAATTGCATCAAGTCAAGAGTTCTGAATTCACTGCGTACCCTTTACCGTGTACCGTGTACCCTTCTTAATCCATCATCACAAACCCCGCCCAATAATATGCATCTTTATATTTTTCTCTTACTTGTCGCTGCGCTTCTACGAAAGCTTCGTTTTTGGTTTTGCCTGATAACCACAATTTATAAAACGTTGTCATTAAGTCTGCTGTTGCGTCGTCAGGGACTTTCCAGAGGCTCATTATCAACGTTTCTACGCCTGCAAGTTTGAAGGAACGTTGCAAACCGAACACTCCCTCAGCGGCTTTTACTTCTCCAAGACCTGTTTCGCATGCCGAAAGAACTACTAATTGTGTTTTTATTAGGTTCATTTGCGATATTTCGTCTGCGGTGAGGATGCCGTCTTCGATGTTTCTAGTGTTTTCGGCACTTTCGAGGCTTTCATCACTTTCTATCTCTTTTATCATATCTGTACTTGTCCACACGTGATTGGCATCTGCCAGCATTAGCCCCGAACGTAAAAGCGGATTGGCAAAACCACCACTACCACGTCCGCCACCTAACAACAAAGTGGCTAAATCGTTGCTGTCATCATCCATAAAAAATCCGTGCGTGGCAATATGAATAATGCTTGTGGACGTTCCACTCAAATTTTTGAACGCTTCCTCACTGCCCGCTGAATACATATAAAGCCGATGTGGAATTTGATGTTCACTCAAATATTCACTGATTAACTCCGCTTCTCTTTCTGTACCGGGAAGGAAATTTTGCCAAGCGCGCTCGGCGTGCTCGGCGGTTTGGATGGTTTCGCCTTCGGCGGTTTTTTCGGGGTTTGAGGTTTCAGGTTTGTTTTGGGTTTCGATGGTTTTAATGGTTTCGGGGGTTTCGATGGTTTCGGGGGTTTCGATGGTTTGGTTTGAAGTTTCAGGTTTCAGGTTTGAAGTTTCGGATACCGTGAACCGTGTACCTTGCACCGTGTACCGTTCATAAAACAATCCTCCGTATAAAACGACTTCTCCTTGCGGGAAATTTCCGGCAACTTCTTTTTTGAGACGTAATATTTCGCGGGTGCTGGAAACTAATTGCAGGTTGTATTTGTCGGATAACAATTGGGGAGTTTTTGGTTTGCTTTGGGTTTCGATGGTTTGAATGGTTTCGGCGGTTTCGATGGTTTGGTTTGGGTTTGAAGTTTTGGGTTTCTTTTGTTTCTTTTGGGTTTTGTTTACCGTGTACCGTTCACCTTGTACCGTGTACCGTTTTTTTGTGTCCCGTGAACCGTGTACCGTTTCTGGTATTGCTGCAAATGCTATTTGATTTAACATTCCTGATGGTGCATAATAAATTGTGCGAATGTCTTGCAATTCTTTTTCTATCGGTTGCCAAATAAGGTTGTAGAGGCTGTCGCCTTTTTCTGAATATAATTGTTGGGTAAATTGTTTGTCAGAAGTTGTTGTTTCTTGTGTGGTTAGTGTTTGCAGTTGTTTTTCGGCAAATAGCGGTATCCATATAGGTGCTTCTGCATCTTTTTTCAATAATAATGCGCTGTAGAGAACGCTGTCTGTTAAAATTTTTCCGTTGTGAAGCCTGAAATGAACAAATTCTATTGCTGCCTCGTCTGCCTGCAGCACATCGCGGACGTTTTGCCACCTTACAGATACATCTTCATTAAAATCTCTGTATGCAGCGGAAGCAATGGTCAGCACCTTATCCAAACTGTCGGCGCGGGTTTCCATTATGCCAATCATGCGATGGTCGGGCGTTGTTCTCGTCTGTAAAGCGTTGATAGATTGACGGATGTTTCCTAATTGTTCATATTTTTCAATCAGGTCGGTGTCGGATGAGGAATAAATAGCGTCGCGGATACCGTTTGTGGTACGCAATAATAATCCTTTAGTAAACAGCGTGTTGTCGTAAACGCGAGCAATCATTGAATTGGCAGGATAGGCATAAACAAAGGAATAGCCTTCTTCAAAACTATGTTTGTTTGCATCCCAAAACAGATTTCTTTGTCTGTCGGAAAGAAATGAAAAACTGTTTTCAACGTTTGCCGTCAAAATTTGGTCTGCCTTAATTTTCACGGCATGAGCTTGCGAAAAATCTTCATCAATCAGATACAAATACCCTAGAATGTTTAAAGAAGAAACATATCTGGGATGTCCCTCGCCCAAAATCTCTTTCCTGATTGTTTTTGCTTCCAAATGAAATGTTTGCGCTTTGGCATAATCGCCTGTCGCTCTATATAAATTTCCCAAATTATATAATGATTGCGCAAAATTAGGGTGTTCTTTTCCCAAAATTTTTTCTCTGAGTGTTTTTGCTTCCAACAGGTATGTTTCTGCTTTTGCGTAATCGCCCATACTCTGATACAAAATTCCCAAATTGTTTAGGGCACTTGCATAATTTGGATGTTCTTTGCCTAAAACTTTCTCAAGTATTGTTATTGTTTCCAAACTGTATGTTTCGGCTTTTGCGTAATCGCCCATATTCTCATACAAAGTTCCCAAATTGTTTAAAGAAGTAGCATAAGCAGGATGTTCTTTGCCAA
>Ga0099364_10010089_pt1 | contig 13029 bp, 1 predicted proteins | sample TergutTh196P3_FD_73070 | JGI IMG/M metagenome (GOLD analysis project Ga0099364, IMG submission 73070) | Microcerotermes parvus P3 segment gut microbial communities from Pointe-Noire, Republic of the Congo - Th196 P3 | ecosystem: Host-associated > Arthropoda: Insects > Digestive system > Gut ...
CCTGACCCTGCCGTCTGGCTCAACCCTTGCGACCGTTTCATCGCTGGAAGTCCACACCGCGCCTGTTATCGTGGGAGAGCTGGGGCTATATCGAAGGGTCAATGCCCTAGTGCTGCCAACATTCAAAGGTGTAACAGCCGTAGAGATGCTGATGGAAGTGACGGGTTTTGTATCTGCCCTCACGGTGACGTTTGATGTGGCTTTTAATGTGCCATCGGCGGATGTCACAGTTATTTTAGCAGTTCCTGCTTTTATCCCAGTGACTATGCCTGCGGATACAGTTGCGATTTCAACATTTGACGAAGTCCAGATCAGCCCTGATTGGTCGGCATCATAGGGGGTCACATAGGGCAGCAGAGTGAGCTTGCCTCCAATGGCAACCCTTGCATTGGCGCGGATAGCTATTGCCGTGAGGGGCGGTTTCGCCACAGCAGGCGGTTCAATTGCCGCACCACTAATTCCAGCGGCACCAATTCCAACGCCTCCGACTTCAGCTCCGCCAACTCCAGCTCCGCCAATTCCTGCTCCGCCAGTACCAGCACCAGCACCAGTACCGGTTTCGGATTCGCCTACACCGGCACCGTCTATGCCAACTCCGCCGATACTAGCATCACCAGGAGAGATCCCGCCGGTACCAGGGCCACCTGGACTGGGCGAAGTTCCGTCTGGACCAGAACCTGCGTCAGGTTCGATACTTGATCCTCCAAGGGAGAAGCCACCGATGTCAGCAGAACCTGGTGAAATCGGCATGAAACCGCCGCCGATGGATGCCGAAGTGGACAAGAGGAAATCTATCCTCAGCATACTGCCGTTGACACTGTCCGTTATCAGGACGAATGTGGGCAAGATTGTGGGCGGTGCCACAAAGGATACAGTAGAGCCAGTGATGCTCAGTGCAGTGGTGTCGCCTATGACGGTGTAGCTTGCTGTTGCCAAGTTGATGCTCGATGAAGCCGCAGCTCCGATGATGCTCGGAACTGTTGCCAAGTTGACACCGGCAGAGCCGAGGCTGAGGGGAACGGGATCCAAAGAAGATGGCGGGTCAGAAACGATGGTAAAGGAATACTTTGCGGGATTCTGCGGGTCGGTGAAGGGGATTGAATGTGTATAGTAGGGACCGCCAGCAGCGGGGTCCAGCTTATTGACGAAGCCCTCATTGGTGGTATACTTCATCTCAGCATCAAAGGTGATGGTATATGGTAGAGCCGTGGAAGCGCTCAGGGTTGGCATTTCGTAGTATAGGCGGCCAAAGACAATTGAGGTGAGACCTCTGTTTGCCGCTTCCACCCTGTCGGCGCCATTTATCAGCGTCCAAGCTGCGAATTTTAGGGGCTGCAATAGATTCCCCGTGCTAAGATCGATGTCCACGCCGTCTGTGTCTGCATAGGTGAAGTCGCCGATGACTTCATAGGTGATGGCAGGCCTGTTGGCTGCGCCCAGATCCACTCCAGGTTGGAAGCTCACATATTGGCTATAGACCATCTGAGCCGATGGACGAATCATCGGATTGATCTGGGGAGCCCTAGGTTGAATCCAAACATACAGCTCGTTGCTGCCGCTGGAGTCGGCGGTTTTTGCCACCAATGGGACATTATCTGGGTTCCAGTCGTTGTCATTTGTTGCAGCAGCAGCCTTTGCCCTAGTTAGATCTCGTCCGTTAACATCGCAAATAATCTGCAAGCCTGCCCTCACAGCAGCGGGATCCAGGGCACTCCAAAGGAGCCAAGTGCCAGATGCGCTTCTTAGCCGGAAGCCGGACAGGTCTTCATCTATCAAAGGATTAAACGCATAATGGGCAATGTTGTCGGGATCGTTGTGCGCTGGATTATACTGAGGATGGCTGACAAGCAATGAGCTTCTCAGGACAAAGAGGGGGATATTGCCCCGTCCGAACCATTTGCCATCGTCCTGACCGGGAACCATCTCCCAGCCTTGGGGGAGGTTGGCAACGGTGGGAACAACAACGACACGGGCCAATCCCATGGCAGTGGCTGAAAGCACTCTGGATGAAGTGTTGTATGACAAAAGGGTGTTTGCAGATGAATAGGAATCTGTCCTGAGGGGATCGGTCCAGTACATGAGCCATGCCATGGCGCGGTCTTCCTGCCCTGGTTCAAAGGCTCGAACCTGCCTTGTGGTTCCGTTTATCATTTCCAGCATACGCCCGTAGTCAGGCGGGTCTTTCATTGCCTCGTTGCTGGCATCTAGGTAAAATTCCATGCCGGATACGCCGCGGGGTGCCGAGATAATATATCGATCTTCGGCGGCTCTGGGACCGAATTCGCTGGTGAATATAGAAATCGTGGATCTGCCTATGCCGTTGGTGACAATCAGCGGGTCTACCCCGGGAGGTGCTTCAAGCCGCTGATAGGCCGTTGCGCCGCCATCCAAAGAGAAGAGTATGATGGGATTGGAACTCTCCCAGATGAATTTTTCCGGCAAATCGTAATCGTCGCTCAAAGGCTGGACAGATACCAGATTTGAATATGGAGTTCCGGTTCGAGTCCTATCTTGAACAACCGCTTGGGTCACAACCAATTCATAGCTGATCTGCTCGCGAACCACAACGGTCACATATGCCAAAGAAAGTACAGTATTAGTATTTCTGTCAAAGAGCTCCACTCTGATGAGGTTTTCATAAACTCCGGAGGGAGCGTTGGGGCGAACGGTGATTATGCCCGTTGTGCTAACAGCTGCGATGTCGGCAGCCACATAAGGAGCATCGGCGTTGCTTGTCACCGCCCAACGCAGCACCCTGTGGGATCCCAGAGGCGAAGCGGTGATAACTCGAACTTGATTGGGTACCGTGGAGGAACCCGCCTGGAGGGATATCCTCTCGGGGTCCACAAATATGTCGTACTCATTTTCAAAAACCCAAACATTGATAGAAGCCGTGAGGTTGTTCCCCCGCGATGTGACTGTGATTATAGCTGGTCTGGTGCTTTTACTGGGTCCAGCGGTGACGATACCTGTATTGCTGACAGAGGCAACGACACTGTTGGAACTAGTCCAAGTCAAATCTGTGGCGTTTGCAGGAATCAGGTTCAGGTATTGGTCGGTGTCCCAAAGATTGAGCACATCGCCTGCATACATGGTTATGTCGCGCTGCTTAAAGGACAAATTGGTGGCGATAATGGGTGCTCTCACATTGACGGTGACAGTGGCTGACTTCCCGCTGATGCGGTGGAGGGTCGTTAACGTATCGCCCCCTTGTTTGAGAGCAACGAAAGATGATAACCCGTTTTCGAATACATGGGAGGCAACGGGAGCTCCTGGATTTGTTCTCCAGCTATGCTCCAGAGTCAGCATGGCAGTTTCGGCGGTGCTCAAGACCCTGGTTTGCCCTGAGCTGTTTTTCACCGTAACCTCCAATGTGGCATGAAATGGTGGAGCACCAACGGAGAAATTGGTGGGAGTCGCCCCAGGTTTGTAAACAAGGGACACGATTTCGAACTGGTTCGGGTCCGATTCATCCGGCAGATTGCCAGGATCGGTCATATATTTTTTTATGGCATCAACCACTTCTTGGATTGATCGATATTGACGCAACTTCCAAAGGTGCTCCGCCATATCGTTTTTTTGTTTATCTGAGAAACGATTATATGGAGCGGCTCCGGTCTGGAACTGCAAAATCGCCGCATTTGCAGGAGTTTCAATGATTTTTCGTAGTGCTGCGAAATCCGCAGAATTGTTGATTTGACCTAGCAGTGTGGTCTCAGCTGCCAATCGTGTCTGGACAGCTTTATCAAAGGCGGTTTTCACGGCGGCGGGGTTGGGGAATATCGTTTTCCTGGCAATCAGAACTTGCTCCACAACATATTGCTTGCCAGTATCCGAGAGAGCGGAATATTGGCTGTTCCCCGCTGTCTGAACCGTCAAGTCCAGTGCGAACTGGGAATCTTCCAATATGCTCCTAGCTTCGGAATTTGTCACTGCCCTGTTGATGGCATCCAGTCCCCTGTTGGAATTGCTGGATAGCCCCAAAGGATTGTCCGATGCTAAGATACGCCTGACAGCCTCGGCACCAGTGTATTGGAGCGCACCCCCTTGAATGCTATGCATAATCATATCATCGAATTCTTTTTGAAGGCTCGCCTCCTGGGTGCTGTTCAAAGAAGACAAATGCATGGTTGTGCTCAAAAAGTGGATATTCTCTGTCAAATGCCCTCCCCAATTGATGAAGAGCATTTCTTTAATTACGCCGGATTCTCTATTTGGCTCACGAAAAACAGGGAGATAAATCAGAAGTCCCTGCCTGCCGCCCCAAGTGTCGAGGGTCCTGGGAGGCAAGGTAATGGGGCTACCATCGGCATAGGTATAGGTGACGGAAGCCATATTGGCAGCTTCCGCAGGGGCAGGCACGAAGAAACCCACCCAATATGCCCATCGGTCGTTCCTTTGGGTCAGTGGAACCCTATTCGCAGCGGCTTGGGTGATATGCGCCTCGGAAGCAGTGCTGCCAGCAACCATTGTCAAATATAATGAAGACTGGTCAAAGGGAGCTCTGTTGTCAGCATTTGTCAAAAGCTCAACTTTCAGGTTCACCGCTGCGCTCAGGCGGTCGATGTTATTGTTTGCCCATTGGGATTCTGCACTGGAAACCGACTCCCCTGCCACTGTAGCGATGATATTCAGTCCCAGGGTCAAAAACTCGGGCGATTGGGTGATCACTGCTCCGGAATTGTTGATCATGAGATTGCGAACGCTGCCACTGCCGGTGACAACTGCACCAGGAGCGGAAATGGTGAGATGCCCAACGCTTGTATTGGCAGCCAATTCCAGGCGGGCGCCCTGACCGGCATTGTCGAAGCTGGCATACATTGCATGGCCGGAGTTGAGAAAGACCTGGGCACCGGGACCGTCAATGCTCAGTCTGTCCAAAGAAACACCGCTCAAATAGACGCTCGCATTCCTGATGGCGTTTTCCAATACGATGATTTCCGCCACGCCGCTGCCGGATACTATTACATCGGATACGGTTTCCAAAACAGGCACGGTGGAATTATCAGTCACCGCAACACGGGTGCTGTTGCCGAAACTGGCGACATACATCCCCTTGCTCACAATTGTGTTGGAAACGGTGATGCTATCGGGACCGCCGCCCCTGACAATGAGGCGGCCGTTTATCGTACAGTTGGAAATAACCACGTTACCGACGCCGACTCCGTCGCCAATTATCACATCGCCATCAATCGTCACATCCCGCAGCTCGGCACCAGGAGATGATATGAGCAGACCGCCTTGGAGATAGACGTTTCGAAGACCGGTTTCGGGCATATATACATTGATGAAGAGGTTATCGAGAATCTTAATCGCCTCGGCACGGGTGAGAAAAGCCCTCGGGCGAAAGGAGCCATCGGGATAGCCGCCCATGATGCCCTGATCCACAAAGGCAGACACATATGTAATGGCATAGGGAGCGATGAATGCGGTATCGGAAAAACGGGAAAGGCTCCAATCGGAAACAGAACTCATCCCCAAAGCCCGCGCCGCCAATGTAGCGGCATCTTGACGGAGTAAAGTATTATCGGGACGCATCGTATTGTCCGGATAGCCATTGGCGATGCCCATCTGGTTTGCTATGGCGCTGATGTCATATTGCCAGGTATTGGGGTAAACATCCGTATAGGCACTTATGTCTGCTTTCGCAGTGGCACCCAGTGAAGATATAATCAAGGAAAAGAACTCTCCCCTTGTTATATATGTGTCAGGATGAAACTCATTACCGACGAAAATCTCAGGGTTGATGAATCCCAAGCCGTTCCATCGATTTATCACTCCGGCTGCCCAATGCCCGCCTATGTCTGAAAAGTAGACAGTGGCACCCAGAGCGGGAACGTTGCCTACAGGCAGCAGCCCTATGAGCATAATCAGGACCAGCAGCGCCGAAATTGTCTTTTTAATTGCCTTCATCTTTAACCTCCAAAAATGCGGACCCGCCGCAGGGTTTGTGTAATCTTTTCGCCTGCGAGTATAATATTCACAGAGTTATTTCCGATATAATATATAAATGTGATACTTATGAAGCTGCGCTTGATGCTGCATTTGGGACACAGGAAACGCATCCCCAAGACCATAAGAACATATACTTTTTTTATCGCAATTATAAACACAAGACTTTAGAGAATCTTGCCTCTGAGGGGGGTGGCGCATGTGTGGAGCATGGGCAAAAACTCCCGCCACAGGGTGCATTTGGGAGGACGCCCATGACAAAAAGAACAATAAGCCTTCTATTGACCATAGCCATGGTTGCGGCGCTGACAATAGCAACATTGCCCGAGGCAAGGTCCGCCCCGGACTATACCTTCAGGTCATTCGGCAGCAACTTGCAATGGAGGCTGTCAACGGACGGATACTTGGAAATCACCCTTGTGGACCTGAGCGACCCCTCAGAGTGGCCCAGCAACTGGGGAACAGGCAGCGCAAATGCTCCATGGTACCAGTATCGGGACAGCATAAAAATAGTTGCCATCGGCGAAGGCATAAACCGAATCGGAAACTACGCTTTCAATGGTTGCACAAGCCTTGTACTGGTGAACCAGGTCAACAGCCCAGGGAAAAGCGGAATCAGCCACATAGGTAATTATGCCTTCAATGGCTGCGTCAGCCTGACAGAAGTGGATATCTGGGCAGACACAAGCGTGACTGATATCGGCGACTACGCCTTCAACGGCTGCGTCAGCTTGAGCCTTGTGAATACCGTAGATGTGGTAAACATCGGAAACCATGCCTTCAACGGCTGCATCAATCTGGCGAGCCTCGACCTGGGTAGCGCAGCGAACATTGGCGACTATGCCTTCAACGGTTGCGTTAACCTGAACAGGATTGAACTGCCGGGGAGAATGGAGAGTATGGGAGACGGCGTTTTTGCAGGATGCAGAAGCCTGGAAACCATAGATGTGTCGGACTTTGGTGATGGCAACCTCTATCTCGATGTGCTGCGGCAAAGCCCCGACGATTTGGCAGTGCTGTTCTATATTTTTTATAACCTTTACACATCCCAGTGGGAAGCCAGGATGGTAAAAGCGGAAATACTGAATAATGGAGGAACACCTCGCAGCCACTATATTCCCGAGAGGTTGGAAATCGACTTCAGCCGCTATCCCCCTGCCCATGCAGCGGAAAAAATCACCTTCCCCCTCACAAGGATCGATGTGGAAGCCTTTGCCTACCAAAGCAGCCTTGCCAAAGTCACCATTCCTGCAACGGTTGCCTATGTGGGCTTAAACGCATTTTCCTGGAATAACAATCTCAAAGAAGCCCACTTTTTTGGTCACGCTCCCACTGTACCACAAGTCCCCAGCATTGCAGTCGATGCAAGGATATTCGAAAACGCAGCCAGCGACTTTAAAATATATTTCGACTATTTCCCCGACCTTAGCTCCACCGGCTGGCCTATTCCGCCACTGACCCATTGGCGGGGATATACAGCCCTCGCCAACAACGTGTATGTGCTCATAGCGCCCTCCACTCCACAGAACCCGTACACGCCAATTGTCACGACCATAGAAAAAGGCAATACGATACAGCTTCGCGCCACGGTTTATCCCACAAACGCAGATCAGACTGTGACCTGGGCAAGCAGCGATCCAAGCATAGCAACAGTGTCCAGCGCCGGCGTCATACATGCCATATCTCCGGGCGAAGCAATCATCACAGTGAGCACGGTAGATGGGAGCAGGTCTGCTTCCCGCCGAGTCCATGTGCTGGACAGGACGATTCCCCTGACGGCAATAGCTCTTGACAAGAGCAGGATGACATTGGTAATGGATTCCGAAAGTTCGTCGGAAGCAGGAAACCCCATAGAAATCCTCACTGCGATAATATATCCCAATAACGCATCACCAACGCCGACGCTGATATGGCGCAGCAGCAATACCAGTATCGCCTATGTGGATATCAGCAACCCCTTGGAACCCCACAATGCAAGTATAGTCGCCGTCGCTCCGGGTACAGTGACTATTACCGTCACAGCGAGAACAGAAACCAAGGAAATCACCAGCGTGGCAACCACAGTCATCGTAACGGCGAATCCCTATGACCCATCCACCTTTGTTCCCGTTACCGGCATCAGCCTCAACCCTTCTGTACCCACAGTATCCATGGGTGCAACCATCAACCTCACAGAAATAAGCACAGTGATGCCAGCAAAAGCGACAAACAACAAAATCACCGGATGGAAGATAATATCGGAACTATCCACGGTCAGCGGAGCAGTGATAACAAGTAGCGGCGACTTGACAGTACCCGGCAATGAAACGGGGATAATAGTGGTGGAAGCCACAGTGCAAAATGGTAGATCCGATGCCAAATGGGGATACGGCGCAGACATGGCAGATGCGGATTATACCCAGTATTTCACAATCAATGTGGTAACATTTGAACCAGTCATCGGGATAAACGATGTTCCCCAAACAGCCCATACCGGCGTGCCTCTTCAACTGAGTGGAACGGTGGTGCCCCAGGAAAGACCCATAGAATGGAGCATCAGCGAGGACGACAGCGGAGAAACCGCAGCATATATTGACCCGGTGAGCGGGATGCTTGTCGCGCAAAAACCAGGCTTTTTGAAAATGGTGGCAACTGTGAAAAATGCCCGATGGGTAGATGGGCTCACAGGGGGAACCCTTGAAGAATACAGGACGGTTTTTACAATACGAGTGTTGGCATATGAACCGAACACCCTCACAGTGAGGGCGAATCCTGGAGGCAGGGTAAGTTTAGACGACAGCCAATCGCCCTCGGGAACAGTCACGAGAAACAAGGCATCGGAAGAAATCTCAGAAATCAGAGCCCATCCGGATGCAGGATATATATTCTCCGGTTGGCACAGCGGAAACGGCGGCGCCTTTGCAGATCCGAATAGCTCAACCACCCGTTTCACCATGCCAAACAATGAAACAACAGTCACAGCATTTTTCACATATACTGGAATCACAGACGGCTGGTCAAGCGGTGCCGTGGTGATACCCACGCCAGGACACTACTTCACATATGGAAACAGATATCAGCTAAACTCCGCAGCAGAGTTCAGTCACATAAGCCGCAGGGATTTCCAGCTCTTTAGCCATGTTACCCTAGATAATAGGACATTGACAAAGAATGGACACTACACGGCTGAACGCAGCGGTGCATATACAATGATAACATTTGTCAACGGATATCTGGACTCCCTGGAGGCAGGGTCATATACACTGAACATTCACTTCACAGACAGGGTGATCATAAGCGCCACATTCACAGTATCGGCCGCAAGCAACACAGCACCAACAACGCCAGCGGTGGGTGTGCAGATATATGATGATGTACGCTCTTCTGATTGGTTCTACCTGGAAGTTTCATATGTGAGCGAAAGAACCTGGATGACAGCCAACGCCACAGATCCAAGGCTATTTCGCCCCCATGCCTCGGCAACCCAAGGTGAAACAGTCGAGGCGCTTTATAGAATGTCGGGCAGACCAGGAGTCATAGCCGATGACGGCACCAGCCTTCGCGGACGGGAAGCAGCACTGGAATGGGCAAGACAAAACAGCATCGTCCCGGTGGGCGGAACAATACTGGACGACAGCTTTGCCACAAGACAGGATATCGCCCATATGCTCTCCCGCCTGGTGGGTGCCAATTATATGAGCTACCCCGTAACCAGGGCAGCCCCCAATTTCGCAGACGAATGGTCAATAGACCCAGCAGTCCGCTCAGCAGTAACTAACCTATACCGAGCCGGCATCCTAGACGGCAGAGCCAACAACACCTTCGTCCCCCAAGGCTACATGACCCGCGCAGAGCTAGCTGTTGTGCTATATAGGTTTTCGACGATAATGAAATAAGTATGAATTAGGAATTAGGAATTAGGAATTAGGAATTAGCTATGCAACATCCCAACCACGCAACCAAAAAAGAGCCAAACCAAATTCCGAATTTCGAATTTCGAATTTCACTGGAGGTCCATAATGAAAGCAACAAAATCTAAACCACAAACGAACACGAAACGTACCTTGGCGATGCTGATGGCATTGGCGATAACCCTGACGCTGGTACCACCACTGCCGGAAACAGCCCAAGCGGCGGTGAATTTGCCCAACTGGAGCGAGGTGGCAGACACAAGCTGGTACACAGTGCCCAACGTAGCAGTGTCCAGCCTGCCGGTTTCGGTTATATATGAGTACTATATCAACTCAGCAGAACAATTGGCGGGACTGGCTAGCCTGGTCAATAATGGGACTGATTTCACCGGGAAGGTCATAACCCTCACATCGAATATTTACCTCAAAGGCAGGCAATGGACGCCGATTGGAACCGATGCAAGACCTTTCCGAGGAACCTTCAGCGGAAAAAACGGAAGCGACATCTATGCCATATATGACCTGCGCATCGATGCATCGACCACATATCTTAGACATATAGGGCTCTTTGGTGCAATAGATAGCACACCTAGCTCCACCGCAATAGCAAGGCGAGATTATCCAGCAATAGTGGAACACGTGAGGCTGGTGGACCCGATTATTCATATTAGAACAGGTCCAGCGTTCTCCGTGGGTGGCATTTGTGGCAGAAACAACGGCAGCATCAGATATTGCTCCATCGAGCGGGTCGAAACGACCCAGGAAATATCAAGCGAAGGTAGCACTGCTGTCGGTGGAATCGCAGGGGAAAACTATGGCATCATCCAAGAATGTTACAACACAGGAACAATATCAGGTTCCCTGGGAAACAGCCAAAGCGGCGTCGGAGGCATCAGTGGTGACAATAGATTCGGCGGCGTTGTGGAGAACTGCTATAATACAGGAACAGTTAATGCATCCTCGAAGCGAGTCGGGGGAATTGTTGGATATAATAACCCTGGTGCCATCATCAACCGCGTATATAATCTGGGGATAATAACCATCGCCGGGACAACAATCGGCTTTGGCGCAATATGCGGGTTCAATGATGGGAATATTGACTTTGGTGCCTACTGGCATGGAGACAGGGAGCAAAGGGTAGAGGGTATACCCATCAACGAAGCCACCACTAGAGTAAGAAAACAAGGCGTTGGCGGCGGCAATGGACTCTCAAACGGAGTTCGAAGAATCAATGGTGCTGCTATGAATAACAAAAGCAGCTATATGGGATATGTGTTCACGCCAACAGCGCCTGACACTTGGGATTTTGCAGCTGTTCCAGGGGTAAACGATTTTCCAGTATTGGTAAATGTGCCGGAGATAGATATCATCGATGTTACTTTTATAAACGTTTATGTGACCCCACCACGCACCGATCAGGTTCCAGACTATACGATTTATGGTAGTGGAAGGAACTTTGATGTCGCTGATGTAGAATGGGTGGGTGTACTAGGTACTTTTGCAAATCCGACATATGATGTACAGATAACGTTGAAAGCAAAAAGTTTTCATAGATTTGACACAGCAGCCATATCATCAGCAGCACATATCAACGGACAGCCAGCAACGATTCTGAGCGGTTCGTCGGACACGCTTGTCATAGAACGAACTTTTGTAAAAGAAAACACTACAATTACTGTTTTAAACGAGAATCAACCGAAAAATATAACTATTGTCGAAGGGTCTTCTATCAACCTATCAACACTAGCTTCAACCACTTCTACCTATGGGATGGTATATGAATGGTTTCAAAATGATGACGGTGTGCCAATTTCAGTATCAACTCCATCGCCGTACGGACTTGCTCATTCAATCCCTGCTGCGAACTTAACAATATCTGGAAGCCCATATTATTATTATTGCGAAATCACTTTAGTAGCACCAGATGCTATTAGGCAAACCAGGGAAGCCGTAATCACAGTCCTGCCAAGACCCGACCCAGATGAGCTTTTCGACCCTGTGTATTGGGATTTCAGCTCTGCAACCTATGGGTACGGTGAGCAAAGACCGCGAAACATAAGAATAACAAACACGACAGAGAGCTATATGCCTACTATCACATTCTCGGTTTCTGGAGACGACCAGATGTTCGAATCGCCGAATCCAGCTTATTTGTATGAAATAGGTACAGGGAGAAACAGTAGCTTTACAATAGCACCTACGACTGGGCTTCCAGTGGGCAGGTACTTTGCCACATTGGAAGGAAAGGCAGGTACCACAATATATGGCACCATCAACATCAGCTTCGAAGTCCTGCCAAAGATACAGGACACGCCAAATGTCCTAATAGACTACATAAACGAAAAACTCACGGGCTTTGACCAAGATGAGATATACATCATCAGTCGTGGAGGAACAGTCGTACCTGGCTACGGTGCGTTCACTGGTGCCACGGAAATAGACCTAACTTCACTAGGGCTCACTGGCTTATTTTCCAGCGATATAGACTTGGAAATCGTGAGAAAAGGCATTGACCCGATTCCACCTGCCATAGTGGCAAATGTCATCGACAGCACTCCCCAGCTACTCACAATTCCAAAAAGACCTGACCCGCCCCCGCCCCCGCCTAGCGGCTTGGTGGGAGGACAACCCTCTAGAATTTACGGCAAGGACGGTAGAATCATAGGAACCACAGCGGCGATGGAATACAATGTCGACCCCATAGGCGCAGAGCCATGGAATCCTTGCACAGCAGACATCACACTGAATATAGAACCCGGGAACTATCTTGTTCGCATAAAAGCAGTTGCAGGAATAAGCGGTAATTTCAGGAGCGATGCAACGCCCATATCCGTACCGGAACGCACAGGCCCACGGGAATTAACGCCCAGCGCAAACATCGACTATGTGAATGAAACCATTACGAACCTTGTCACAGGTGATGTGGAAGACAATTACACTATCAACGGCGTTCTGGTAGAGTTGAACGAGGATGACGAAATCCAAATCAAGGAAGCATGGTTCGGGACAACAATTGAGCTTGTCAAACTCGGATACGGAGGTGGACAGAACAATGGACTGGACACAGGAGACAGCGAACCACAGATGCTGGTAATCAAAGCCAGACCAGCAGCACCGCTGGACACAGATGTGATTGCGCTGCAGCCAGACACGATTACAGGAACATATGGCAAAATCACCGGCATGA
>Ga0099364_10010090_pt1 | contig 13027 bp, 8 predicted proteins | sample TergutTh196P3_FD_73070 | JGI IMG/M metagenome (GOLD analysis project Ga0099364, IMG submission 73070) | Microcerotermes parvus P3 segment gut microbial communities from Pointe-Noire, Republic of the Congo - Th196 P3 | ecosystem: Host-associated > Arthropoda: Insects > Digestive system > Gut ...
TACCATTATCCGTATTAACAAAGACCGTATCGGCGCTCTTTTCGATAAAAACCGTATCGGCGGGATTGTTGACGAAAACCGTATCTACGCGCTCATCTCCTTTGATAAGGACGGTATCTATGATAACAATTTCTTCTGTTATGGTTATTACACGATCAGACGCCCTGTAGAACATTATTCCGGTAGCGTTGCGCAGAGAAGCGGCATAATATTGTGTAATGTGCTGAATCACCGCGCCGTTGCCGATACCTTTTAAATGTGCGAGCCGTTCCATGTCAGATACTCCCTGCGTTGCCATAGCCTCTTTTGCCCACTGCTGGTAAGGCACCGACATATCGTTATTAATAATATTGCTGATAGCCTGCATATCTACCAGCCGCCCATTGGCTACAATTTTGTTGGAGCCTATATGGGGATAGTTCTGCGCAATATACTCTTTAACAGTAAGGGCGCGCTCGTAAGACAACCGCGAGTTCAAAAGTATGGAACCCTCCGGTGATGCGTAACCGTCAATGATGATAGAATCAATATCTGAATAGAAATCTATATCGTTCAACATTCTATCCAGCGTCATCAATGATCTGGCATTTCCGGAAAAATCCTTTAGCAGTCGAGATTGATTCACAGGAAAATGAATCGCTACTTCGCCGGTTTCTCCTTGTGTGGCAGGCGCTACTGCGGAGCCGCGGAGTGTTTTTGCCGGAAAAACCAATATTCCAAGAAGGAATAAAATTGTTTTTAAAAGTTTTAAATTGTCCATTTTAGATTTTATTTATAATTATTACACTTATGTTATACTTACACCTATGTATACGTTTTATATTAAAAAAAGTTACATTTTTTGTTAAAAAAATTAAGGAATAATTTAAAAAAATCCAATAGACGGAGAACTGTCTAAAAATAAAACAGTTGCTGCTTGTTAAAAAATGGCAGGAGTAACTGATAATTGACTAAGATTAGGGTTTAATGTCAGCTCCGAAAGGGAAATAACTCACTCTCAGCTATTTACTGGTCTGCGATTCCGCGTCAAGAGCGGAATGACGAGCTTTTGAGATCGCCTCTTTTTTGAATGAAAAAGTTACCAACTTATTGATTTCATTAAAAGCATCGTCAAAAACCTCAACAAACATTTTAGACCGCTGCTCGGGAAATGATTGTATTATAACCTTTGCTTTTGAACATAATACTCCGCATTGCGCTGATGCCGCATAAGTGCCTTCGGGCGGCAATAACTTACATTCATCGGTAATTATTACTTCATAAAAATTGCCGGCTTTAACAGTAACGCCTGTAACAATATAATGATGACCTAAAAAAGCATTTGCTTTCCGGATATTGCCTTCACTTATTGTCAAACGTATTTTTGCGGAACTAACGGTTTCGTGTTCAATTTCCTGTGCAGGTATTTCTTCTACAAAAAAGCCGTATTTTTCTTGCCGGTTCCGCAACTGCTTGTAATTGCCCTCTTTGTTGAAACCAAAATGATGGTCGAAACCGGCTACAACAGCTTTTACTTTGAGAATATCATGTAAAAAGTCTTTTACAAACTGTTCGTTTGTGATTTTTGAAAATTCTTTTGTAAATTCAATAATTATCACATTATCAAGTCCCGACTCGGCAAGCAGTTTTAGTTTTTCTTCATAAGAGGTTATAAACCAGAGGTTTTTTCTTATAGTTTCAGGGTATAATACTTTACGCGGGTGAGGCTCAAAAGTTATAACAACCGACTCGCCGTCATACTGTTTCGCTAACGAATTTAAGCGTTTCAAAATTGCTTTATGTCCAACATGCACGCCGTCAAAAGAACCTATCGTAACGACAGGATTTTTTATTCCTTTAGCAGCCTCAAAATCTCTGAAAATCTTCAAAACTACTCTTTATTTTTTTTTACATAATAAACCAACTTTTCAATTGAAGTAACCATATCGTACTCTTCAAGATGAACGCCCTGCGGCACATTAAGCGAGATAGTCGTAAAATTGAGTATGCCTTTTATGCCGAAACGAACAATCTCTTCGGTTACTTCTTTTGCAAACTCAGGCGGGACGGTAAGTATTGCTATGCGTATATTCAACTCATTTATAATCTTTTCAGCGTCTGAGTATGGATAACATTTTATGCCGGATATAATTTTACCAATCTTTTGAGAGTCATTATCGAACGAAGCCGCAAGATTCAGTTTTGAACGTTTCCCCTTAAAATAGCCTGCAACTGCTCGTCCCAAATTACCAACGCCAAACACAGCCACATTTACAGCTTCTGCCGGATCAATTACTTCGCTTATGACATTTATTAATTCCCTGACGTTATACCCCTTACGCAGAACGCTTGAATAGCCTATAAGCATAAGATCGCGGCGCACCTGAACAGCTTTAATATGCAAACGGGCAGCAAGATCGTGAGAATAGATAAAATCTTTGTTTTCGCCAAGGCACGCAAACAATGTTCTTCTATACTCGCTTAATCGTTCAATAGTTCTTCCCGGCAACTTCATAATTTAATTACTTGATATGTTTGATAATCCGGTTGTTCAACATTAATCATAAACATTACAGCGCAAGTTACAAAAATAATTCAAATAATACGGCACAATACAAATTTTTGCTTAAATAGTTGCCTATTAAACTAAGCATGTAGAAAGCGTATTGGTTCCATGTTTGGACGCGAGTTCGACTCTCGCCAGGCCTACGAGCGCTGACAGTTCATTACACAGTCTTATCTTATCAATCTAATATCGCTTTCGGGAAGATTAATCCTTACGCCGTTTATAAATACCTCAACATCATCTCTGTAACCAATAACAAGCGCCGGATTTCCATCTTCGTCATATTTTCTCCATGTCCGCTGCTTTATTCCCATTCTAAAAAACTGTTCTTCCTTTATTTTTCCGTTTTCGTAGTAATATCTGTGTTCTCCATCGGGATTATCCTGTATAAAATTTCCTCTGAACAAAGGTTTTCCATCGGGATAATAAACTCTCCAAACGCCGTCTTTTAAGCCGATTATATATTTTCCTTCTTCGGTATAGTCGCCGTATCTATATTTCCATTCTCCGTTTTTTTCTCCATCGGTGTATAATCCCTGTGCAATAATTTCGCCTGTTTCCGAGTATTCGGTTTTCATTCCATCGCGCTGACCCTGAAAATATTCCTCCTCTCTTAAAAGTTGTTCGTTTTCATAGTACCATCTCCAAACGCCATCAGGTCGTCCGGCGTTATACGAACCTGTTTGCTCAATTTTTTCGTCTCTGTTGTAATATATCCAAACGCCACTTTTCCTGTTGTTGGAATATTGCCCTTCGCCGTGAACTTTCCCATCGGGATAAAAATCTTTCCAGCTTCCGTTTCTATTGCCGGCTTCGTCAACTATGCCTTCGGACAAAAGCAGTCCGTTATCGTCATAAATATATGAATTTACGATTCTTCCGTTTCCGTCAAAATCTCTGTGTACTCCAATGGGCGTACCGCTTCTAAAGGGACCGCTGTAAATAAGCCTGCCATCGGGGTCGTATCTATTGGTAATCTCGATATTGGGAGTATTTTCAACATTCGACCTCACGATAGCTCCGTTTTCATAAAGCATTGTCAATGAAACCCTTCCCCTGTTGTCGTATTCTCTGTAATATCCATGCAAAAGGTCGTCTCTGTATGTGCTTTCAGATTTTACGCTTCCGTTGGGATAAAACTCTTTCCATTCGCCCTGTTTCAGCCCTCTGCCGTCTGTTCTGTTTATCTGTTCCCTGCTTATCATCATATCGTTACGATATTCGAACAGGGTTATAATATTTCCATCTTGGTCGAACTCTTTTGAAAGCCCGTTTCTCCGACCTCCGCTGTATAAAATAGTTTGCTGCACCCGCCCATTGGGAAAATAGAGATATGAGGTTCCCTCTCGCCTGTCGCCTGCAAACAGTTCGCTCGAATAGATATAAACTCCTCTTAATGCGTCTTTTCTGTATCTGTAATGATAACCGTTTTTTCTGCCGACCAAATAGTTGATTTTTTCAAGAGTATCGCCCACCTGGTCATAGAAAATCCAGATGCTGTCGAGCAGAAAATTGGTTCGTTTTCCCTCAGATTTTATTACACCCGTAACATAGTAGCTTTTCCAGAAACCGTCAGGTTTTCCGTCTCTTATAGTTCCCTCGCTCGAAACCACTCCGTTTGGATAATAAAACTTATGAAAACCATCGGCAACATCAAAACTCTCCTGAGCCGCAGTGCAATGGAATATTACCGTACCAAAAATGAGAAAAACAATTTTTTTCATAACTAAAAACCATATTTTTTTGAAATTTCCAACATTCTTTTTATCGGTTTAATGCCCTCTTTAAAGTCCATTTTATATAAAAAATTAGCAGGGGTAAAATTAATAAATTATTACTTTCGACAAATGTATTAATATCAAATTATGCAAATTGAACCATAACAGGCATTACGCGAGGCACAACCGCCGCGCTCACATAGCCAGAGCCGCTTATTTTGCAGGTTTAGCTGTGGCTTTTTGGGAAAACATTGACGGGATAAATAAACTTTGGTCTGTTGAAAGAGTTTTTACCCCATCGGCAAAAGATACGTTATCGTTGATTAACGGATAGCATGAGGCTATAAAAATGCTTACAATATCATGCTAATTTACCAAATATCTCTATATTGCGCTGTTATTATTTTTTAAGTTATTATGAGAAAGTTTTTTGTTATATTTTTTGCATTTTCTATTTTGTCGGCGCCATATATAAACGGACAAGGCAATTCTGAAAGAGTCGTTTATTTTTTGATAGACAAAGGTCTTTATATTGAGGACGATAACGCTATGTCGCTGGATGAGTGGATAGAACAAGGCTTGCATGTTTCGTTTGAATCGGCAAATGATAGCCTGATGATTTCTATAGGTATTGGCGGGGGCGGTAAAATATATTTTTTTGGCATGGGGACAGCTATTGATAACCCCGGATTTATTGCATCGAATTCTCAGTCAGAATTTTACCATTGGATATTTATCAGTCGTATAAAAGAGGGTATGCACGATGCCTACATACATAAGGAATATGTTGATGAAAGCCTCGAAGAACTTGGATATGAATTATATTTCATCAATATATTGTTTGCCGATGACACCGAATTCCAGTTTTATGGATATGAGTTTTAAGTAAAATTTGGCATAAGCTAATTAGTCGTGTGACGAATTAATAATTTTTATATTTTTTTAACAGTCATGTCTGTTATAAATAACTATTTTTACAAAAAACTTCATAGCTCATACTGTGAAAAGACGAGATTTTATAAAAAAATCATCAGTGGACGGAGTTGCGGAGTCGCGTTTCTACGCTGAAGCAAATCCATTTTATGCTCAAAAAAGCGGTGTTGATTTGTATTCTTTTATTGTAGTATGGGATTTTAACGGCAGCGGATAAAGACCGGTAATAAAAGCAGAATTATTTGAATCCAATATAAAATTAATTAATTACTAACTAAAAACTAATCACAAAATGAACAGAAGAGAAATCATTAAAAATCTTTCAGCCCTGCCGTTTGCAGGAGCAATGATGAATCCTTTCGATTCGGTATCGGCTTTTCAGCCTCGACAAGGAGCTGCTGCTGGGGAGCAGAATATCTTTCAGAAGATAGGTGTTGAGCCTATTATAAATTGCAGAGGCACGTTTACTATGATCGGAGGTTCAATTGAAAGGCCTGAAGTTACAGAAGCAAAGGTAGCCGCTTCAAAGTTTTTCGTTCAAGTGGATGAACTTGCTTTTGCCGCCGGACAACGTTTAGCCGAATTGACCGGAGCAGAGTGGGGTATGGTGCCATGTGGATGCGCCGCAGGCATGAAACACGTAACAGCAGCCTGCGTAAGCGGGGGCAACCCTGAGAGATTGGTCAGAATACCTGATCTTAGAGGACTTGAAAAAACTGAAGTGATAATTCCACGCGGACATCGTAATACTTACGATGCTGCTATTCGCAATATCGGAGTTACCATGATAGTTGTTGATACTCTCGAAGAGTTGATAGGAGCTATCAACTCCAAAACAGCCATGATATACATGGTGAGTAGAGCTGAACCGGCTGATGCGCCTCTTTCACTCGAACGAATTGCCGCAGTAGCCAAGCCTCTTAACATACCTATTCTTGTTGACGCTGCAGCCGAAGACCTGACAGTAAAACCAAATGTGCATCTGGCAAAAGGCGCCACAGTTGTAGCCTATAGCGGCGGAAAAGCGATATGCGGTCCTCAGAATGCAGGCTTGCTGCTCGGAGATAAAGACATCTTGCTGTCGGCATGGCAGGCAAGTTCTCCGCATCATGGTACCGGCAGAGATAATAAGGTTTCGAAAACCGAGGTAATGGGAATGATAGCGGCTGTTGAAGCCTGGATAGCAAGAGATCATGCTGCAAAAGAGAGAGAATGGGTAACCTGGTTTGAAAATATCGGAAAACGACTATCAACGATTAACAGTGTTACATACACAGTAACTCCACCAAGAGAAGGAGTATTAAATAATCGTGCCGCAAGACTTGCAATTTCATGGGATCCTGATGTTCTTAACATATATGGCACACAGGTAGCTGATGAACTTGCAACAACAGCTCCAAGAATAGCGCTTGGCGGCTCTTACATAGATGCTAACGGCATGACAGGAGTAAACATAGGAGGGTCTCAACTGCAGCCCGGAAATGACGTAGTTATAGCAGACAGGTTATTTGCAATATTGTCGAGGAGCAATAATGAGAAGTCCAAAGCAGGTTACGATGCTCCACAGGTAAACATAGCAGGTCATTGGACTGTTGATATAGAGTTTTTCAGTAGCAGAGGTCGTCACGCATTTTTTCTTGAGCAAGACGGAAACCTTGTGTCGGGTTCGCACCAGGGAGAATTTACAACTCGCGCAATAAGTGGAGTAGTTGATGGTAATAAAATTATATTAACCAGTAGGGAGAGTCAGAATTCCATGAACGTACCATTTACTTTCCATGGCACAGCCACTAATGATGGTATGGAAGGAGGAATTTTTATGGGAGAATATCTTAATGCTAAAGGCTTTACCGCTACACGTAACAGAAGACAGCAAAATCAAAATGCTCGTCCGGAAAATCAAAATCCTACTCCTAGTAGTCCGATAAGAACACCCAGTGGTCGTCCGCCGTTTTCTTCATAATTTAATTATGATGTTTAATTTTTAATATTTATTTTTGAGGGCGTTTGAAATTGAACAGACGTCCTCTTTTAACTAAAAACTAATCACAAAATGAACAGAAGAGAAATAATTAAAAATCTTTCAGCGCTGCCGTTTGCAGGCGCTATGATGTATCCTTTCGAGTCGTTAGACTCTCAGCCTCGCCGAGCGGCTGCAACTCCTGCGCAAAATATCTATCAGAGGATAGGAGTTGAGCCATTTATAAATTGCAGAGGAACACTTACCGTAATCGGAGGTTCGATAGAACGTCCCGAAGTTGTACAGGCTAAAAACGAGGCTTCGCCTTTTTTTGTTCAGATAGATGAACTTGCCTTTGGCATTGGACAACGTTTGGCTGATTTAACGGGCGCAGAGTGGGGTATGGTTTCATGCGGATGCGCAGCAGGCATGAAACATGTTACCGCCGCTTGCATAACCGGTGGCAACCCTGAACTGTTAGTCAGAATTCCGGACAATCTTGCGGGTTTTGATAAAACGGAAGTTATAATTCCACGCAGGTCGCGTAATAATTATGATGCCGCCATACGCAATATCGGAGTTACCATAATAACTGTTGACACTCCAGAAGAGATGGAAAGAGCTATCAATTCCAAAACAGCCATGATATATATTATGAGCAACCTGCATACGCCTGAAGATCCTTTTCCGCTTGAAGAAATGGTAAGAATAGCTAAGCCGAATAATATACCTATTCTTGTTGACGCAGCAGCCGAAGACCTGACAGTACCTAATATATACTTGCAGAGAGGTGCTACAATTGTAGCCTATAGCGGCGGAAAAGCGATGTGCGGTCCTCAGAATGCAGGATTGCTTCTCGGCAACAAAGATATTTTGATGTCGGCATGGCAGGCAAGCGCTCCGCACCATGGTCCCGGTAGAGATAATAAGGTTGCGAAAGGAGAGGCGATAGGAATGCTGGCTGCCGTTGAAGCGTGGATAGCCAGAGATCATGCCGCAAAAGAGAGGGAATGGATGACGTGGCTTGATAATATCGGAAAACGGGTATCGGCTATTAACGGAATTACATACTCGATAAGGGAACCCAGAGGGCTAAACAATCGTGGTGCAAGTCTTTCAATTTCATGGAATCCGGAAGTCTTTAACATATATGGCACAGACGTAGCCGAGGAACTTATGTCGTCAAAGCCCAGAATAGCGCTTAGCGGCACTTACTTGGACGTTAACGGCATGACGGGTGTAAGCGTGGGGGCAAAAAATATGCAGCCCGGAAACGACAGGATTATAGCCGACAGGTTATTTGAAGTATTGTCGAAGAAATATGATAAGCCAAACGAAAGTATGGAGGCTCCATCAATAAACATAGCGGGTCGTTGGGACGTTGACATCGAATTTTACAGCAGCAAAGATCGTCATTCATTCTATATTGAGCAGGATGGAAACTTTATATCGGGTTCGCATAAAGGGAGGTTTACAACTCGCGACATGTACGGAATAGTAGATGGCAATAAAATTATATTATCCAGCAACGAACGTCAAAATGCTCAAAATGTTCCATTTACTTTCCATGGCACGATGGTTGACGGTAAAATAGTAGGAGGCATTCATATGGGCGAATATATTGCGGCTAAGGGCTTTACTGCCACACGTTACGTGCAAGAGCCAAATCGAACTAACCAGCCGATGAGAGTGCCTGCGCCTACCGGTCGGTCAATTTCATCATGATTTTTGGTATTAACATTTAAATATTTTATTTTTGAGGACTCCCGGAAATTGAGTAAGGGAGTCCTTATTTCATTTGGAAGTAAGGAAGGTATTGCAATTGAAATAAAACAAATTGATAACTAAAAACTAATTGAAAATGAACAGAAGAGAAATTATTAAAAATCTTTCAGCGCTGCCGTTTGCAGGCGCTATGATGTATCCTTTCGAGTCGTTAGACTCTCAACCTCGCCGAGCAGCTGCAACTCCTGCGCAAAATATCTATCAGAGGATAGGAGTTGAGCCGTTTATAAATTGCAGAGGAACGCTTACCGTAATCGGAGGTTCTATTGAACGTCCCGAAGTTGTACAGGCTAAAAATGAGGCTTCGTCTTTTTTTGTTCAGATAGATGAACTTGCCTTTGGCATTGGACAGCGTTTAGCCGATTTGACCGGAGCAGAGTGGGGTATGGTTTCATGCGGATGCGCAGCAGGCATGAAACATGTTACCGCCGCTTGTGTAACCGGTGGCAACCCTGAACTGTTAGTCAGAATTCCGGATCTCATGGCAGATTTTGAAAAAACTGAAGTTGTAATTCCCACCAGGTCGCGTAATGTTTACGATGCTGCCATACGCAATATCGGAGTTACCATAATCAATGCCGACACTCTCAAAGATATGGAAAGGGCTATTAATTCCAAAACAGCCATGATATATATTATGAGCAACAAACATGCGACTGACGATCCTTTTTCGCTTGAAGAAATAGCCAGAGTAGCCAAGCCTAATAACATACCTATTCTTGTTGATGCTGCAGCAGAAGATCCGTCATTTCCTAATACATATTTACAAAGAGGCGCCACAATTGTGGCTTATAGCGGCGGAAAAGCGATGTGCGGTCCTCAGAATGCAGGATTGCTTCTCGGAAACAAAGATATCTTGTTGTCGGCATGGCAGGCAAGCGCCCCGCATCATGGTCCCGGCAGAGATAATAAGGTTGCAAAAGGAGAGGCGATAGGAATGCTCGCTGCCGTCGAAGCGTGGATAGCAAAAGATCATGCTGCAAAAGAGAGAGAATGGATGACATGGCTTGACAACATCGGAAAACGGGTATCGTCGGCGATTAGTGGAGTTACATACGCATTAAGAGAACCGAGTGGGATAAACAATCGTAGTGCAAGTCTTTCAATTTCGTGGGATCCGGAAGTCCTTAACATATATGGCTCAACTGTATCTGAAGAACTTATGTCATCAAGACCAAGAATAGCGCTTGGTGGCTCTTACCTGGATAATAACGGCAGAACAGGTGTAAGCGTGAGTGCAAAAAATCTTCAGCCCGGAGAAGATAGAATCATAGCCGACAGGTTGATTGAAGTATTGTCGAAGAAACATGAGTTGCCCGATGAAAGTATAGAGGCTCCATCAGTAAACATAGCAGGTCGTTGGGATGTTGATATAGAATATTACAGCAGTAAAGACCGCCATTCATTCTATATTGAGCAAGACGGAAACTATATAACCGGCTCGCACAAAGGAAGATTTACAACTCGTGAAATAAATGGAATGGTAATGGGCAATAGAATTATATTATCCAGTGTCGAGCGCGATAGAGCCCTGTTTGAAGATTTATTAAAATATGTTCCTTTTACTTTTCATGGCACAGCCACTAATGATAAGATAGAAGGAGGTATTCATTTGGGCGAATATATTGCAGCTAAGAAGTTTACTGCCACTCGTTATGTGCAAACGCCAAATCGAACTAACCAACCGATGAGAGTGCCTGCGCCTACCGGTCGGTCAATTTCTTCCTGAATATTGGCATAACATTCTTACTTGTAGTGTTTTTTAAATTAACAAAGGCGTTTTAAATTGAACAAACGCCTTTGTTTTTTAGCAATATTGTGTTATTTAACAATTATTAACATTTATTTTAGGCAAGTAATAATTTAAATATCTATCTTTGACATGTAATTATAATCATTTGTTATGAAAAGGCGAGATTTTATAAAGCTATCGTCAACTGCCGGAGTGGCAGGCGTTGTGGGATCGCATTTTGATGCTGCAGCAAACCCATTATATGCGCAGCAGGCAAGCGGTTTCGACTTGCACCCTTTTATTAAGGCGCACCCTGAAGCCGTGTTTGTTTACCTTACGGACGTTAAGGAAAAAACCGACCAAAAAGGCACTTATGATGCAGGACACAAGCTCGCAAGCGAGATGTTTGTTCAAACATCGGGCGGAGCAGGGTTTCCAAACTCTACCAAAATAGCTTGTAAACCCAATTGGACATGCGTTCCCCAAGATAGAAACGATCCCGGATTGATGGGGATAATCACAGATTTGGGCTTTACGGAAGGTTATTGTAACGGAATTAAATCCAAAGGACCGCAACAGATTTATCTTCGCGATTGCGCATGTCCTGTTCAGTGGGAACAGCTTGGCTTTGTAGAAATGGCAAAACGCAATAATTTCGATTTAACAGATGTTGTGTCAAAAGACCCTTGGGAGTACGGCGAAGGCGATATTGTATATAAAAAAATAGATAACGGCGTTGTATTAAAGGAGATACCATATCAGGGACCTATGGTTGCCCCCGATTCTTTTCTGGTTAACATTGCGAAGTATAAGACTCATGCTTATGTTGGTATTACGACAGCTGTTAAAAACCTTCAAGGGATTGCCGCCAGACGAATCCATCGTTTTTGCGGCTTTGGCGATCCTTTCAGACAGCTGGAAGAGGGATACCATCGTTTTTTCATACCTAATTACTTGGATAGAATTGCCGAACTGCATAAGCAACATGTTGAAGCAGGCGTTCCCCGCTGGAATGAAAGAATGGAACGCTCTCCGTTTAATTCCGGCTTGCTTACAGAGCAGTGGGCGCAAAGAATGTGCGACTCTTACAGCGTTATTCCCATGATGTCTGCCGGTATTAATGTAGTTGAAGGCATTTATTGGCGCGAAGGCGATTTTCAACATGGTCCGCATGACGGCAAAGCAATGGATTTCATGGTTAATATGTCGCTGTTTGGCAAGGACGCTTTCAGAATAGATGTTATATCCCACTGGCTTGCCGGACACGAGCCGGGAAATTTTGGACTTTTCCATATCGGCATTGAAAGAGGTTTTTTAGATGTTCTTGATCCTTTTGACATACCTGTATATCTGTGGGAAAACGGCAGCGCCAGAAAAATTGAATTAACCGAGTTGAAAAGGACTCCATTGCTGACTAATTATATCGGCAGAAAAGAAGGCGAAGACTTATACCGTTTGTGTAACGAGCCATTCGATTATAAGGCATGGAAAGAAACCGGTAAAATCGCACGTATCGAACCTTCAATAAAAGTCATAGGGACAGATTCTAACAATCACATTGTAATGGATATGAGTGTTCCTGAAAAAGGCGATGTATATGTTGATATTCTAAACAGCAGAGGCGAAGCAGTATGGAGCATGCATGCCCCCGATCTTGAGCCGGGCAGTCATCAGGTAGTATGGGACGGTTTCGATCAGCCGGGTATGTACAATACATACGTAAAAGGTATGGAATGGGACGCAGAAAACGAAATGGTAATTTATACATAATAATAAAATGTTTAACAAATAATACATAAAAACATGAAAAGACGAGATTTCATAAAACTGTCATCAACTGCCGGAGTTGCCGGAGTTGTGGGTTCGCATTTAGATACAGCGGCAGCAAACCCTCTATATGCGCAACAGGCAGGCGGTTTCGACTTGCACCCTTTTATTAAGGCACACCCCGAAGCTGTGTTTATTAACCTTACGGACGTTAAAGAAAAAACAGATTCAAAAGCGAAATATGATGCGTCTTACAAACTTGCAAACGAGATGTTTGTAAGGACTCAAAACGGAGAAGGGTATTCAAATTCAACAAAAATTATGGGTAAACCCAACTGGACTACATGGGGTAGAATTGATCCAAATGACCCAACGTACCACATGGGAATTATAACTGACCTTGATTTTATTGAAGGATTTTTGAATGGAGTAAGGGACAAAGGACCTCAGGACTTTTATCTCAGAGAGTGCGCAGCGCCTAATTTATGGGAAGAACTTGGGTATTACAAAATGGCTAATGACAACAATTTTAACCTGAAAGATCTTTCGAGTAAAGATTATTGGGAACTGGGCGATGACATTCTGTT
>Ga0099364_10010091_pt1 | contig 13026 bp, 16 predicted proteins | sample TergutTh196P3_FD_73070 | JGI IMG/M metagenome (GOLD analysis project Ga0099364, IMG submission 73070) | Microcerotermes parvus P3 segment gut microbial communities from Pointe-Noire, Republic of the Congo - Th196 P3 | ecosystem: Host-associated > Arthropoda: Insects > Digestive system > Gut ...
TACCGATTCGTTTATCGGGCAATTTTTACCGATGTAAAAATTTTTCCGGTTCAATAAATCCCTTATCGCTTCATTTTTAATATCAGGGTAATGGTCTTTGGCGAATTTGTCGCCGATGATCGCCATCCCGATTTTGTTCAGATTTTCAAGCTCCCGCGCAAACTCTCCACTGTTTTTGAGAACATTTTCCCGTATACGATCCATTCCCGCGCTTGTCTGCTTGTATATCCTTATTCCATACGAGTAATAATCGCAACCCATATCGAAATAGAGCCCTAAAATATCCTTATCGCCTGACGGCTCTCGAAAACGGATGTACATATATCCTTTTAGCGGCGCGGATCTTGAAAATCTCATGTCGCTGTACATGGTCGATATACATTTCGATGGTTTTGTGATGAGCGTTTCGCTGACGGACAGAGCCGGCTGTGTGAGCGCGTGAAAAAGAAGCGTCAGCGGCTCGGTTATAAGCTGCTTATACACCTGCTTGTTTTCCGGGAGCAAATCAATCGTATTATTGAATTGCAGCGTAAATAAAAATTCCGCAAAACCTTTCGGAAAGCCATTAAAAGACATTGCATTATATGGGGTGCTCATGTTCACTTCGTATTCCACGGAATAGATTCGTTTATTTCCAATGTCCCGACCACGATCGGCGTTTTCTCCCCTGTTTCCGGATTGGTTGGCTGGTCAATTTGATATAAATATCCGGTCTTTCCGTATCTGCCGAGCTTGCTCTGATCGTAGTGGTCGCTATCCATACAAATGTTGACGGCTTTCAATGCAACCACTGTTTCGTTGGTTCCTTCGGAAAGCTCATGTTCCCACATAAATTCACATTCAATGTTGAGAAAACACTCTTTGATCCGCGGCGCGTTGACTTTCATAGCCTTTTCCGCAGTAAGGCCGGCGGCGGTGATTTCGTCCGTTTCAAATTCATTATTGCCAATTGTCTTTATGCAGCGGTCATAAATATCGTATGTAGGGAAATTCAGCACACAGCAACCGGTTTCTTTCAGCGATTGATACATATGCCCGCCTCGTGAAACAGGCATGATACAAAAAAAGTCATCTGTTCCGCCCCATGCCGGCGCGCTTCCCATAAAAGACGACCATGATTGCAGGCAGGCGTTTTCTTTCCCGTTCGATTTCCAGCCCGTGACGACGAAAACCAATGATGGCATGGCTGTTATAAAATCCTGCCATGCACACCAGTTTTCGGTAATTATTTGTGGTCTAGCAGAAAAATCCATTTTCATAACGCTGTATTCCCCTCTGCTTAATTTTTATCTCATTATACTCAGCAGTTCACTTGCGATAACTGCGCTGTCCAATCGCATAATGCTTTCTTCCGCGCTACCGAAACTCAACAGATTGACACTACCATACCATACGACTCGCTCGTCTGCTATAGCGAATTTTTGGTGTATTTTGGTCTTTTCTATGACAGTAACGCTTTTCTTTCTCAATAATTCTATACAACTTGAAATTCTACCCCTTTCCTTATCTGTATAGTCCTCGGCAGGGCGCGTTACGGCAGTTACGCATACACCGGAGAGAATACACATCTCGATGGTGTCCATCATTTTTGTTATCCGGTTTTGAGTTAAAAATGGGCTAACTATGACTATTTCTCTTTTTGCCGCAATCAAATCAGCCGTAAACACTGGCAAAAAGCTTGAACTGTCAAAGATGATGTTTCCCTCTGCCGGGATAACGCCTTCACATTTGGCTGTGTATCCATTCGCCGTGTAGCCTTTGGCGCGCTTGGAGTACATACGCTCCAACTTGGCGGCATGGACATCAATATAATCATAAATCTGGACTTCGTCCTTCTCATCGTGCAGTCGGTGAAGCCTTCCTGCGTATTGCGCGAGCGTGCCTTCCCATGAGAAGGGGTATGCGAGAAAAAGAGCATCCAATCTCGGCGCGTCAAATCCCTCGCCGACATATTTCCCCGTTGCTACAATTACGAGCCGCTGCTCATGAGGTGCAGATGCGACTTGCTCCAACAAAAGCTTGCTTTCCTTCGATGTCTTCCCGCCGCCCAGCAAACCAATAATGCCCAGTTGCTTTTTTCTGCCGCGTTTTACCGGTTCTTCTGGAAGTGCTTCATTAATAGACAAAAACTCATAAAGCCGATTTTTCCATTGATCAAGAAGCGGCTGGCGGTTGACCAACACGAGCGTGTTGACTTTGCGCTCTGCTATCAACGCAGCTCCCAAAACTGTCTTTCCAAAAGCAGTGGTAGCGGATAATATGCCATTATCGTAGGCAATCATTGCTGTAAGCGCTACTTCTTGTTCACTGCGTAAGACGCCGTTAAACTCAACATCGATATCCCTACCCGCGTTTCGTTTGTCCTGCCAATTTACCTTAACACTCTCTAAAAGCGTATGAACCGCATTTTTACACCCGCGCGGCAAACAAAGATACTCCTCCGTTTCCTCCGAAATAGATATAATTCGCGGCTTGTCCCATGTAGACAGGCGCATAGCCTGCGCCTTGTAAAACTCGGGGTTCTTAAACGCCGCTAAACGCTTGAGCCGGTTCAACGCCCGGGCGGAAAAGCCCGACTTCTCAATATAAAGCATATTTGCTTCGACAATTTGCGTCTCAGTCGGAAAATCATCGGAACTCAGCTCCACCGGCAGATTCTTTTGCCACGGCTTATCGTCTTTTTCGTCCGACTCGTCGTTCAGAATGCCAAGTTCGTCACCCTTTCCAAGAAGCGTGGTATACCGCTCTAATTCATCTACATTAATACGCCGCAAACTGCTCAAAAATGCCCATTGGTCGACATATGGAGCATACTGTTCGTCAACGAACACACTATTTCCATAGTTTCGCGCCTTACGCTGCAATGGAAGCGCAATCAAGTTGCCGAATCCGCCTTTAGGCATTGTGTCCTGATTCGGGAAAAACCTATCGTATGAATTAAATTTTATGCTGTGGCGCTGATCCATAGCTGTGGTCAAAACCGCTGATGCGATTTTCGCGCGGCATATGCAGATACCGGCTCATTAAAAAAGAACCATGCATGAGCGCCGTTGCCAGAGCGGGAGCGCTCAACGGCTATGGGGATCTCATGCGTTTCGCATACTGTTCGAAGCGCTGTTACATCTTTTTCCAAATCCCCTTCGTCAAAGTCAATTGCCAGAAAATAGCAGTTTTCATCCTGTAGCATGGGATAAACACCGATAATATCCTTGCCGGCTAGATGACGCGCAAGGATGTTTCGATCCAGCGGTACATTCTCACGATTTTTGCAAACAGCACACTTTAATTTCGGCTTTACGCATATGCTTTTCACCCATTCATTGCGGCAGGCGGGCGTGTATCCATATTTCTTGCCATCACGACTCTCCCAGCGCCGAGTGTGTACATCCTCGCGCCCCATGAATAAGGCTTGGAATACATTCAATTTTTCATCATTCGTACTCGCGTCTGTCACGGTTGGGCGAACCTTGTTCAGGGCAAGCGGGGTTTCAACGGTTTTTGTAATGCTTTTCAAATACGCCACTGACTTTCGAAGCGATTCCATAGTCTTGATTTCGAGCACACAGCGGCAATTGTTTTCGCGTGCAAGCGCTAGCTTGTCAGCGATGTCGATCTTTCCTGTTCCAAGCGTCAAATGATTGTGGGATTCCGTCGCGTCGTGTAGGTGCATATGGTTAAGTTTCTCTATGCGGCTCATAATAAATTCTTCATTTCCACAGCCGACGCAATAATCATGCCCCACGTCGTAGGTCAGCGCGAAATGTGGGCTTTCCAGCAAAACATTTATTCCTTCGCGTTGAAACGATTGATAGACCCCGCAGTTTTCTACGCATATGGCAATACTATCGCCGCCGATTGCCTCGGCGCATACATCTCGAAACTGCCGTAGCCTACTGAGGTAATGCGGTTTATATTGATCAAACAGATATAGTTTTCTCTCCGGCAGCGTGAAATACACGCCTTCTGACATGTGCATGTTGATAATGGGGGCGCCAAGATATTTCGCGAGGGAAATTGTACGAATGACCGTGTTAATATACGCATCGGCGACCGATGCGTTGAAATCACAAACATTGAGGTTTTCATCGAGATGGAAGGTCGGGTATTTTCCATATTGGTGAAAGAGCTTTTTAGCGCTGTCCATATCGAATTGGTCAAGTTGATAATCAGGGAGGTTCATGTTGAGTTCGATAAAATCAAGCCCCAAATCCAAACAGAGGATCAAGCTTTGCTCTAACGACGGGCATTCTATCAGCGTTGGCATACCGAACTGCATGTGTAACCCTCTTATCCGGAGTAATACTGGTTTATCAACAAAATAACATAAAATGCTCAAATTAACAATGCAACCAGTGTACAGAATTATTTGTTGTTGGCCCAGAGATTGGCTCAGAGATTGGCTCAGAGATGGCTCAGAGATTTTGATCCACTTGCCAAACCCTTATCGCGCCAAACCGCCCCTCTGTGTTATAATACGGATAATCGATATGACTTGACTTGGCAGTTGAGACTGACAGGACTATTCCATGTCAATATTGCATAATTGTGCGCTCATTCTTTTTACGTTCGCCTCATCGATGAGGCGATATTGATATGAAGTTATATAAAAATGGCACTCGGGAAAAGGAGGGAATAACCATGAGAGGAAATACGATTGAGGTTGCGAGTGGAATCTGGCAATGGGTTCTTTCCTCAGTGATGCTTAGCGATGAAAACCATGCTGTACTCCAAAAGTGGATGAGCGGTGAGAAAAAACCAACATTCAATCAACTAGAAGATTTTAGCAAAAAAACTCATGTGCCGCTTGGCTATTTCTTTCTGAAAACACCTCCAGCCGAGGAATGTAAACTCCTCGAATATAGAACTGTCGATAGTACCGTTGCAGAAACACCGAGCCGTAACCTATTTGACACGGTCAGATATATGGAAAACGTGCAAGAGTGGATGCGCGAACACCTTATTGGCAGTGGAACGGATAAAGTCAGCTTCGTCGGAGCGATAAACCCAAATGACGATGTTATATCCGTTGCTGCTAATATTCGGCAAATATTAGGGTTGAAAAAAAATTGGTATGAATACTCATCATCATTGGATCATTCTTTTAAAATATTAAGGGAAGCCATAAGTGCAGTCGGAATTATCATAATGATGAACGGAATAGTTGGCAACAACACGCGCCGCCATCTTAACATAGAGGAATTTCGCGCCTTCACTCTCATTGACGACTATGCGCCTCTGATTTTTATCAATTCCATAGATTCAAAGGGTGGAAAAATATTTTCTTTATTGCACGAATTTATTCATATTGGCGTAGCGCATAATAGCCTTTACAACGCATTGCATAATGATTTTCCTGCTGTTAGCCAAATCGAAACATTCTGTAACGGAGTATCAGCAGAGATTATTGCTCCGTTAAATTTGTTCAAGGAAAAATGGAAGTCAATATCATTTGAAGCAAATAATAAAATTTCTTCTCTAAGCAGCTATTTCAAGTGTAGTCAGCTTGTTATTGCTCGTCGTGCTTATGACTTGAGGTTAATTAGCGATTCAGAGTACGCTTCCGCCGCAAAGGAGGCAAAACAGGGATTTTCACAAAAAACAGATAGCGGTGGAGGCGATTATTACAGAACTCAAGCGACGCGAATTGACCATAGATTCCTTTTTGCGTTAGAATCAAGTGTTGTAGAAGGAAGAACCCTCTATTCCGACGCATTCCGGCTCACAAATACAAACAGAGACACCTTTGAAAGCCTCTTAATGGAAGTAAGAGGTGAACGGCAATGAACACAAACAATTTGGCATTTTTAGTTGATTCAAATACGTTCATTACACCGTTCAAGACATATTATCCTTTTGACTTTGCGCCAAGTTTTTGGAATTTTTTAGGCAGCAACATACTAAGTAATAATATTGCAGTTTTAAGCAAGGTATATGCCGAAGTAGCTAAGGGGACTGACGATCTTGCTAAATGGATTACAGGGTTAGGGTTGACGGTAGTTGACCACAGGACACCGGTTATCATCGATAAATATCAAGAAGTGCTGACACATATTCAAACGAGTATTAAATTATACAATAGCAAAGCGTTAACTGAATGGTCTGATAATAATCGCGCAGACGCTTGGCTTGTCGCCGCTTCAATAGCTAATGGATATAACCTTGTTACATTTGAAAGGCCAAACAGTTCGCTTGGAACAAGATTGACAAGTCATCCAAAAATACCTGACGTTGCTGCGCATTTCGGTGTAAAATGTGTGAATTTGTATGAGATGATGCGTGATTTGGGATTTAAATTCTAATAGCATTTTGTCCGTCAGACCACTCTAATTCCATACATATAGCATTTGCTCATTTTTAATCGAAAAACAGATCCTGCGTGTTTGCATCAAGTACAACATATTCCTCCAGCCATTTCGCCATGCCGTCGTTGTCGCTGGTATCGCAAATGAAATCGGCGGCGGCTCTTACTTCGTCAAGCGCGTTGCCAACAGCCACGCCGACCTTGGCATATGTAAGCATATCTATATCATTTAAATCGTCGCCAAACGCAACAATTTCTGATTGAGCGATGCCCCAAATCCGCGCAAGCTCCGCGAGAGCTTTAGATTTGGTCGCATCCTTGTGCATAATCATTCCTAATCCGTCACGCGCTATTTTCAAGTACATATTTCCCGTCATATATTGCTCAATAAAGGTTGCGTCCTCTGCCGTTATGGAATCCACGTTGATTTTTTCTATATCAACATCATGGGTTGAGAAGTCAACAATTATCCACTTTTGAATTTCCGGCCATACTGTGTCTACGTCAAAATTGGAATAGTGCATATCATCAAGCTGCGTCGTTATTTTTAGTCCTCGCCGGCAGCAAGCCAAAAGCAATGGCCGGGCTTCCACGAAGGGAATCGTTTGTCTATGCATTGCCCCGTCCGCGATTATGACCGCGCCGTTGCACAGTATTCTACCGTCAAATCGCTCCACAGGGGCTACCTTTTCCGGATGCCCGCGAGCGTTTGCTATGGCTGTCTTGATACCCGCTTCGCGGCAACGGCTCAATATGTTAAGGGTATATTCTGAAACGGTTTTGTCTTTCTTCAAAAGAGTATCGTCTACGTCGGTTACAATCATTTTAAATTTCATTAGCATTTCACCCCGAACCATAGTGTTGAAATAGGGCGCCGCTCATTCTATTGCTCCTTCGGTGTATGAAATGTCATTTAGCCGAGTAAACAGAAACGAATGCATGTTATATGGGATTGAGAGGAAATCACTATGAAAACGCTTGAAACAGAACGCCTTATACTGCGGAAATATGTTGAAAACGATTTCCAAGCCGTGCATAGCTACGGCAGTTGCGCGGAGAATATTATTTATATGCCTTTCGGGCCGAATACCGAAGATCAAACAAAAGAATTCATTGACCGTTCAATAAAAAAGGCAGAAGAAAATCCCATCGTTCATTATCAATATGCTGTTGTGCTAAAAGAAAGCGGCGCTCTTATAGGTGGCTGTGGCATCAATTTATCCGATATATCCGGTGACGAAGCTGAAGTTGGGTGGCTTGTACACCGTGATTATTGGAAACAAGGTTACGGATCTGAAATGGGCAAGGAGCTATTGCGTTTTGGTTTTGATGAAATGAAACTGCATAGAATCATTGCCCGGTGCGATGCTGAAAATATCGGTTCTTACCGTGTGATGGAAAAACTCGGTATGCGCCGTGAAGGATTATTTATAGAAGGCCGCCCCGCGCATAAGTTTTCGGGCAAAAAATACGGAGATGAATTACTATATGCAATTCTCAGTGACGAATGGGAAACGCAAAAGGAAATAGCATACTATAAAACCTTGCCGGTCGTATTCGATGGATTTATTGAGTTGCCGGAGCTTGCGGATGGCGTAATCCATCTTGTCTGTACGGCGAAAAAGCCGGCAAACCCCGAAAAGAAATATTGTGCAGCATATGATTTCGCCACATGCAAAGGCAGCGAAAAGATTGGCGAAATCAATCTGCGAATCGGTTACTCCGGTTTCGGCCCGGATGAAAGCAGTCTTTTTTACGGTGGCCAAATCGGATATAGCATTGACGAAAAATACCGCGGCAACGGCTACGCCGTCCGTGCCTGCCGTTTGCTTGCGCCGGTTGCCAAGGCGCATGGCATGAAGAAACTATTGATAACGAATAACCACACCAACACAGCATCACGGCGTGTCTGCGAAAAACTCGGCGCACGATTTGTCCGTCTTGCCCGATTGCCAGAGTGGCATGATTTATATAAAGAGGGGCAACGCTTTATGAATATTTATGAATGGAGCGTGGATTTAAGTTGAGCGGGATATAGTTGTTCGCCTTGCAGCTTAATCATTTTGTGTGTCCTCCCTCAATACTTTCTCATATTCCATGTGATATTGGAAATAACCCAATCTTACGGCATATCCAAAACTCTCCTTTCAATTAAAACTAAAAGGAGTAAAAACAATGCAGTACAGTATCAAGCATACAACGCCTTACATGCTTTTCGGCTTAAACCCTATCCAGATAGACGGTTGGGAAACGCAACGGTTTTTGGAATATGCTGATAAAGTTATCGAAGATGGCGCCCACGACATTATAGATCGTTCTAGCCCCTTAAACCTCATCAAGCAAATCAACAAGAGGAAAAATATAGACATAAATGGACACCGAGAGGTGTTCATTTTCATTTACGCCGCTGTTAGCAATAAAGCACGATACTCCATCGAGGCGAAGCCATCGAGCCGCTTTTGAAATCTCCCATTGTTGTAAGGGTACTCGGCGACGTCGGTAGGAGTTTTCACAGTAAGCGGCTCGCCGGCCCCCACAGTCGACATGGAAAGCGGCGATGCCGCCATATCGTGGAACAACAGCGCAAAAATGATGGAGATAGCGGCAGGGCTTGCGGAAGGGGCGTATATTGCTATAATCAGCGCAGAAAACAGCGCGGGGAAGTATACATTCACATTCACACTTATTGTGGAAGATGCTAATTCCGCAGATCCGGCGCGCCCCCCCGGAGACGGGGATGGCGCCAGGTACGGGGACGGCGCCGGTGCCGGCTCCGGTTCGATGGAGAATTTTCTTCAAACGAAGACATATGAGCCCGGCATGTTTACCGACGTGGACGAATACATGTGGTACGGCTATTACGACCGAAAATCCGTAGCGTTGGCATACGAGTATGAGCTTATGCTGGGAAACAGCGGCTCAACATTTAACCCGGCGGGGAATATCACCATTGCTGAGGCGATAACCGTTGCGAGCCGCGTATTCAGCGCCTATACAACAGGTATAAAGGTCGACTTCGCCCCGAACCCGGTCGGATCATGGTTCGATGGTTATGTCACCTATGCCATAGACAACGATATAATCGGCGCACTGGATTTTTCTGACTACGCCCGCGCGGCGACACGCGCCGAGATGGCTTACATCTTTTCGCGTTCCATACCTATGTCGGAGTTCACTATACAAAATACCGTCAACTCCCTGCCGGACGTTAACAGCGGCACACCATATAGCGATGCGATATTCATGCTTTACAGGGCGGGCGTGTTAGGCGGAAACGACGCGCTCGGCACATATAACCCGGACAATAGCATTGTACGCACGGAGGCGGCAGCGATTATCACCCACGTGATACTCCCGCCGACCAGGTTCGCAGCCAGAGTATATGGATAAGCACAACAAGCACACAGCGGCGGATGTATTTGGCTTCGATTATTCTCCTTCTACAATCAAACCGGCAAAAAACCAGCCAAAGGAACAATACAGGCATTTTATATTGATAATTCGTATAACAAACAATGACTGATTATCACATTAGGCAAATACGCCCATGCGGATCAGGGGGACGGTTCTCTTGATCCGTACTATAATTCATGAGGATCAAGAGAACCGTCCCCCTGATCCACCGCGGAGTGGACTATGAACGCTATATCGCCGGAAGAAAAAGCATTGCAAATTGATACTCTGCAAAAAATATACGAAATGAGGGGTATGGAGGTATGGAATGGAAAGACAGGTACCCAAAAAAGTCAAAGCCTGCGTATGATGAATTACTGGATTTTTTTCAGCCTCATATCCGCGAGTTGTTCTTGCGATTCGACCGGGAAATGCGCGAGCAATTCAAGGTGCATAACAAATATCACCGGTATTTGCCTTCAGCCGGCTGGTCTTATGGCTATGGACGAAGCTATAATTGCGAACTGCTTGCGGTTACGGTAAGGGAAGATTGTTTTGGGGTTTTGGGGATATCAGTTAAGGACAATGATTCGCTGAGGACCGCGCTTAAAAAAGCAAAAATAGCGTATGATGGCAGAAGCGACAGCGGGTATGATGGCGAAAATGGCGGCGGGTATGAGGAAAGGTACGCCGCGATTTGCGCGAAAAAGCGCGCCGACCAAATTGAGCGCTCGAAAAAGCGGGTTTCGCGCGAAAAGGCCGAAATGGAAAAACTGATCGAAAACACCGACCCAGGCAAACTCAATCAATTCAAGTGGTGCAAAAAGGTTTCCCGCAATGATCTATACAGACTATATCAAGGCGAAGCAAAAGGATTAATTGATGAGGTGTTGCTAGACGACATCGGCCTCACATTTTATATGCGGTGCAAACAAGCCAAAGAAGTGCGGGAGTGTATGGATAAGGGGCAAATTATTTGCCACCACTGCGGCGCAATTCTGACAGGCGGGCGCGTTTCGCCAACCGGTTCGGTCCTCACAAAAAACGTTGACAACTACATACCTATTGAATGCGGTTGCGGATACTCGTACACATATCGCGAGTACCGCCGGAATTGCAACTCCGTTAATATGCCCGGGGGCCGCGCTGCGCCTATTTTTGAAAATTTCCTTCATAAATGGCCGGGATGCATGGACTCAAAATCTAAAATGCTTTTGATAGACTGGCTTGTACACGAGTGCCATGTCACCCTCATGTCCGGCGCCAAAGGCAGGAGCGTATGCGTCAACCTGATAGAAGGCTCGCTAAAGCAAATATACGACCTACTGGAAAAGCTGAACAGCCAATAATTGTAATATACAAACAAGTTAGCCGTGCTTAATGTCCGTAATGTAGCGACCGATACTATCGGTCTGGCTCGGGATAGGGCTGGTGTTGGCAACCTGGAAGATGGCGACGTATAGGCTATCGTTATAATGCGGATCAGGGGGACGGTTCTCTTGAACCATGCGGATCAGGGGGACGGTTCTCTTGATCCATATGAATCGGAATGCGGATCAATAGAACCGTCCCCCCGATCCGTACGCTTCATCGGCGCGGTGAATGATATAACCGGCAAGGGAGAAAAGGATGATTATATATGAGCGATAATTCTGTAATCCGATGGCTGTTAGAGGACGACAACCCTGCCGTCAATACAATACAGGACATTGACGCTCTGCCAAGTGATAGACTTAATACAGCGAGGAGGATATGCCGTATGGATTTAGCCAAAATCACTGACCTTGTAAACCAACTGGTGAAGAAGGGATTAAAAAATGAGGGAACTTATTAAAGAATATAAGCAAAGCGTTCCGGCGCTCCGGTTTATTGGGAAAAAATATGGCGACTCTGCAAACGGGTTCGGCGCGATGTGGCAAGAGTGGTTTGAAAATGGTTGGTTCAATATAATAGAAAATCAAATTGTCGGGAAAACCAAGGACACTTATGAAGATGGTGATGCGTATATAGGTTTGATAGGTGGAAACGGCACGCCGGAAAACCCTATGGAATATTGGATAGGAATTTTCATGCCGGAAAATACAGCCGTGCCGGAAGGGTTTGGATACATTGACTTTCCAAAAAGCAAGTTCGGAATTTGTTGGGTATATGGAAAAGAAAATGAGCTATACGGGGATTATAACCAATGCGTGGAAAAACTGATTGGCGAAGGATTTGAATTTAATGCCGATTTACCTTGGTGTTTTGAACGCTACGCTTGTCCTCGCTTCACAACACCTGATGAAAAGGGAAATGTCATTCTTGACATTGGCTTCTTTATAAAATGAAGCGTTTTATGCCTTTCTCGATCATTTCGGGCGTGATGTCAAAGGCTGTCACTTTCATTCCGCGCTCCGCTAAAAATCCTACGCCTTTATTGTTTTTCGAATATTATTTGGGTATAGCAGCCCGGCAAATTTTTTTCACTTGTTTTAATTTGAAACATGGCGCTTCACGCCACTATAGGGAAATTCTCCAGAGCAACCAACAGGTGAAACATAAGGAACAGCGCGCTTGCTACTGAAACCAAGTACACTTTTTCGGCAATTCCGGCGCAAAAGAACGCAAACGGCGGCAGCGCGACCATCATATAGATTATCGGGAGTGGTTGAAACGCGCAGTAGTATAAAATCCAGCAAATCCAATAAAGGCCAATGGCGGTGTAAGCTGCTAATGCTGTCCTGCTTTTCGGTAGTTTTTTTTCCTGTCCGCGCTGCACTAAAAACAACAGCAGGATAACGATTGCCACGCCGAGGACGTGTTCGCCGTACTCGATGGCTATGACGGAGGAGGCATTGCCTTCAAGCGAGTTGACCGGCGGAGGAAACAGCGCCCAGATTATGTTTGGCAAGGCTTGAAGCGCCACGATTATCAACCCATACAGCGATAACCCTATCCGCAAATTCTTCATAAGCGACTTTTTCCCTTTACTGTTTCTTCAAAAACGCAGCATGTCTTTATTCGTTGTCGTGATAGTCGATATATATTTCGCTGTCTCCAAAACAGCTGTCTCCAAAACATATGATTTTCTCGTCCATTCGTGTTCTCCTTGTCAACAATTCCATTTTAGCTTATCTTCAAGCGTTTCGCTATATTTTGCAAAGCCAACAACCTCGTACTGATTTCCTTTGTAGTGGCGGTATACGCCGAGCGGTACTGCATCCATGCCGTCAACCTTCTTATCATTTAATTATCCTTCGTTTCTTCTCTGTATTCGTCTGTGAGTGCGATTATATTCATGCCCCCAACCTCGCGATTGCCTCATCCTCATCCGCAACAAAGAACAAGTGCCT
>Ga0099364_10010092_pt1 | contig 13025 bp, 11 predicted proteins | sample TergutTh196P3_FD_73070 | JGI IMG/M metagenome (GOLD analysis project Ga0099364, IMG submission 73070) | Microcerotermes parvus P3 segment gut microbial communities from Pointe-Noire, Republic of the Congo - Th196 P3 | ecosystem: Host-associated > Arthropoda: Insects > Digestive system > Gut ...
TCATCGTCCACGACGACTACGTCTGGACTGTTTTCCGCTTCTTGCGCCTGATATAGTTCAAAGAGTCCCCTTTCGTCGGCTATCATGTCCTCGGGCAGTATCTCTTCCTCAATGATGTCATCGGGGAAGTTGATGAGCTCCGTGGCCGGCTCCTCATCGGGGTATATGCGCTCGCTGATAATAGGCTCCAGTAGCAGGATGGTGGCGCTGGCGACCACGCCGAACAAAATCGCCAACAGCACCGTGGTCAGCATCCGCCACAGGAGCTTTTTCCGGTTGAGCGGCCGTCTCTTAAGCCTCTCGGTCAAAAATTCATTGTCTTGGTTGTTATTTTCCATGACGCTTTCTAAAAAATGCTAGTTTTTATCCGGGTTTTTCATAAAATATACTAAGATTATGGCGACAATGCAGGTCGCCGCCGCCAGGATGAAGGAGGCCGTGTAGCTACCGCTTGCGGAGAGATAGCGTGAAATCGTCGGGAACACCAGCGCCGATATGCCAAAGCCAATCATCACCAGGCCGAAGTTCATGCCGCCGTGCTTCGTGCCGAAGCTCTCCGCCGTCATTGCCGCATAGACACTGGCCGAGCCGCCGAAGGCGAAGGCTATCAGGATAATACAAATAAGGAATAATACACCCTGGCCGACAATCATCGTCAGCGTGGCCACCAGTATCGTCACGGCAATGGCTGCCATGGCTGCCTTGCGCCCGATTTTATCAGATACCCAGGCCACAATCAGCCGCCCCGCCGCGCTGCTTATGCCCGTGATCGCCACGCCGGCCAGGGCCAGGTCGGCTGACAGGCCCCGCTCCATGCCCAGCGATATAAAAACCGGGTTTAGGATGAAATAGGCGGGCAGGGTGAAAAACAGGCCACCCAGCAGCAGATAGAACTGCTTTGTTTTAATTATTTCACTCGGCAAGTATTGCCGTCTGGCGGCAGCCGTGGCCGGGGGTGTATAACCTGCGGGCAGATACCCCTCCGGCGGGTTTTCGATGAACAACGAGCAAAAAACACAGATAACGAGAAAGCCCAGCCCAAAAATCAAAAATGTGGCAGGCACGCCCAAACGCGCCAGCAAAAAGCGGGCCAGCGGCGCAAAAACCACCAGCGAAAAGCCAAAGGCGCTCACGACCATCCCCGAGGCAAAGCCCCGCCGGTCGGGAAACCATTTTTGGATGGCGGCAATCGTGGACATATAGACCGTGCCGACACCCAGGCCGCTGATGATGCCATATGTGACATACACGAGCCAGGGAGTGGCGGGCGTGACCAGCGCGGTAGTGGCCATACCCACCCCAATCAAGATGCTGCCGCCGAGGGTCGCCTTTTTCGGGCCCAGCTTATCCTGCACCCGGCCGCCAAAGATGATGCCCAGCACAAACATCGCCAGCATGACGGACGATACCAGCGACGCCGCCCCCGCATCCCAAGCCAGGCTTTCCGCGACTGGATCGCGAAAGACGCTCCAGCCATATATGATGCCGGCGCACAGTTGTATGGTCATGCCGGCTGCCAAGACGCAGTAGCGTTTGTTTGATTTCATTTGTATCCCTTCCATATAATATTACAATACGACTCACTCCACTATACGCCGCCGCCTGGCTTTTGTCAATCCGGGCCGTGCAGATAGGGTGTGGGTATGGGTTATGCTCTCGTCGGCCCGTTCAATTCCTCGGCCGGAAGCGGGCCTCCAGGTTGCGCTGCGCAGCGGGGAAGAAAAGCTCCCTTTCCGTGGATATTTTTTGGCCGTCTTCATACCAGCCGTCGAAAATGGAGCCAGCATCGGCGGCGGCCAAAAGGTGGATTTCCATGCCCGTGAAAAAGCGTCCTTGCCAAATGTCGTCTGCAGTCACGCCGGGGCTGCCCTCCACAATGGGGATGCCATTGATCACGATATGGCCCTGCCCCGCACTCTGCAACCGCAGGCTCACGGCCTCGCCCGGATCATGCCCGAGGGCGTGGAAAAAATCCCTCGTATAAGCTTCCAGGATGTTATGCCGCCGCCGGGCAAAGTCCATGAGCCGCCCTATTTCCTCCCCGTATGCCTCTGCATGGCTCATTTCCGGCAAGGGGCTGCCATCCCCCGCAAAGCCCGGTCCCCGCCAGTTCCCCTGCATACCTTGCAAGGTGGGGTTTCTGTCCCAATGTTCGGCGACATGGGGGCGCATACCCTCCTGCATGACATCAATCGCCGACAAGAGGGCCGGGGCAGAAAAGTTAAAATTCAATAAATCACAGTAACGGGCCAGGAACTCTTCGGCGAAAACCCCGTTGGTGGAGAGTTTGCGCCAATAAAGCGTTCCCCACTCGGCTGATTTGCCGTAGCCATAGCTAAAGCCTTCCTCGCCCGAATCATTGCTTTGCAAGTAAAGATAGGGGTTAAATAATACCGTCCGGTCGAGGTTCGGGTCGCCCGTCCGGGGGGCGAGGCTGTAGTCGAGGTCATGGGCGTGGAAACGCCAGCGTCCGTCACGGGCGTGGGCGGGAACGTGGGCGGCGGTGGGGTAGGAGGCCGGACGGTAGCGCCAGAGGGTATGGTGGGCCGCCGGCCAGTCGGTGTTGCCGATGAAAATATTGAAGACATAATAATCAATGAAGTTGTCCATGTCCAGATAACGCCGCGCCAGGGCGTATTCGTCATCATCCATGACATCCCCCAAGGCGTCAAACCACTCCCACATCTGGGCATAGTTTCGGTTATCCACATGGTCCTCGTCGTATTCCCCATCCCCATACGGGCCATGGACACTCAGCAGGGCCACGTCGCGGGCTTCTTCCAGGCCGTACCTGCCCGCAATGCCATGGATGTCGATTTGCTCGCGGATATTGTACAGACCCCAAAATTCCCCGTTTATGAACACGGCCGCCTGACGGTATGCCTGATAGGGCACGGCCGTATCGTGGCGCAGTAAATCAGAGGCCAGGGCGCAACGCATCAGGGCACCCCAGGCATCCGTGCCGGCATTGCGCAGCAAGAGCCGCCGAAACTCATCCACCGTCCCGCCCTCGGCGTTCGTGGCGCGGCCATCAAAAATGTCATATTTGATTATACCGCTGCCCTCATATTCTTCCCGCGCATAGAGGCGCAGGGATTTCATCGGGGAATTGCGGGTATAGCCGCCATGGATACGCAGGCCCATGTTCAGGGAAATGACGGCTCCGCCACCCCTGTGCAGGGGGTCAAAGAGCTCAAAATGGACGGGCCGCTCCCACTGTCTGCCCCGTTCATGATAGTTCGGGTTGCCGTATATGTCCATGAAGTCATCGGCATCGACAGCCAGCGATGCCAGCACCAGGGTACCAAAATCACGGCCGATAAAATACGAATGGGTGACGACATCGGACAAGGCCTCCCCAGTGGCGGAAAAAACCTGTGCCTTGATGACATTGCCCTTATATACATGGGTGGCGGGCGGCGAAAAATGATTCGCGTACACGCCCCCGGCCACGCTGCGGGTAGCGGAGAGGCTGTTCGCTTCGTCCGTCCGGTCGCGGATTGGGATTGGGCCCACGTAGGCCGCCGAGTCCGCATCCGGGTCGGAGCCGTCCGTGGTGTAGCGGATGATCCCGTCCGCAAGGCCCGTCGCGAGGGTCAGGTCAAAGGCTTCGGCATGGAGGCCGGGCGGATGCGAAAAAGACAGGGACTGAAAAGAACTGCCCAGCAACATGGCGGGAATCGCCGCGACCGTGAGGGCTAACAGGATGATGATGATGGTGTTTTTCCTCACGTTCGTCCACCTTTCGTGGGTGTGCTTTTGGGGTTTTGCTGAAGCAATAAGAAAATCGAAGTGACAGGATTTGAAAAGCTCAGACGGCGATTAGTAAACGCCGGTAAACCGCCGCATCCCGCAGTAAATGGCGGTTTACAAGGAACAAAAGCAAGTAAAATCAAGTGCTGTTTAGTAAGTTTTAGTATAATGTAACATCAAAGTAACATCAACTATCGGTAATTATAAGGTAAAAATTATATTAGGTCAATCATAAAATAAAAGCGTGTCTTTGCAGCGAACGCCCTCGTGGTCGGGGGCGTTTTGATTCATACTGTTAATCTCGGATTCTATTGTAACCTTAATACGTCCTCTTCCTGTGTTTTTTTCCATTCGCCGTTGTTCTCTGATATATAATAGGCATTTTCGTCATAATCATAAGCTATCCTGTGAGCGCCAGAAGATGTAGTGAGAAAACGCTCTTCCCTGCTTTTCAAGTCTTTAACACATATCCTTTCAAGATTATCCACTTCTTTACGTTTTTCTGCAACAATATATGTTTTAATATCCCAATTTTGCGAACTCGTTTTAAGCTTTGTCAGCAACAATATTGTGCCATTTTTCATTTTGTGAATACATTTTTCAGAAGTTTTCCACCATGTTGATTCAAACAAGCCGTTATTCGTATCAAGGAAGATGTTTTTCCATTCTTCGCCTTCTGAAAAAACTTGATTACAATTCCTGTCAATTATTGTTTTTAGCGCAAGATTTACATGGTTTGTATTTTGCGGATTTGATTTTTTTAGTCTCCTCGCTAAATCAATAAAAATCTGCCTTTTCAAAGAGTTGTCATCTGATCCAGAACCGCAGAGTAATTCTTTGTAATTAGATTTAATGAAGCTGAAACAAGAATCTTTTGAGGTGTTAGAGGGTAGCAAATATGACATTTTATCTTTTGTATTGTCTTCCATATACAAAAGTGCTTTCCTAAAAAGTATGTCATTCAGAGAGCAAACCGTATTCTTATTTCCGTCAAACAACATTTTTGATAACTCGAAAAATGATTTGAACTCCGCCAAATTATATTCATCATCTTTTTTACTGAGCAGTAAAAGAAAGCCAATCTGACCGTCGCGATAATAATCCTCGGCACCCATAATAGCCGTTTCCCACTCTTTTGAAGATAAGATTAAGGTTGCTTTCGCTCTTTCTTCTTCAAGCTGTTGGTCAATTTCAATTGTCACGGAAAACGGTGGTTTTAGAGCTGCGATTTCCTTGTTAATATCGTTATTAAGATTAACATATTTGATTATATAACGAACCAATCGAAAAGAAACATCTGCATTTTTTCCGAAATTCTTTTCACCTGCATTTTCTACAATGTTATAGATAACTCTCTTAAAGTAATTGAAATCTTCATCAATACAATGTCGCTTAATTAAATAACAATATGATAAGTATCTAAAGGTGTTATTCTTGTACGTGGAGTCAAGAACATTCAATAATAACCTACGACTAAAGTAGCGTTCCTCTTTGACTTCGATAATGAAATCTTTATACTCATTAAGAACATATAACAAGGTAAACGCTCTATCAATTATTATATGCTGTTCTTCAATTTTATCCCACAAATCAGACACAGATTGCTCGGAAAATTCTGCGATTTGCTTTCTATAGTCATCCTTCGCCAAGGATGCACCTTTTTCCAGTAATCTAACAAAATACTCATACCGACAAAACTCATTGAAAAATTTCATCAATAGCTTGTCAAATATTATAAGCGGGTCATATCTATCGTCGACCTTGATGTCATCTTTGCACTCATCGGCAAATTGATAAAACAACTCCGAACAATCAGTGTTAATGGTGCTAATCAACTCAATTATTTTACCCTCGATCTTATCTTCTGTTTTATCGGTTAATTTTTGTTTTGCATATTCGCGTATAGCTTTTGACTCTTGTAAACGCCCTTTGAAAATCTCAAAATCTGTTAGCAATTTACCACGGGAATTCATTTTTATATAGAGATCTTCAGTAGCCTTATCGCTATAGTGTTCAAGAGGGAGAAGTAAAAACCGCACATAACAATTTTCAGATACAAAATTTTCATATATGGCTTTGACTAAATCATTGTTTTCTTTTAATTCTGTGTGTATTGAGTTTATCACGGTAAGCATCGATAAAACTGTAGGGTCATGTTCAAATGCGCCAGTAAACCAAGGTTTATCTAATATTTGAGGTTTTATCTCGTCTTGAAGAAAATCATATTCATCTGAAACACTAGAAACCGGAGCACACAAATACTCGCAAAAACGCTTTGATGTATCGCGAGTAGAATATGAAAATTTCTTCATATTGTCACAAATAAAGTTGAAATTCCCACTCCGTCTCGCAACATACCAATGGAAAAGAAACAATGTTGTTAATCTTTGTTGCCCATCAATAGGTATAAATTCATCATCGAATAAACGACCATAGATGAAATTTAAGTTCAACACATTTTTATCGTGAACGGCCTTAAGAATGGCTTTAATTAGCCCGTTGCGTATTCTTATAATCTCGCCATCATCCCGACCTTGAGCGTAGTCTCTTTGTATGTCTGGGATTTTAATGGAATTTTCGCTTAACAATGACCAAAACGATAGCTCTCTTGCGTGTAAATCAAAAATAGTATTCACCATTACAACCCTCCGCATACAAATTGAAAAAATCGCTGATTCTTTCCGCAACATCTGAAACATACGCCCTTGCATCATCTTCCGTCCAATAGTTTATGCTCCCTTTGTTTGCAAGTTCATCAGTTAAATGTCCTTTTAGAAAGACCCATTTAGTTCCTACGCAAAGATACTTATCACCTCTTCCCTTACTCTTTTCTTCGTTTTTGATAATTCTTATAATAATATCACGTTTTTGAGAAAACGGCTTATTTTTATAACTGCTATTGGTGCTAGCATCCAAGAGAGTCAAGTTTCCAAAAGCATGTATTTCTTTATCGGACAAAAACAACTCAATCATTTCTTCTCTGTCTTTTTCATCAATATTATCGAAAATATTACCTCTATCATCCGAAGACCAATTTTCTGTGACCCACTTGATTTTATCCTCTACATCGTGTTCTTCTTCGTGTTGGGGTATTATATGTTCAATAGTCCATTTGTTGTTTTTATATAAATCAAAAGGGAAACGCTCATAATCGTTTTGAGCGTTAACTAAGGTGGCAATATTATAAAGGAATAAAACATTCTTTATTTCCTTGTCGTCATCCCCATATTTATAACTGTTTAATTTATCTTCAATTTTAGCTTTAATGTCATTATCTAAATCAAAATAGTCTTTATTATTAAAGAAAGCTTTAATATGTGCCAGTATCTCTTTCTTAAATATGTTTTTTGCAGAATCTTTATAATTCTTATATAGTTCCTTGATTTTTCTTATGTCATGAAAATTTATCAGTAATCCTATTGTATGATAATAAAAATAATCAGAATACCAATCCTGAAGTGTTTCGTAAATTTCCAATATTCCGAGCCACAACTCATCGACGGCACTGCAAATGTCAGTGTTCTTTAATAACACCGCTTCTATTTCATGAAAAATAGCATACCTACCCTTATCATTGTCAATAACTACACCGATGGATGCAATGTAGATTTCAAATAAATAATCGATTTTCGTGGCATCCTTATACTTGCCAAAGGCGTATTCCTTGTTCGCAATGAAATTCCAAAAGACCTTTCTGTGCAGTCCGCTTTCTATATTCTCCCATTGGTGTGCCAGCATTGCGCGTTTTTCATTGCTCACACTGCAAAAGAGCTTTGCTTTCAGCAATTCTGCATTAGTTAGTTCAATTTTATTTGCATTCAGATTGAGAAAAGTTGTTATCGCACTCTCTGTTTCAATTTCATACCATATAACCTTAACTCTATCATTAGTGATAATATCTCCAATACTATTAGCCAAAGTAAAATGCTTGCGCAGGCTCTCAAGTTTGATTTCAATTTTTTCACCTTTACATTTATAATTGAGAATAAAATCAAATGTATCCTTAATATAACGGCCATCGATACATTGACCCATTTGCTTATAAATGGGACCAAGCATACGACCATCTAGAACAACATCATGATTCTCTAAAGCATCCATCAGTTTTTTATATGATATTTCTTCATAATCACTCGCCAGTTCTTCAATTGATCTGAAAATATTCGTAACTTTTTCTTTGTTTTGATAATCAAGATCATATATTGTGTTTGAGATAAAATTATTCGCTAAAACACTAATCACTTGCCTCAGAACCCATAGGGCAGTCAAGCGTTGTTGTCCGTCGATTACCTCCCATGTTGCTTTGCCAATATCATCTCTCTTTTTTACGACAATTGGCTGAAGGCAGTAATATGAGTTTTCTTTTTCATCGGGGGTCATGTTGCTGTGGTTTTGAGCAAAATCATATAAATCATCAAGCAACTCGCTTATATATAGATTCGAACTTTTGCTCGTAACCTTGTTATCAGGCGGAATGTTATCTGCGATGCATTATTGATTAATCCTCATCATCTTTCGACTCATAAAAATAATCAATCTCCCGAATCACCTCGCTGCTCAAAAGCGATTTACGGCGTGCCAATCGCTCTTTCGCCTGTTCCAATATTTCGTGAATCTTGCGTTCAAACTCAACTTTTGGTGGTAGCTGTGTCCAATATTCAGCAACAGCTATTCCCTCTTTATCAAGCTCTAAAAGTTCAATTTGCTCCCGACTTGCGGTCGTGCATAAAATGATTCCAATCGGGGGGTTTTCATGTTCTTGCCGTTCATATCGGTCGAGCCACTTCAAGTAAAACCGCATTTGTCCCATATACTGTGGTTTAAAACGACCGATTTTCAATTCCAAAGCTACAAGTCGGCGCAATGTTCGGTGAAAAAACAGCAAATCAAGCGTGAAATCATCTCCATCCATCGTCATACGCTTTTGACGGTCTACGAAAGTAAATCCGTGACCAAATTCAAGTATGAATTTTTCAAGCTCCATTAATATTGCTTTTTCTAAATCGGCTTCTGCAAAATTGTCTTTTAGTCCAAGCACATCAAGTAAATAAGGGTCTTTAAACACATTAAATGGGACGGCGGAAATCTCTGCAACCTGTACGTTTGCTATTTCATGACGCTCAAATGCTTTGCGAGAAATCTGGCGGCGTAATTCTTTTGTGCCTAAGTGCCGTTGCGCTGAATCCTTGGCGTAAAACAATCTTGCTTCACCAGATTTTAAGGGCAAAATCTCAATAAAATGTGACCAACATAATTGTGACGCCAGCTCCGTCACAATTTGAAAATCATCGAATTTTTCAGCAAATCGCATCATGCGGCGTAAATTGTGGACATCAAATGTCTTGCCATACTTGACTTGTAATTGTGACGCCAGCGTCGCCACAATTCTCTTTCCGTAAGTGGCACGGCTACCGTCAAGTACCACAGAATTGATGTAATGACCGACTTCCCAATACATTAACGTAACTTCGCGGTTGGCGTACGCCCCGGCACGGCATTTTCGCGATTCTATAATATCGGCAACACACTCGAACATCTGATTTTCGTCAATCTGACTTTCATCATGCACGGAAAGCTCGTTTTTCTTTTTGCTCATAGGTTCACTCCTGTTTACCTTTTGCGGCTTTTGTTCGACCGTCAATAGGTCTTTTCGTATCTTTCGGAAAGACCCACATATTACCCAATCGCTGTGTTTCCTTAATCTGACCCATTTCACACATTGATTGAACCCTGCGTTTTGTCAGTCCCCATTGCCTCGCGGCTTCCGCGACAGTCATTAAATCCATGTGACACCTCCGAAAAATCAATAGAGCTGTATCTGTTATACTGCGTAATTGCGAAATTTGCAAGGGGTTTCGAGAAATTTTTATATGTATGTTCACAAAATCTTCCTTTCACTGTTTTGATTCCAAACTCCGAATACATTCCATTATCAAAGATGGCCTCATTGCATTTTGACTTACTCAATAATCATATCAAAAAGGGTTAATCAATACTTTCGCATGAACGTATCATCGCATCATCACACATTTCGCACACATTCCGTTCCTCTCATACCAATATTTGGAATTTACATCGTTATCTACTGTTCACATGATTACCACCAGCATCAACATAGCCCGCGGTAGCGCCCACGGAGACAGTTATCCGCGAAGCGGTAACTGTCAGAGTGGGTCACACGCTTTGAAAAAGCGGGTGATGCGCCTACATCAGTGCCATTAAATTCATGGGTTTCAAGAAAGGAGAGTAAAAATGTCAAAATCCGTAGTACGAAACGCACAGTACAGAACGTGGCGGCCTGTCCGTCCGCCAGCGCCACAACGAACGGCAGAATACCGACTACATGAGCGACGACATCATCAAGGAACGGGCCGCCCGGGGCGTCCATTTCAAGGAGCCGACGGGCAGCTATGAGCAGATGTTTGATTCCATGCTTGCCGCTGGCGTGATAAGCACAAGGGGGCTGGGCAAAGACCCGTTCATCGTGGACGAATTGGTCTTCGACGTGAATACAGGCTACTTTGAGGATGGCGGCGGTTATGAGTACGCCAAATCCTTCTTTGAAGAAGCCTACCGCTGTGCCATCGAGGAAATCGGCGGGCAGCAGTATGTTTTATCAGCTGTCATGCACGCCGACGAGCACAACAAGGCCGTGTCCGAGCAGCTTGGCCACGATGTCTACCACTACCACCTCCATGTGGTCTATGTCCCCGTTGTTGATAAAAAAATTTATTACAAGAAGAACAACAAAGACCCCGAACTGGCGGGCAAGCTCCGCGAGGTCATAAAGCAAGTGAGCCACTCGAAGAAGTGGCCGAAGCACAAGCAGTTTGACGAAAACGGCGAGGTCATCAGGAACGCCAAGGGTAAGCCGATACTGGTCAACGCCTACTCCCTGCTCCAAGACCATTTTCACGACCACATGAAGGCGGCGGGCTTCGACGGTTTCGAGCGGGGCGAGCGGGGCAGCACAGCCGAACATCTGAACGTGTTGGAATACAAGACTAAACAGGAGGCAGAACGGGCCGCCGCCCTTGCCATCGAGGTCGAGCATAAGCAACAAACCGCCAACGCCCTCGACAAAAAGGCCGGGAATAAGCAAAAGCAGCTTGAATCCCAAAAGGAAAGCGTCCTCGCCAACATCGGCTACCATCAGGCGCGGATGCGGGCACCGCTCCGCATGGCCGACACGATTGCCGACATCATGCAAAAACCGGCGGAAGAAAAGGAAAATGGATTGATGAATCCCCGTCAGTGATGATGCCAAATCTAACATCAAAGTAACATCAAACCCCCATCGCCACAAATAAAAAAGCCGCAACCCCGCTTTTCCAGCGGCCCCACGGCCATCACTCATCCTCGGGGTGACAGGATTCGAAAAGCTCAGGCGACGATTAGTAAACGCCGGTAAACTGCCGCACCCCGCAGTAAATGGCGGTTTACAAGGAGTAAGAGCAAGTACAACCAAGTGCTGTTTAGTGTGTTTTAGTGAAATGTAACATCAAAGTAACATCAACTATCGGTAATTATAAGGTAAAAATTGTATTAGGTCAATCATAAAATAAAAGCGTGTCTTTGCGCGAACGCCCTCGTAGTCGGGGCGTTTTATTTTGTCATTGCGCGACCTCCTTGGCGTTTGCCACACGTCTGAAGCCATATTTTTTTGCGGCGGCTTCACCGACCCGATTGAAATACGCCGTTTGCTCTGACGGGGTCATGTCCTTTGTGCGTTCCTCAATCTTGCGTCGTATCGCGTGAACCTCGTCCAAGATGGTATCGGGTTTTCTCATCGTCAATCACCTCCATCGGGGTTTCTATATCAATAATCTTGTACCCCAAAATTGTATTGATAGCACTTGTGATTCTAATGGTTTTCTCTTTAACGATATGCCGAAAGTTTAAGCTAATTATCATATCCATAGCGTTTACGGTAGCGGCAGCGATATGTCGCGCATCTGTCTGCGAACCTTGCGGGAGTGCGCCATCGGAAATATAACGCTTGGCTAGAGTAACTATTTCTTCCGAAGCGGCAAGCACCGTTATGTTATATCGTTCTACCAACGCAATCATCTTGTCACGTTTATCCTCAGGGGCTTGTTCTAGTTCGTCAATAACATAATCCGATGTATACGGCTCAAACTTTCCCGCCGCACACTCTTCAAAAAGCGTAATAGTGTCGGCGTGAGCGTCCCTGTCCTCATCGAAGTAGTAATTGAACATGGTTGTTTCCAAATATATTTTTTGCTTCCTCACAGGATTTTGTCCTCCCTGCCATGCCATGTGAAAGGCGTGGCCATGCTAGTAGTTTACCATAATTGAACCATTTTCTCAATAACAATCAAGAAGAGCTTATCCTTCTGGTTGTCCTTGTTCTTCAGCACTATTTTTTATACTAGCTAACTTCAAAAGAAAAGCTATGTTCTTGAGTTGGATTCGATTTTCGAGCAATAATTTATGTAGTAAATTATTGCCCTTTGCTTCACCGTGAACTCTTTTGCCATAATGGTGTAAGAGTTTATACACATCATTAGCTTTTGTTGAAATATCTTCCGCATCTTCATTGACAGCAAATATGAGTTTAATATTACTTCCATAAATGTCATACAAATCAAATAAAGATTGAAAATAGCTATAATCAGCTTTGGCAAGGCTATGACCATATACAACTATATAATCACAAGTTTCGGGCAGTTTTTTTGACGATTGCTCTAAAAACAGTTTTCGGTGCGTTTTTTTGAATATTTCCATTCCCTCAGATGTTTCAGAAGATTCATCAATGCCAAAAATCAACTCTGGTTCGTTATTAATACCAAGCGAAGTAAATAGTTGTTCTATAGATTCCATATAATCTAGATTGCCTAATGTGCCGTGTACATTATCTGAAACACTATTTTGCTTTTCCCGAAGCATGATGTAATTAAAATTAAGAATGTAATTGGTTTCAAATTTGTATATCCCTGCTGAATTTAATATACGTTCAATTAGAAAACTGGAAATTGCTATATAATCAGTGGGTATAATTGATTTTAGATATTGTGCAAACTTTTTTTCTAGTTTTTTCAAATCTTCCAAGTAGTAATTCATGCTATGCTTTTCCGCCTTCCCATCTTGGCTTTTTAGATAAATAAATTGATAGTAAAATATTAACCTGAATCCGTGAAGTTTATGGTTTTATATAATCAGCCACTTAATACATGCTGATTTTGACCGATTCGGATTCTGTGCCGACAGTTATTGTCCGCTTTTGCTTATGTTTTCATGCCGTTCTATTG
>Ga0099364_10010093_pt1 | contig 13025 bp, 6 predicted proteins | sample TergutTh196P3_FD_73070 | JGI IMG/M metagenome (GOLD analysis project Ga0099364, IMG submission 73070) | Microcerotermes parvus P3 segment gut microbial communities from Pointe-Noire, Republic of the Congo - Th196 P3 | ecosystem: Host-associated > Arthropoda: Insects > Digestive system > Gut ...
GAATCTGTTGTATCAGGAGTCAAACGCCGACTTCATCGCACTGAGTCTTTTTTAGTGGGACTTCCCGTATTCCTTGCTCTATTGTAAAATGCGATGATATGGCTTTTGCCCCATTTCTGACCGCATGGGGAGATTGACATGACCGAAATTACCGATGCCAATTTATTCAATCTTTTTGCTGGCGAGCAAAACATCGAGGATATGCGATGGCTCGGCATGGACATTTATTTTCTCGTACATAGGCTCGATATTGATTCCGAAACGATAGAAACTGAGCATCGTTCAATCACGCAGAGCGATTTACAAGATATAAAAAGTGTTTTTGCTGGCAAATTACGCTCCCTGCCGACCACCGAGTATCTGTTGCTGATATTGTGGCTTCGTGAAGTCAAGTTTACGATGCCTTCTCTATTAGAGAGCGATAAGATTGATTTTGTCCAAGACGCTTTTTCGATGAACCATCTTAACATAGACGCAGCAACAGTTGAATGGGAATTTAGGGTACTGCTCAATAAGGGATACATTAGCGAGGGATTCTGTACTTGTGAAGCAATTGCGGGAGCCAATCGTATCAAGGATTATTTTCTTACGCCGGAAGGCTTGCGTGTTGCCGAAGAACTGTTCGATGGAATGAAAACGTCAGTGCCATCGCAGGTTGCCACGCGGCTACGAACTGCTGAAGAACCGAAGCAGAAACAATCGCAATCCAATGGTGAGCGAGAAAAAAGGTCGAAATACGAGGAAGCAACAAAGGCGTATATTGACAAAATGGTAAAGGATATCCAGGAAGCAGGCCCAAGTAGAAAACGTAGCTTACAATCCGAAGCAGCAAACTTGAAAGCAAAGGATATTGCCCAAAAAGTCAAACATATCTTTCCAAATGCAACACTCGAAAGCGTTGAGGAAAGGATTAGGAAGACCAAGGCGTGGAAAAATAGAAAAGAGACCCTAGTGCCTGTTATGCTATCGTTTTACGATAGCCGAACTTTTAATGAACGGCAAAACACTAACACTCCCTATCAAGAGCTGCAATGACGTAGCGGGTACACAGATAAGAATTTTGTCCCGCTTGTCCCGTTGGCTGACCTTACTTGTCCCGTGAGGGGTTGTTTTTTTATATTTTTCTCTTTCTGCATACAAACAAGCAGTTTGTAACTCTTCGCACTCTCTAGCAACAGGGGCGAATGGGGGACTAAACGGGACGGATAAGCCTTGTAAAACGTCCCCTTTCTTGACTTCACATCAGAACTGTTCTTGCCCGTCGGCGTTGTGCCCGACGGGGGGCAGTTCAATCACACCAATTCCGGCATTCGGCAAAAAACCAAAATTGAAAATTCATACAGTTCCGCAAAGCGTTGTGTTTTCAGTTTTCGTTTTTCTGCGACCGGAGAAAGGCTTAAGGAGCTTAATGCAACAGAACATTTTACTGGTTCACGAAGTCGCATTGCGACTGCGTGTAAGCGTTTCCTCTGTGAATCGCTGGTTATATCAACGTCGGAAGGGGCAAGGAAACTTCCCTTTGCCGATTTCGCCTCCCGGCGGAAAACTTCGTTGGCTTGCCGCCGACATTGAGCGTTTTCTGCAATCGCAGTCAAACGTCTCATCGTCGATTGTGCTTACAAGCATATCCCATTGGACGAGTTGGAAAGTGCAAAACAAACGATTGCAGAAGTAGCATACGTCTTCGCGGTCAGTCTATCGGTATCGGGCAATGGACTGTTTGCTCTTGCAGCATACGAAGGCACTCCGAATTTGAAAAATCTACTTACCGCTATGCAAGCCGACTTCCCATACGAAATAGATAAGTCTTGCAGTGATGTGAGTCGGTTGCGGTTTGTAACATTGGATGAAAATCTAATCGTTAAAGACGAAGTGTTTCCTGCAATTCTGACCGAGCAGAAGGAAGCGATGATTAACGTCGATGGCACTTCCCCGCTACAATACGTTGCGTTTCCGATTGATTGTTTCCCGGCACCAATGCGGAACATCGCCAAAGAAATCCAAAAAGTGATAGGATGAAGGATAGCGGGTTGCCTGCTGTCGCCTGCCTTGCTGTTGTTTCGGGGGTTATCGGGGCAAATTATGGCATCCAAATCAAACGAGGATATGAGCAGCCTGCCCATATTTACTCAGGAATCATCGGAAAGAGCAGTTATGGCAAAAGTCCTGTGCTGAAATACTTGCTTGAACCGTTGCTCGAAAAAGAGAACGAGTGGATGAGCGAGTGGAAAAGCGCCCATGCTATTTATGAACAGGCACTGATGAGTTGGAGTGCGACACCGAAAAAGGAGCGGGCAGCAAAACCTGTTGCCCCTGTTACGAAACAGTTGATCGTTACCGATATAACCATTGAGGCACTGAGACACAGGATGAAAGAGAACCCGGGTGGTCTGTTACTTTATGCGGACGAACTGGACGGTCTTTTCGGTAATATGGGACGGTACAATAACGGTAGAGATTTACCGCACTACATCACCATTCATAACGGCATGCCATTGACGATTGACCGATTATCAGGGAGCGAAGTGGCAAGGGGAAAACCGATTCGCATTCCCAGACCGTCTGTTGCAATATGCGGCGGGATACAGCCTTCCATTTTGCGACAACGGCTGGCAGAAAATCCTGATTACTTTCACAGTGGATTTATTGTCCGCTTTTTAATCGCTATGCCACCGGATCGGGCACCGCGATTGAATCGGGATGAAATATCCGACGAGGTGCAAGAGAGTTACAGACGACTCGTGATGGACATCTTATCGGCAAAAAAGCGTACGCAGATCGGCGACCAGGTTTTTCCGATGTTATTCTCGATTACAGAGCCAGCATGGGACACGTTGGTAGAATATCAACACCGACACGCCGAGTTGGCTGACTACGAAACAGACAGGAATGCCCCGATTGAGGGCAAATTTCTGACCAATGCTGCCCGCATTGCTCTGATTCTGCACGTTGCCGACTCGTCTGCCGTGTTGTTCGAGGGTTACACTCCAATGTCAGAATTACCACCCGTCTCCGACGCAACTATGCGGAATGCTTGCATTATTGCGGAGTGGTTTGTAAATGAGGCTAAAAGGATTTACGCTATCCTTCACTCCTCACTCGCTACCGATGGCTCTGCTGGCGACGAACTGACCGACAAACAACGGGCAGTAATGCGGGTCTTGCAAAGGAAAGATAAGCCGATGACGAGCAACGAAATTCGCTTTGCCAGCAATGCGACGAAAGAGATGAGCATAGATGACATAGAGCAGATATTGCGTGAACTGATAAAATTAGGGAGGGTTGTGGCGCAGGAATGTCAGCAGGAAAAAGGCAAGGGACGACCTGCGACGGAGTACAAAATGTCTGAAAATCTTTGAACAAAAATATCGTCAGCGTAAGTGGAAATGCGAAATTTCCCGGCAAAAATTGCATATCTACTTACGCTGACGTTTGTTTTTTTGTTAAAAAAATGATTTCGACAAACTGCATGTGCTTTCTGTTTCATCGCTATCATCCGCACGTGCTCGACCCGCACAACTGCTACAATCCGCCAGCCAATGCGACAAAATCTGTCCCTTGCCCGCATCGCTTGCATGGAACCTATTACTTTTTCCGGAAAGTATGCTAACTACGTTCGTTATTAAAAATACCACTTCGATTCCATATCGGAGCGGATTGAATTAGAGTACGTTAACAAACTATCAAGACCGCTTCGGCGATAGGTTATTTTCTACAGAACAACCGGTTACTCCAAAATGGTGTAATCGTCTAGAAAAATGGTCGGTAGTATGTAAAGTTGCGTTGCTCTCCGTGAGAGGAGCGTCGCGTGTTAATCTGCGGACATAATCAGCATTGTCCAATTGGCTAGCAATGCACCACTTTGGCACGTGGGGTTTACTCCGTTTCTTTTAGGCGTGCCGCTCCCATCTTGAGCGGTTTCTGTTGCCGGACTCGGCTAACCAAAGGAGAACAACTATGCCGGAAATCGTCTATGTTTTTACAAACGAAGCCATGCCCGACTACATCAAAATCGGCAAGACTTCACGGGATGACATCAAACAACGTCTTGCCGAACTTTCTTATCCGACCGGTGTACCTCTGCCGTTCGAGTGCCTCTATGCTGTGGAAGTAGAAGATGCGAAGAAAGTAGAGGATGCACTTCACGCCGCATTTGACTGCGATCGCCCAAATAAAAAGCGAGAGTTTTTTAGAACGGACCCAGACCGGATCATCACAATCCTCAAAGCGTTTGCAAAATCCGATGTAAGTGTTATGGCACAAAAGGAACTCAATAGCATTACAGCACCGGAAGACAAACAAGCCATCGGTCTTGCCGCAAAAGTGAATGCTGCGCGAGGAGGCAAGTATAGTTTCAAGGATGTCAGTATTCCACTTGGTGCAGAATTGGTTTTTGTCCATGACGAAACGAAAAAATGTACGGTTGTCGCAGATAGCAAAGTGGAGTATGACGGCGAGCATTATAGCCTGACTGCTCTTGCTCGGAAACTTCGGGTTGCATCCGGTTATGGCAATTATAACGTGCCGGGACCGAGATGTTTCCTCTACGAAGGCGAACATCTGAACGACCGCCAGGACAGAATGGCAATCGAAAGAGGAACGGAGGAGTAGAAATCTTCCTTGTCCATTGAAACGCTATACAGACTCGGCAACCTGACGGTCTTGTTGCCGAGAATTTTTACCCCTTCAATTTTTAGAGCATGCTCATGAGCACTTTTAAGTATTTCTATTTTTTCGCTAACAGTTCCAATTCATCGTCGGACGAATCCAAACGACAACGCAAAAGCGGACGCGTGTGTCGAGTCGAGGAATTGGAAGGCCGGGAGATGCTCTCGGTTACGCCTTGGTTGGGTGTTGAGAGTTGTGATAACACTTTTCCTTGCGAAAATGCTCCGGTTTATGAAAGTTCTCTGATGGCTGCAAGTTCGGAGCCGATGCAAGCGTCGAGTGCGCCGTGGAATGCTCAAGCACGGGATTTGGAAGTCTATAACGACCTTGTCGCTCGTGGTCTTCAAGAGGGTAATTTCTCGTGGCAGAGTTGGGATGGCAGCTGGAGGAATGATGATTTCGCTTGGAATAGCGACGGATTCTTAGTAGCGATTAACGCTAGTTGGAAAGACATTAGCGGAGCATTGGACGTTTCGGGGCTTACAGCACTGAGATGGCTAGACATCTCGAACAACCAATTGACGGAACTGAATGTCTCCGGTTGCGTGCTACTCCAAAGTGAAAGGCTGTATGGTGTTAACGCCAATACACTGGAGGTGCTAAACATCTCCGACACGGCAATTAGAGGGCTCCGTATCGTCGACACAAGTACAACGCTTAAGGTTTATGGGGGCACAAACCTGACCGACCTGTATGTTTCTTCTGACTCGCTAGAATCCCTAGACGTATCAAACTGCACGGCACTGACGTCGCTGGAGGTCGGTGGCGGTCGCCTGACCTCACTCGACGTGTCAAACAATACTGCACTAACGTTGCTGGGTGTACATAACGGCCAACTGACCACACTAGACGTCTCAAACAATACTGCACTGATACAGCTGTATGTCGGAAACAACCAATTGACTTCATTGGATCTCTCAAACAATACTACACTGACTGTGCTATCTGTCAGCAATAACCAACTGACTACATTAGACCTCTCAAACAACACTGCATTGAATTATCTGTCTGTCGAGCACAACCAACTGACATCATTGGATGTGTCAAATAACACGGCACTGATACAGCTGTATGTCAGAAACAACCAACTGACTACACTAGACGTTTCAAACCAAACGGCACTGACTGTATTGTTTGCCGAAGACAACCCACTAGAGGTATTAAACATCTCCGGCACGGCTATTACAGAGTTCCATATCCGACAGTTCACAAGCACGACGCTTAAGGTTTATGGCGGCATAAACCTGACCGACCTGACTGTGTCTGTTCCCTCTTCAGTGCAATCCCTAGACGTGTCTAACTGTATGGCACTGACACGCCTGTATGTCAATAGTGTCAATAATAGCCAACTGACTTCTCTAGACGTATCAAGCAACATGGGATTGACATGGCTGGTTGTGCATGGAATCCAATTGACCTCCCTAGATGTATCAAACAACACGGCACTGGAAACACTGTCTGTCTTTAACAACCAACTGACCTCCCTGGATGTATCAAACAATACGGCACTGACAGTGTTGGTTGTCTGGAACAACCAACTGACATTTTCCTCGCTACTGTTACCCGCAAATGATCGCACTTATAGCATCAGCCATCAACGGCCGGTACCAATCGCATTGACTACGGGGAATACCGTAGATCTTTCTAGCGAGTATCTGATTGAAGGAGAATACATCACTCAGTACACTTGGTTTTACAGCAATGGTGATCTGGTTGACTCATCTCTCTATACAGAAGCAAACGGGATATTTACCTTCACTGGGATTCAAGACGGTAGTATTATCTACTGTACCATGACTAACGACAGATTTCCAGGATGGACGCTCGAAACAACAGAAGTGATGATTTCCGAAACGTCCAACCCGCTCGTGCCGCCTGAAACACCAACGGGGTTAGCAAGCATAAGTAGAACAACAGATAGCATTGCACTATCCTGGAATGTCGTCGCAAATGCAACGGACTATGAGATACAATATCGCACAGGCAGTGAAGCATGGAGGAGCGAATCCGTTACGGAAACAGCAGCAACGATTGCATTTCTTGATTCGAATACCACATATGAATTTCAAGTTCGAGCGGTCAATCCTGTAAACGAATCCAACTGGTCAGAAAGTATTTTCATTACAACCGACCGTATTGTAGCACTGCCAGCAACGCCTAGTAATCTGCATGCCAGCGAACGCGCGACTGATTCGATTACTGTAGAATGGGACATAGTGAGTAATGCAACGGGCTATGAGCTTCAGTACCGTACTGGCAATGCAAACTGGACAAGCATTTCTACTGCCGAAACACTGGTAGTCATTTTCAATCTTGTCGAATATACAACGTATGAATTTCAAGTTCGAGCAGTCAACGATGATGGTATATCCGAATGGTCATCAATCATTCCAGTTAAAACAGAGCCTAACACATGGCTAGAACCACTAACGCCGAGTAATTTTCATAGCACTGGCCGAACGATTGACTCGATTACACTTGCCTGGGACGCTACGGATTACGCAATGAGCTACGAGATTCAATATCGCACAGGTAACGAAGCATGGAGGATCGAATCCGTTACGGAAACATCGGCGACGATTGGATTACTTGATTCAAATACCACGTATGAGTTTCAAGTTCGAGCAGTTAACAATGAAGGTATGTCCGAATGGTCTTCTGTCATTAGTATAATGACTGATACTATCGAACTGGGCACACCAACACTCATGAGCGCAGTTGCAACAGGACACGATACGATTACTGTTACCTGGGAACCAGCAAGCAATGCCAATGCCTACAGAGTAGAGTATTCTCGCAGTCCTATTTTCGCTGGCATATCCGAGAGTGTTATGATTTATACAATAGACGGAACTCTTGCAACGACGACAAATCTAACGGGACTACTGGCAAACACAACCTACTACATACGCATCATCGCACTATCCGGCAATAATATATCCGAATGGTCGAACATGTTGCATACCAGCACGGACGCAAAACAACTCACTACACCAGTGATTAGTAGCATTAGTGTTACAGGCACTACATCATTAAAAGTCGAATGGAGTACTGTGCAACACGCCGACGGGTATATGATGACCTACTCTACCGGTGAAGCCAATGCTCCGCAAACTATTTCCGTTAGTAGCAATACTACTTCTGCTGTTATTGCCGGTCTGCAAACAGGTCAAGAATATACAATTAGTATTACAGCAATCGGCACTGGTGAGTACAGCAATTCGGCTACTTCCAATGCCATGCAAGGAATCCCTACGGCACAGCAAAATGTTCCCGTCGCAGTGAATCCTACTGGTGTCAAAATGATGAATGCAAAGTCAGCACACCCGCCTACACTCAACAGTATTTCATTAGAATGGAGAGCAAATGCTGCCAACGTTGCATATATCGTTACGCAGAATGCTACGGCTATTCCCGCCGAGCGTATTACTTACATCACGAATACACAAGGTCAGATAGTAGGTGCTACTATTACTGGTTTAGAGTCAGGCACTCGTTACAACTTCACTGTTGTCGCATACGATGCGAATAACGAAAAAGCACAGCGAGATATAACAGTTCGTGCGACTACATTAGCAGAAAATAGGGCGATTGTGAAGTCGCGAGCGATTAGCCACGTTCGAGGCATAGACGGTACTGGCCCTACTATAAATACAGTTCAGATTTCATGGAATATACTAACATCAGAAATCAGTGCCTATCAAATTACAATAAAAGGCTCTGCTCCTAATCCTGCTAACTCTAGTAGAATGCTTGTACAAGATTTAGCAACGATGATAATCAGCAATGATGGTATTATTACAAATATCGTCATGCGTGATATTATCGTGAATGGTATCAATGCTAATCCGTTGCTAGAAGCAGGCTTATTGCAATCTCGATTCGTTGATACAAAGAATCGGCAAGGTGCTCTAACGGGTACTGCTTTAGAAGTTCATGGATTAAATCCAGGCGCTCGCTATACATTTGAAACGCGAATGCTTAATGAAAATGGTAATGTAATCCAGCATAACAATAGAGATATTGTATCTCGTGTGAATGCTTCGACGTTGCGATACACGGCGGTAAAAATGCGTGCGCAGGTCATTGGACAAAATATCAACTTGACAATAACGCCGCCGACTGCGAATCGAATCCCTGCTGGTGCTACATACAATCATTATATTGTCGAAGTCTATGAAGGCACTGGCAGGAATATGAGCACAGAGTCCATCAGGACGATAGAAATTATAGATAGTGCTGGACAAGTCGTTACCGAGTCGATGAGTGATTTAGCCGTTGGCCGATATACTATTTTCGTCAAGGCGATTACAGTAGATTCGGCAACAGGTCAGATTACAGAATCGTTGGCTGCAAGAGCGACGACGAACGTGAAATGAAGCCGTGAAGCCAATGCTTGCCCGTTGACTTTTATTTTAACCGCGTGATAGTGAGAATGATTCGCATTGCACGCATTTTAACCCGCATTTTTGGAGAACTTAACATGACAAACAGCATATTTGATCGTTTTTCGAACACGGATACCGCATCCGTTCAGCGCAAGCAGCGCAAGCAAAAGCAGGGGCGAATCCTGCGCATTGAAGAATTGGAGAATCGCGAACTGCTATCGGCAACGCTGTGGGAAACAGGGTTGCCGATGCCGTCATCTTCGTCTTCATCGTTGAGCTGGGACGACTCCACTGATGCTAATACGCAGATCATCGTGTCATCCGCATCTGCGTCGGTGATGAGTGCTGCTTCATCGCCAGTGTTGGAAGCTCCGACAGGATTGACCGCTACTGACGTAACATTCGATTCTATTACTCTGGAATGGAATGCCGTTGAAGGGGCAACCGGTTATGAAGTTCGTAACTACGGTATGTTTGGCACTACTCAGTGGACGACACGAGTTGTGTCGACTAGCGATACATCCGTTACGTTGGTTGGTTTAGATGAGAACACCCAGTATAGTCATATACGGGTTCGAGCGATTTTTGACAGTAGTACATCGGCCGATTCAGAGCGAATTATCGTAAGGACACTCGGACCACCGACAGGGCCAACTGGAATTAAGGCTACTGCTACAACTCACGATTCTGTTACTATAGGCTGGGATGCGGTTGCTTTGAACTGGGATACGGCTGCAATTACGGTGTACTACGAAGTGCGATACCGTGTTGGAGATCAGGAGGTGACGCTGCCACTGACGACAGACACGTCGCTAACAGCGACAGGGCTTACAGGCAACACGTACTACACTTTTCAGGTACGTACGATCTTTGCTGATGGAGAGCTTGATCGTCAGTCGGACTGGATTACTCTCTGGCCCATCCAGACTCCAAGAGCACCAATTTTCGTACCAACACCAACCGGCTTATCGGTCAGTGTAGGAACGACTGCAAATCACGTCGCTGGCCGTTCGGCAGTAGTAACATGGAATGCGGTAGAAAATACTACAGCCTACATAGTGCAATACCGTGTACAAGGCACAGACGCTTGGAGTAGTCAAAGAGTACCAGCAGCGTCTGCGACAACTACAACGTTTACATCTCTTACACCTGACACTACTTATGAGTTTCGCATACGCATTGAGCACCTAGACGGCTGGCAACCACACTACTCGGAATGGTCAAACAGTGTCTGGGCTACTACACCGACAACGACTGCACTATCGACAACTGTTGCAGATACTTGGGGCGGGTCAGTGTGGCGGGTAGGAACCCAGCTACAGATTCAAGGAACTAACGGTAACGACTGGATCGAGATACAGCAGACATCTACGTCTATTATCGTTCATTCGTTCTGCGATCAGCGTATAGACCGAACCGGTGTCTGGTCAGTCGATAAAAACGGCATTACGCAAATAGCATTCTGGGGCTTTGGCGGCAATGATACCTTCATCGGAGCTTATGAAGGCGTATCGACTACTATCGCAATGCGATTAGACGGCGGTGGTGGTGATAACTGGCTAGTTGGTGGTGCAGGCAACGATTGGATATATGGCGGTTGGTTAGGCAACAGTCATCTTGATACCGGCGTTGCTGGCGATAGCATAGTTATCGGTGGTCGTGGTGCTAACGTTTTCTATAACAATAGCGCTGGTAGTGATATGTTTATTGGAGTTGGTGCTAACGGTAGCGACGCGTGGGCCAGCAGTTCCGAGTGGGGGATAAATGACGGATGGCTGCAGCTGGGCGACACTACTCGATCCGGTGCAAGTCAGTTTTCCGGAACGTATGCAAACAACGCTGGATCTTTTACCTTCACGACTCGTCCCTGGATGGAGTCCGAGGTTATGCAGATAAATCGATATGTTCAGCAAGTCTATACAACGATTGGTAGCTATGCTTTTTTCAACTTAGGTTCGTCTTCACACTGCATAATTGGATCGAGCACTAATCCGAGGGCAGGAGGCGCTACTGGCTTTGGGGCATTTTTTGTTGGAGTACCGTCCTACGGTGTATTTATACACGAGCTAGCACATAACTGGCATACCTCTAGTAATCCTGTATGGAACGATTTTCGTTCTATTTCCTGGGGTTCGGGTGTAAGTCGTGTGTCTTCTGACTTTGCGTACTGGTACGGGACATCGAATCCGGATGAGGATTGGGCGACGACTGTAGAAGTAGTGCTAGTTGGATATCCGCTGTTTGGATATGCGTTTACAGGCTTCTCGGTCAAGTGGTATCAGAAAGTAGCAACAGTGCATCAGTTCTTTGCGTATCTCAATCCAAACTACATGCCCGGTGTGTCTTATGTGTCGCCCCCAGGTCATTCGACACCCCACAATCCTACTACATCAACGACTCCCACAACACCAACCAATCCTAGTACACCGCAAAATCCAACTGCACCATTTGCGGTCAAGCCAAAAGTGCGGTTAGACAAGAAGGCAACGACGACTACATCGCTGACGATTAACTTGTTAGCACCGAACAGTAGAACGTCGTTAGATGCGAATGCGTCTTATACGATTCACTGGAATTCGACAGGACGCAACTCAGGACTATCCAACGGACATTTGGAGGGTTTTACTGGAACACAGCTCGTGCTGACAGACTTGTTGCCGGGTATTCGCTATAGGATTCAGATTACGCCACATAATGAAGATGGACACACTAACCATGATAAAAAAGGCCGGTTGGTACACACCGTCATTCATGCAACAACGCAACGATACGACACATTGCGGGTGCAGAAGTTGCGATCTGACAATTCGCTTCGTACAGCTGATTCGCTAACATTCACCTGGCAACAGTCGCGTGCAAAGCATGTCGCAGATGCCGTTGTGCATTATCGCATAGAAGTTTTAGATCGCACTACCGGTCAAACGATAATGCAAACGACGACTACTGACCTGCGTTTTACGCTGACAGAGCTCGATGCAAACACGCGATATACAATTCGTGTGCAAGAAGTCGCTACTATCGATGGCAGAGATATTCTATCACGCATCGCACAACTGACGGCTCGCACGTTGCGGTTGGTATAATACACGGCATGATGAATGCCAAAAATTACAATCATACAAATCACCCTTTACCCATTTGAAAGACTACGATGACAAATAACAATTTCGCTAACATTCTCAGCACCACAACTACTACACGCAAAGCCAGACAGGAACGCAAACGCAAGCAAGGACGTATCTTGCGCATAGAAGAATTGGAGAATCGGGAAATGCTCGATGCTGGACTCTTCGGTGCTATCAAAGATGCGTATGCCGATCTTGATTTGGGCAATGATCATACCCGATACAATTTCATTGAAATCAGTGCCGACAATCTTTCTGCGACAGCACTCCGCAATGCCATTACCCAAGCGGGCAACACTACTCAAGATGACATCATTGTCGTCCACACAACAGAAACTCAGAACTCCATTATACTCGACGGAACAGAATTGGCAATTAGCATCGATGCCGCTCAACGTGGAAGCATTACTATTGTCAGTCTTGGAACTGATCCTCTTACCATTGATGCGAATAGATTGTCAAATGTATTTTATATTTATGAAAATACGACAGCTGCCTTTGCCGGATTGACAATCACGGGAGGCGGTTATTTTCAGTCGTGGTCGGATGAGTCGGGCTATTGGGAATGGTGGGAGCCGGGTAACGGGATACTCAACGAAGGCACAGGCACACTAGTCATCACTAAAAGCACCATCACAGGAAATACGGGCACTGGAATCAAGAACTTCACAGGCACTATGACAATTAGCAATAGTAGTATTTCGGGTAACACAATTATTGGAGGAGGACCACGCGGCGGCGGGATAGAAAACGGTGGCATAATGACTGTTACTAACAGTATTATTTCGGGTAACACATTTAGTGGAGGAGGCGAAGAAGCACGCGGCGGCGGGATAGAAAACAG
>Ga0099364_10010094_pt1 | contig 13024 bp, 10 predicted proteins | sample TergutTh196P3_FD_73070 | JGI IMG/M metagenome (GOLD analysis project Ga0099364, IMG submission 73070) | Microcerotermes parvus P3 segment gut microbial communities from Pointe-Noire, Republic of the Congo - Th196 P3 | ecosystem: Host-associated > Arthropoda: Insects > Digestive system > Gut ...
AAGTCCTTTCACGCGGTAGCTAACCGCGAGTGAGCTTTCAATACGCCACACGAGTGTGGCGGCTAACCTGACCCGCACAAGTGCGGCGGCTAACTTCCGAAATTCAATTTTCAAACGGCAATGTAACGTATCAGTCGTCAGCAAGCGTCAACAACTTCGCTGACGAGTAAAGGAAAAATGAGGTTAGTCTATGTCACGCCAATCATTGTACTTTATTTTCCTTGCGACCTCTTTGCGTTCCTTGCGTACTTTGCGGTGAAAAAAAGGATTTAACCGCAAAGTACGCAAAGGGCGCAAAGTCCAATTTCATGCCGTGGAGCAGTATAGCAACCTCATTTTCACCTCATTTACATCGACAAAACAACCTTAGTAGCAACAAGGCGCGTGTGCTAACCTTATTACCTTATTGGACGGAAAAATAAGGTAATAAGGTTGATCATTCTGGAACGTTTTGCTACTAAGGTTATTTTGTCAGAAAAATAAGGTTGAAAATGAGGTTGTCTTTTCGATGAGCCGTCATACATGTTACCGAATCGACAAACGTGTCGACGGACCGCTCTTCGACCGCACTTCGCCGTTGACGAAACGCCGTGTTAACGGTATCATTTTGACATGAAGAAGTCCGACTCCGATTCCCAAAAGAATAATTCAAAAAAACAAAGCGAACCCGTCAGTGCTTTCCGCACTATTCGGGAATTCGTCGAAGCACTAGGCATTGCACTCGTATTGGCGTTTCTTTTCAAGGCGTTTATCATCGAACTGTACTGTATTCCAACCGGCTCGATGGCTTCCACCCTCATGGGACGACACAAAGACGTTAACTGCGAAGCCTGCGGTTTTCCCTTTCAATTCAGTGCCAGTCAGGAATCCAACGACGGTTCAGAAGCACCCCGCGCCAAAAATGAACTCCCCCGCGTCGTAGGCGGAACCTGTCCGCAATGCCACTACACCATGTACGTCGGCGACGATAACCTCGCCGGGCAAACCTACATGTCCTTCAACGGCGACCGTATCTTCGTCAATAAAAGTCTATTCAGTTTCAGGGAACCAAGCCGATGGCACGTTACCGTTTTCCGCTATCCCCACAAACCGCAGGTCAATTATATCAAGCGGCTCATCGGAGTCGAAAACGAAACCGTCATGCTCCGCAACGGTCAAGTCTTCGCCAAAAAGGAAGGAAGCGATCACTTTGAGATTCAACGCAAGCCGCTCCGAGTGCTTCTTTCGATGTTGCGTCCGGTAGATGACAACGACCATGTCATTCCGGCAATCCACGAACTCGGTTGGAAAACCCGTTGGTACAGCGATGAACAACATTGGCAGCGTTCCGACGATTATAAATCCTTCACTGGAACCAACGACACCGACGAAATTTCTTGGTTGAAGTTTCGCTACATTACCGCGTCAACTTTGGATTGGTATCAACTCCTTCAAGGCAACTTGCCGGAGAGCAATCCGACGGGGGTGCCACAACTGATTACCGACTCTCTTGATTATAATACGCACATTCTTCAATCGCCGTCGGGACCTCGAAAGGAAGTTTTCACGGTCGAAACACCGCAGCACAGCACGATGCAACTGGCACGGCGTGATCCCTATGGAATCGGCTTAAACTGGGTCGGCGATTTGGTGGCGCGGTGTACAGTTAACTTTGAAGATTTTAAGAATGATTTCGGGAAAGGATTTCAACAGCGTACGATTTCTTTCCGGTTAGTAAGAGGCGGGATCTCTTTTCAATGCGACATCAATCTAACCAGCACTCTCAACGGCAGTCGTTCCAGCGATACTGGGACGGCAACATTTTTTATTCCTGATGTGTCTGAATTCGAACCGTTTACCATTTCTGTACCGATTCGAGCCGGACGTAATCACGATGTCATGTTTTGCAACGTTGACGAAGAGATGCGGCTCATCATTGACGGCAAAGAAATCGATACCGGCGGCAGAGGACGTTACGACCATTTATGTTTGGACGGCAGTTTGCTGTGTCGTGATCGGAGTCCGACGGTGCTTGACTTGGAGCCGGCGGCGATTGGAGTGCAGGGCGGTCTGGTGCGGATTGAAAATCTCAAGATTAAACGGAATATGTACTATATTTCGACGAACAATCACACGTTGAATAATGTGTGCGATTTGATTCAATCGCCGTTTTACAGTACTGATGAAGAGAGTGTCAGGCAGATTCTTTCGACTCCGCAACTTTGGGCGGATTTCGGTAAAACGCGGCGGACGGAATTCATATTGGGCAAGGATCAATTTTTGATGTGCGGCGACAACAGTGCGCAGAGTCAAGACAGCCGATTGTGGACGCATTTCGGTATTCCGCATTATGTTGAGCGTCAATATCTGATAGGCGAGGCGGTTTTTGTCTTTTGGCCTCACGGTCTTCGTATTCCGGGCACACGGCTTGCGTTGATACCGAACTTTTCCAAAATGCGATGGATCGATTGACCCTCCTGTTTTTACATCTTGACGTGTGTTTCTATTCCGTGTAGAATCAGAGGTTGTTGTTTCGCCGTACTCAAGGAGCCGGATGTTCTACCTTGTCCCTCTGGGATTGTTGGTCATTTTTGTTTTTTCGCTTGGCGCAAGGTCTCTCAAATCGTTCGCCCGACATAAGTTAGAAGAGTTTTGCCGAAGACGAAATGCCGAAAAAAAACTTACAGGTATCGTCAAACAATATGAAGACGTTGCAGCAACAGTAAGTCTTGCCAGAATTTTGTCCGTCTATCTTTTCTTAACCGCTTTTATCGTTCACATTGCGTTGCCTCTGCCCGACTTAACTTCCCGCATTACCGCTATCGTTGTCATCGTTCCTTTGATTATATTAGCCGAATTTTGGCTTCCCCGTGCATTCGCAAAACTTTGGAACACTCCCATTGTCTATTTCGGCTGGTTTCTTTGGCGTACTACGGCAACGTTGCTCTCTCCGTTGCTTTTCATTGACCGCCTCGTTACCCTCTTTTTCTGCCGACTCGCCGATTACACCGAAGACGAAGACGACTTTGAAGAAGAAATCCGAACCATCGTTACCGAAGGACACCGAGAAGGAAGACTCGAAGAAGATGCCCGCGAAATGATCGAAGGAGTGATCGAATTACAAGATGTCATCGTTTCCGAAATTATGACACCGCGCACCGATATGGTCTGCATTTCGGATGCCCTATCATGGGACGATATGCTGCAAGCCGTGATTGCGTCGACTCATTCCCGCATTCCCGTTTATAAGGAGAACCGCGATGACATTGTCGGTGTTTTGCATACAAGGAACCTGCTTCGGGAACTGGCACTGACTCAACCCGGTCACCGTCGTCCGTGGACGGAATTGATGTCGGAGCCGCTTTTCATTCCAGAGACGAAACCTGTCGATACGTTGATGCAGCAATTCCAAAACGTTCAATCGACTGGCGGCGATTCCCATGACCGGGTCAAAGGACATTTAGCCATTGTGTTAGACGAATACGGCGGTGTGGCAGGCATTGTAACGCTTGAGGACATTTTAGAGGAGATCGTCGGCGAAATTACGGACGAGCACGATGAAGTGGTTACGACCGAGTCTATCGTGGAAGTCGATACAGACACGTTTGACGTGCTGGGCAAAGTCCGCATTGATGATTTGAACGAGCAGTTGAATTTAGATTTGCCGGAAGAGGAGGATTACGATACGGTGGCGGGCTTCATTTTTTCGACATTGGGACACATACCCGAAGTGGGAGAGTCGGTCGATTTTACACACGAAGGTAAAACTGTCCGCTTGACAGTAACTGCCGTTACCCGGCGACGGATTGAAAGCGTGCGAGTGGTGCGGAATTGTTAGAATATAGGTTAACTCATGGGTTACATACAGGGTTTTCGTATTAAAAACTATCGTCTCTTTAAGGACATTGCACTGGGTTCGATATTGACTCCCGCAACGTCCAGCGAAGATGTTCCGTTGCCGGAGCAAGGCAAACCGCTCACGCCGATTACCGTCGTCATCGGACGCAATGGATACGGCAAAAGCACCCTCTGCGATGCCCTCGGTTTCATTGTCGATTGTCTCAAAAGCGATGCCGAACAAGCCTGTATTTCACGCGGCGGATTCGATAAAATCGCCTCCGAAGGTTCCGATAGGATTGTTGAATTCCAAATCCGTTACGAAAATCTGCTCTACACCCTTTGCGTTGCGGCAGACGAATACAACATTCCTTTCATTTTTGCCGAAACGCTCTCACACGTTAGTCCTCACATCGGCGGTGCTTCTTCGGTAAATTTTTTCGTCAAGAACGGCGAGGGGAAAGTGTTGCATCCCCGACTGGGAAAAACCGAAGATATATGCCTTGCCGACAAACGCCGATCCGTACTTTCTACGCTTGGTAATCTGACCGACTACCCTGACATCGTGGCTTTTCGCGAATTTCTGGACAGTTGGTATCTCAGTTATTTCACGCCCGATGCCGCAAGGGTGCCGCCATTGGTTGGACCGCAAAAACATTTATCCCGAAGGGGAAGCAATCTGGCAAACGTCGTGCAATACTGGGAGCGGGAACATCAAGGACGACTCGACGATATGCTCAACCGGGTACTGGGAAAAATTTTGGGAATACAAAAAATTGAAACGCACCCTACCGAAGATGGTCGGCTCTTGTTGCGGTTTTTTGAGCAATCGCCGAAGCCGTTTTACGCTTCGCAGATGTCGGATGGAACATTGAAATTAGTGGCGTATCTTTTGTTGCTGGGCGATCCGGCACCGCCGCCGCTAATCTGTTTTGAGGAGCCTGAAAATGGTTTGTACCATCGTTTGCTCGGAGCATTTATTGATGAGATTCGGCATCGTGTAGAGGAGTCGGGCGCGGAAAAATCGGGTGCGGTGCAGTTTTTCATTACGACGCATCAACCCTATTTGGTCGATGCGCTTGATCCGCATGAAGTTTGGATTCTCGACAAAGGTGAGGACGCTTTCGCCACGGTGCGGCGTGCCAGTGATGATCCGATAGTACGAAGCATGGTGGACGAAGGGATGCCCCTCGGTGCGCTTTGGTTCAGTGAATATCTGGATAATGAGTGAATGAAAAACTAAACTTCTCAGAAAAACACCTGTCCGTCGACACGCTTGCCAAAACCGCAACATTGTAGCGTATCGAGAGTCAAAAACCTCATTTTTACCTCATTTTGCGCACGTCAAAATGAGGTTAATGTGGTTGAGGGAGATGCTTGCTACTGAGGTTATTTCGTCAGAAAAATGAGGTTGAAAATGAGGTTTTCATCTCGATATGCTGTAAACGGTGTCAAATTGGTCGTTTTTTTGCGTTCTTCTTTGCGTTCTTCTTTGCGTTCTTTGCGGTTAAATCTTTTTTGTTTAACCGCAAGGAACGCAAAGGGCGCAAAGTCTAGTTTCATGCCGGTTATGGTATAGAGGTTTTACTCACCGCATTTGTTCTATAATTTGCCGTGCGGAAATTCCTTTGTCGGCGGCGAGACTTTTGATTGATTCAAACTCCGGCGCAATCTTTTCCGCGCCGTCCGGCAGAACCGCCCGCTTTGCTTCGACTTCTCCCCAAGGCGTTTTTATCCGATGCGATTCCCGACGCAGTACCGTCCGCTCCGCCGAATAACGCCGAACTCCCAGCGTCGAAGTCTCCGAAAATAAAAAGTTTTCCACCGCACCAATCTGTTCCTGACGACATAAAATCGAAATCATCACGCCCGGACGCTGCTTCTTCATTTGAATCGGTGTTACCCAAACGTCGAGCGGAGAAAGCATCCAAAGACGTTCAACAGAATGTCCGATGAGTTCCCCCGACATGTCATCAATGTTCGTTTCAATAATCCAAGCAGTTTCGGCTATCGGAGCATCCTTTGCGGACTGTTCGCCGAGAAGTATCCGAAAGATGTTGGGTTGCTGCGGTAAATCGCGGCTGCCCGCTCCGACTCCCGTTGCCCGAATGGTCATCGCTGGAAGTGTACCGAAGTGTTTGACATAGTGTTTCAGTAGTGCTGCTCCGGTGGGCGTTGTCAGTTCAAAGGGGACATCCGAGGCGGCAAGGGGAACGCCTTTTAACAGTTCTGCCGTTGCTGGGGCGGGCACGGGACATTCTCCGTGCGCCATTTTTACTGTACCGACCCCTGTCGGGATGGCGGATGCGTCCGCTTCGGTAATGCCGAGGTAATCCATTCCGACGACGGCACCGACGATGTCGGCAATCGAATCGGCGGCACCGACTTCGTGAAAGTGTACCTTTTGTATGTCTGTACCATGAACCTTCGCCTCTGCTTCGGCAAGAAGGCGGAATATATCGGATACCCGGCGTTGTTTGTCTGGTGAAAGTTTTGATTGTTGCACCAGTTCCAAGATGTCGAAGAGAGACCGGTGGACGTGTTCGTGTGGAGCGTGGACTTCGGCTTTGACGGCGCGGAACCCTTTACGAAAGACGTGCGAGGCGGAAACTTCCACTGATTTAATGACGGACTGTATCTGTTCGTTGAGCAGTTCGAGGGGAACGCCGAGATCGATCAAGGCACCGAGCATCATGTCGCCGCTGATTCCCGAAGGACAGTCCAAATAGGCAAAGGTCATAGAAAAGGATTGTAGTTTTATTGGTGCCTCAACGTACCGCGCAGTGTAAACGAGAAGAAATGAAAAGTCAAGTGTAGAGAGGTTAGCAGAGCCGCAATCTTTAGTCCGTCGACACGTTTTCCACTACAGTAACATTGTAGAGCGTCGAGAGTCAAAAACCTCATTTTCACCTCATTCACAAAAGAACAAAACAACCTCAGTAGCCGATGCGCTCCTGAAAAACTAACCTCATTTACCACATCGACACGGAGTACCGGTAAAATAAGGAGAAATGAGGTAAATGAGGTTGATGTCGGAAGAATGCTTTGCTACTGAGGTTATTTTGTCGGAAAAATGAGGTTGAAAATGAGGTTGTCTTTTCGATAAGCCGCCATAATGTTACCCCATCGACAAACGTGTCGATGGACTCTGTTTGTTCCGCGTTACCTTTTTCCCGTCAGGTTATTACGTCGTCTGTCCTAACATTTCCAAGGCACCTGCGATTGCATGCGCCTTGTTAATCGTCTCCTGACGTTCACTTTCAGGAACGGAATCATGCACGATTCCACCGCCCGCGCGAGCAACTAACTTGCCGTCACGAATCGTTGCCGTGCGAATCGTAATCGCAAAATCAATGTTGCCGTTGTACGCAATATATCCCGCCGCACCGCCATAAGTGCCGCGAGGCGTTGACTCCTGCTCCGCAATGATCTGCATCGCTCGTACCTTCGGCGCACCACTCAACGTACCCGCCGGAAAAGTCGCACGGAACAAATCGAAACCGTCGTAACCATCGTCCAACTCCGCCGTTACATTGGAAACAAGATGCATCACATGAGGATGCCGCTCCACCAACATCAAGTCCGTTACCTGTACCGTTCCCGTCTTGGCAACACGACCAAGATCGTTACGTCCCAAATCGACAAGCATTAAATGCTCCGCTTTTTCCTTCGGATCACGCAGCATTTCGTCGGCAAGTTCCCGATCCTGCTGCTCCGTCGTACCCCGTTTCCTCGTTCCGGCAATGGGACGCAACGTTGCGGAACGTCCTTCGAGACGAATCATCGTTTCCGGCGATGAAACGGCAAGCACCGTACCGCTCAAATGCATGAAAACCAAGTACGGCGCAGGATTGGAAAACCTCAACGCACGATACAACGACACGGCATCGAGCGCGGCATCCGCAATGAACGGTTGCGAAAAAACGCATTGAATAATATCGCCGTTGCGGATATGTTCTTTGATAGTTTCGACCTTCTTTCGATAATCTCTCTCCGGTATGACCGGCTGCAACCGCAAGTCCGTTTCCCCTTTCGGCACCGCAGCGTCAAGCGGCTTTTCCAATTTGGCAGTGATGTTTTTGATTTCTTCGACGGCGTGCCGATAACAGACGGGAAAGCCCTGCGGATTTCTGCTGTCAGGAAAGGTCGTTACGCAAACGGTGAGTACCTGTTTGAGGTTATCGAGAATTAAGATCGTTTTCGGAATGACGAAGGAGGCGAAGGGTTCGTTTTCTAATTGGTGCGGGATTTTTTCGAAAAACGAGACCATTTCGTAGGCAAAATAGCCGACGAGTCCGCCGAAGAATCGCGGCAGTTCGGGTTGTTCTCCGGTTCGGTAACTTTGCATTAACTCACGCAGCACTTCGAGCGGCTTTCCGTTGTGCGGGATGTGTCGTTCCGTACCGATAGATTCCCGGATGACGACGGTTTCGGCGTGAACTTCGACGAAGGCGTGGGCATCGATTCCGACGAAGGAGTATCGTCCCCATTTTTCGCCTCCTTCGACGCTTTCGAGGAGGAATACGCCTTCTTGTCCTTTGTAGAATCGTTGCAGGAGCGTCACCGGTGTGTGCCGGTCGGCGAGCAGTTTGGCGATGACCGGCACGACGGAGTATTGTTTTGCCTGTTCAATATATTGTTCTTGGGATAGCATAATTTTGCGGGTGATGGTTGCGATAACGAAAAGAGCCGCAAACGTCGGGACGCTCACGGCTCGTTTGACTCATAGGAAAAAGGGAATGATTCATAAACGTTCTATCTGATGACGGCGGTATTTTAGTCGATGCGGTTTGATTTGTCAAGAAGGAGAAAAAAGTTCCCAGTGCCAGTAACGGTCCGTCGACACGTTTCAGTTTGGAGCGGAAGGTAGGCAACCGTCCGCCGGGCGGTTGCGTCGGCGATAGCCGACAGAGAATAGCCAAACGACTCTCGGTTCCAGTGCGGCAAGTAATTTTCATGGCGCACGTTGCCGCCCGGCGGTCGGCAACCTACCTTCTCATTCAGAGCCGCAACCGGAAGGTTGCGGTGCTATATTTTCGGAGCCGCTGTCTTTCGGTCGTGACTCTGACGCGAATAATTAGAGTTCCCTAAAATCCCAGTGAGGCGACTTCGTGGTCGTGCAGGAGTCGTTGTCCTTCGAGCAGAATGATGACCGATTCACCGACTTTGCCCATGCCTTGGATGTAACCGGCGGTGTCCGCGCCGGCAGTTCTTGGCGGCGGTGAAATCTGTTCGTCGTCAATGTTGCGCACTTCGTTGACGGTATCGACGACCAGTCCGACTTGGGAACTGCCGATGTTCACCACAATGATACACGTCCGTTCGTCATAATCGCGGGACTGCATATTAAAGCGGAGCCGCATATCGAGTACCGGAATGACCTGTCCCCGAAGATTGACGACTCCTTTTACAAAAATCGGCATGTCAGGGACTTCGGTGATTTTCTGCATTCCGACGATTTCAGTAACATAGCGGATTTCGATCCCGTAATCTTCGTTGCCAAGCCGGAAAGTCAGATACATGTTCTTCAAGGTATCTTCGTTTTCCAACGTTTGTTCGATGGCTTCGTTCAACTTGTTCAATTCTGCGGCGGTGGTTTTGTTTGTGGACATGACCTCTTACTGTTTTTGGGACGTTTCCCCCATTATACAACATGCTTGAGGAAAAACAAGTCCGACGACAGTGCTCCCGAAAAATGGAAAATTGGATGTGTAAAAGTAAAGTGGGTGCAGCGCAGCGAGCGGGGGGCGTTAGCCCCCCGTTGGGGTGCGAAGTGCGTGGTCCAACGGGGGGCTAATGCCCCCCGCTCGCTTTCTCTCTTGCCCGCTCGCTTGCGCAATGCTGAAAACACCCACAAATTTTTTACACACCCCGGAAAATGGGAAATGTGCTCCCGGATAAAATCAGTCCGTTAAACAAGGGACTTTAGCCCCTTGAAACCATCGAAAAAAAGGGTTATGCAACAGGTCTAATCTTTTTGGGGCAGCAGCACGTTCCTTATTTTCGACACAACCCGTTCCACATCGGAACTTTGTTACCCAAAATAGCAATAAATCGCTTGAGTCCGCCGAAATGGAGTCTAAACTGACGTAGGGTGCATTCTGTTGACCCGCCGACGGGAGAAAAAATTATGAAAATCGTAAAAATTGCCATTGTTGCCGTTGTCTGTCTGATCTGTTGCGAACTCGGAATCGCACAGAATGTTGGAACAGTACAGAATGTTTTGGAACCCTTTGCCAATTTTCACGCGGGAATCCACTCCGGCTCATGGACATTGAGGCGGGCTCAATTGTTGGAGCAGGAAAGCCAAGACCCGCACCGCTCTTGCCTCGATCCTTACTGTGCCCGGTGTGCCAAACATTTAGCCAACTATGGACACGAATACCAATATCTCGCTGGTCCGAGTCAGGGGCAACCTTGGTATCCGGGAACTGGCGGTACAGTCGCCGTCGTTACGCAACGCGGTTACGATCAACATGGTCGTCCGTATGCGCGGCGGGGGCAACCGGCAGCAGTCATGTCTTGGGAATATCGGCAAACACTCAACCATGCCATTTGGGAGCAGGTCAATGCGAGAAATGCGGTCGCCGCCGAGGAAGCCGCCTATGACCGCGTTGTACTGTTGACTCGATTATTGGAAGACGCAAGAGAGCAACTTCGGTTAACGAAAGAGGCGTGGGAACAAGTCGAACTCGAACCGATGAGCCCCCCCTGCGGCAAGGTCGTGAGTGCTAGAGTTGCGGTCGCTCCTTGTGCCAAGACGTTCAAACAGTTTTGTGCCGAAATGAAAGCCGGTCACTACGAAGTCGCCCGACAAGGGTACTGTGCTTACTGTCTTGCACAGGCACGCTATCAGTTCGATCTGGCATACGTTGCCGATGTGGAAAGGGAACTGGCTCTGGCACACTACCAGTTAGCGCACAGGAGTGCCGTTGCTGCGGAAACTGTTCGGATTGCTTTGTTGAGCAAAGAGGATGCGGACAAAGCGACGCGGTTCCAGCGAATTCAGTACAAGCCGCCGAAGTACAAAGAAGTCCTCGCCGCAATGGGGATCAGCGAGTCTATGTTTGAAAATGTCGAACATGACGAATAGTTAATCGAGCCGCAATTTTTAGATTGTGCGAAGAGGTTACGGATCATCAGTCTTCAAGGGAAAGACATTGGAGTTTTTGTTGTGTGGGGCAATCGACTCTATCACTTCGTCGTTATACGCTGTTTGAATTTGCTGACCGGGTGGAACAATTAAGAAATCTTCATTCCAATCGCCGTTGAGAAGCCGTCGCAGCAGTGTCAAGTCGCCAGTGAGTTTTTCAAATTCCCAGTGCCGCTCTTCGGCAAGTTTTTGCGCCCGCCGCTCAAAAGTATTGTCCGGTTCGATCCCCGTTTCGATGAACGCCAACTTGTTGTAAAAGGGCATCATTTCGATGCCGTAATTCAAGGCATTGTCTTGCTCAAACCAGCCTATTGTCATAAAATAGGTGCCGCCGTTTGCGAAAAAATAATCCTGATATTTTTTTCGGCATCCGAGAAAGAGGGTGATACAATCGTGAGCGCGGGGAACGACCAGTGGTATTTTACCGGCGGTAAGTCCGGCGATGCCGCCGCTGCACAGACCGTAAGCCAGCAGGATGGCATCGTAACAATTTTCGTCGATGGCGGCGAGATATTCGGTCAATCGGTCTTTCATACGGACTCGACCGATGACATGCAACTGTTGCGGCAGGAATTCGACATCAACTCGATGAGGCAAATTTGCCGTGAGTGATGATATCTCCCGATAAAAAATTTCACAGGCTAAAAGTTTTAACCGCATCTGTTGGTCGTGTTTAGGTTCGAGAATTATACCGTTAATTTTCGCTTTTGGGACAATGCATGATGACACAAGGGAGTCTCTAAAAATCAAATTTTTATATTGCTTTGTGCTGAAATCGCAACGAATCGACTCTTTGCGTACTTTGCGCACTTTGCGGTTAAATCTTTTTTTTACCGCAAAGGACGCAAAGGATAACAAAAGCCGGAATGCTTTAATAATTTTTTGGAACGTGTAATGACGGCAACGGATAGGAAACTTTCCGGCTATACCCTAAAATGCAGACATGAATTCGCAACCTGTGGACAAATCGCCGGAACGCATTCGCCGAATGTTCGGAACGATTGCGCACCGATATGACCTGATCAACCGTCTTCTTACGCTTGGCATTGATGGTCTATGGCGAAAGAACACTGCTCGAAAACTCTTTCACGAACAAACTATCGAAGGGGACGTTTTGGACGTTTGCTGCGGCACCGGCGAACTTACACTCGCTTTCGTCAAACGACAGAAAAGAGTAAATATCGAACACACAAATTACGGAATCGACTTCTCGCCGGAAATGATCGAAGTCGCTAGGCGAAAAGTGAAACATTTCTCTAATCTTTACTTTTCCGTCGGCGACGCGTTGCATTTACCTTTTGAAGAGAACCGCTTTGCAGTGGTTGCCGTTGCCTTTGGACTGCGAAATGTTTGCGATACGGAGCGGGGACTTGCCGAAATAGTGCGGGTATGCAAGCCGGAAGGCACTGTTGCTCTACTCGATTTTTCGATGCCGACCTTGCCGATAGTGCGGCACTGTTACCGCTTTTATTTTCACACTGTCCTGCCTCGTTTGGGACAGTGGTTTGCCAAAAATCAAGATCAAGCGTATCACTATTTGCCGGAAAGCGTGTTGCAGTTTGATCAACCCAAGCAACTGGCAGAACGTTTAACGCAACTTGGAATTGCCGATGTTCAAACGCAACCGATGACATGCGGCATTGTTACGCTCGTTTGGGGACAAAAGATGGTGCAGAGGTGAAAGGAAAGATTGCCGGTACATTAGACCTGGTTACATAACCCAAAATTGCCGGAAACGTTACACTCGGGTGAATAGTTACGAATCCTTCAATCCCTCTCCGCCGAGTAACCTTCCTGCGAGAGAGCGGTCAGAATCGTGTTCTTGTGTTCATTTCCGAAGGCTTCCACTGTAACGACGAGTTCCGTCCCCTTATCGCTGGTGCGGTTGATGTCCACAAATTGATTGTGCTGCAACTCGACAATGTTGCCCCGCTCCTTCGCAATAATGCCGGCAATGCGGTACAACTCGCCGGGACGATCCGGCAAACGAACACGAAACGTAAAAATCCGACCACGCAAACGAAGTCCATGCTGAACCAATGACGAAATCGTAAT